>VFQS010001411.1_pt1 | contig 22201 bp, 18 predicted proteins | sample 3512361 | NCBI WGS metagenome assembly VFQS01 (sample SAMN10412375, study PRJNA504923) | tailings metagenome | isolation source: Relicate 1 Philex TSF3 active mining | place: Philippines
CTCACCGTCATGAGCAGGACCCCGAATGGGGGGAGTGATGGGACGGGTAGCACAGGTTAGGAATTTATGTCAAGGAATTTGTTCTCCTCTGCTCCGTCCGTCACGTGGAAAGACAGCTGGATCCCGGCCTTCGCCGGGATGACGGCGCGGTGGGGGCGATGGCGCGGGAAGGACGGTGGTTGCTGGGGGCTTTTCCCGCCACTCCGTCCGTCACCCCGGCGAAGGCCGGGGTCCCGCTGCGGGCGGTTACCACGCGGACAGACAGCTGGATCCCGGCCTTCGCCGGGATGACGGCGCCTTTGAAGGCTTTCGCCGGGATGACGATGCGTTTGGAGACTGTGCAGGGATGCATTCTCCGGCGCGAGAGCGCCGGATGAGGGCTCTTTTCGCCTGCTGCTATTCCGTCTGGTAGCGTGCGATCGCCGAGCGTTCGATGGCGGCCGTTACCAGCTTGTCCAAGCCCAGCGCGTCGCGCAGCATGGCGAGGAAGCGGAGTTCTTCCTTGCCGACGGCGAGGTCCGAGGCCGCGACTTCAACGGCCAAGGCATAGGCGGTTTCGCGGAGCTTCGCGGACAGTGCCTCGCTGATCAGGCCGAGGATGGCCTTGAGGCCTTCCTTGTCCTGCAGGATTTCGCCTGCCTCCTGCGCCACGGTGAGGAGACGGTGCTCGTCGAAATCGCGGAAGATGGGGAGTGTCTGCACCAGCTGGCGGATTTCGGCCAGTTCGATGGCGTTGATCTTGCCCTCGACCCCCGACATGGTGACCATGGTGTAGATGAGCGCCTGTTCAGTCGAAATCGTGCCGGACATGGATGCCTCCCCGCGTTGGCGGAGGAGTTAGGGGATGGGGGCGTGATCGGTCAACCCCGCACCGCGTCGATGGCGTCCACCAGCCCCAGCCGCGAGACCGGAACACCGGAAGGGAAGGCGGTGAGGAAGCGCGAGGCGAGGCGCGGGTCGAGGATGAGGAAATGCCCCCTGTCGCCCGCGCGGCGGATGAGGCGGCCGAAGGCCTGCCGCAGCTTCAGCCGCACCACCATGTCGGTGTAGGCGTTGCCGCCGAAGGCCTCTTTCCGGGCGCGCTCCAGAATGGTGGGCGTGCCCCAGGGCACGCGGTCGAGCACGATGAGGCGGAGCGAATCGCCGGGAACGTCCACCCCGTCGCGCACCGCGTCCGTGCCCAGCAGGCAGGCATCGCGCTCGGCGCGGAACATGTCGACCAGCGTTCCGGTGTCCATCGGGTCCACGTGCTGGGCGTAAAGCGGCAGGCCCGCGTCGGCCAGGGGCTTCACCAGCCGCTTGTGCACGGCCTTCAGCCGCGAGATGGCGGTGAAGAGCCCCAGGCCCCCGCCGCCCGCAGCGAGAAACAGCTCGCGATAGGCGGCGGCGACCTGGTCCATGTCCTCCCGGTTCACATCCGTCACCACGATGACGCGGCTCGACCCCGCATAGTCGAAGGGCGACTCCCAGCTTTCGCGCTTCACGGGGTAGGGGAGGTGGACGGCGCCGGTGCGCATTTCGGCATTGGCCCAGTCGTCCGGCACGTCGGGCGGGCGGTCCTTGAGTGTCGCCGAGGTGATGACGATGCCGTCCGCCGGACGCAAGACGGCAAGCGCCATCGGCTCCGTCGGGTCCAGCCAGTGGGAGTGGAGGCCCACGTCATGCTCCCGGCCGAAGGATTGCTCGATGTCGAACCATTCGACGAAGAGCGGGTTCCGGCCTTCGAGCAGCCGCTTCAGCATGTCGATCCAGCCGCCCAGCATCAACTCCCCCCGGCGCTTCAGCGAGCGCGAGACGGCCTCGATGCGGCCACGGTCATGGGTGGAGAGGTCTTCCGCCTCCGTGTCCAGCTTCTTGCCCAGCGCATTGGCAAGCGAGGACATGGGTTTCTTGAGGTCGAGGAGCGCTGCCATCAGGTCATTCGCGGCGTCCGCCAGCCCGTCGATGAGTGGCAGGCAGTCGGTTTCGAGCGAATAGCCCTGCGATTGTTCGGCCCGCGCCAGCACCTGCGCGCGGACAAGGGAGAGGAAGGTCTCGGCGGGCCCCTCCGGCTGGCCTGCCTGAATGCGGCGCGTCCAGCCGGGGCCGGGAAGCGCGAGGCTCGAGCGCAGCACCTGCTGGAGCAGCTTTTCGCCTGCCTCGTCCTCCCCCAGAAGATCGCCGATGCGGTCTGACAAGCCGCGGCCACGGCGCCGCTCGGCCTCGGGGCCCCTGATCCAGCGGCGCAGTTCCGCGGTTTCCAGCGCGGTCAGATGGCCGGAGAAGGCAGAGTCCGCCGCGTCGAACAAATGGTGGCCCTCGTCGAAGACGATGCGGCGGATGCCGCCGGGGGCGGCTTCCTCTTCCTCCGTCGTGGCGACGCCCAGCGCATGGTCCACCGCCGCCTGGTGCAGCACGAGCGCGTGGTTGGCGATGACGACGGAGGCGTTGCGGCCCGCACGCACCGAGCGTTCGATGAAGCAGCGGCGGTAGTGCGGGCAGGCGGAATAGATGCATTCGCCGCGCTTGTCCGTCAGGCCCAGCGATTGCGCGGTGAGGCCGCGCGATTCACCATCGAGTGCGATGTCATTGAACAGCGACAGGATCCAGCTGGGAAAGTCGCCGCCCACCATGTCACCGTCGCGCGTGAAGCGCGCCCAGCGGGAGATCAGGCCTGCGAGAAGTGCCGTGCGCGGGTTGGCGGAGGTGAGGCGGCCGAACACCTCCTGCATGTTGAGCAGGCAGACGTAATTCTCCCGCCCCTTGCGGATGACGATCTTTCCTTGCCGCTCCTCCGGGTTCTCGATGAGCCGCGAGGTTTCCTGGTCGAGCTGGCGCTGCAGGTTCTTGGTGTAGGTCGAGACCCATACGGGCGCGTTGTTCTTCCTCGCCCAGAGATAGGCGGGGGAGAGGTAGCCCAGCGTCTTGCCCAGCCCCGTGCCCGCTTCGGCCAGTAAAATATTGTTGATCTCTTTTGATTGCCGCGGCTGGAAGGCGAAGGTGGCCGCCCCTGCATAGGCCGATTGCGAGGGGCGCTGCTCCGAGCCTGAGCCCAGCACCTCGCGCAGGAAGGCTTGTGCGTCCTCCGGCGAGATCGGGTCCTGGCGGCCAGGCGCCCGGCCGCCATCCTCCTCCCATTCCTCCACCCGGTCCCAGGCGTTGAGGCCGGTGGCGAAGGAGCCGACGTCCAGCTTGGGGTTGGCCTTCAGGATCGCCTGCATGACGAATTTCGCCCAGGGCCAGTTGGCGCGGGCGAGGAAGGTGGCGTTCTCCGCCGTTTCCCGCAGCAGCGGATAATGCTTGCTGGACAAGCGATTGAGCAGGTCTTCCGCGATGAGGCGGACGGTTTCGGCGTCATCCTCGCCGGGGTCGAGGGCGAGCGAGCGGGCGAGGCCCGTAGGTGTGGGCGTGGCGAAGCGTGCGGGGCAGACGAAGGCGAAGAGCTCGGCCACGTCGAAGTGGCGCTGCTCGCGCGCGGCCCGCACCGTGGCGCGCTGGGCTTGGGCGGCAACCCCCAGCCGCTCGATGAAGAAGGCGGAATGGCAGATGAGGTGCGGCGCCGCCGCCAGCGCCGCCAGCGCATGCGCCGGCTCCATGGGGTCGCCGCCGATGATGGCGCCCATGCCGGAGGCCACGGCGGTGCGGGGGATCGATTCCATTGTCATCCTGTTGCCTTGTGGGCTCGTTTAATGAGGCGGACGGCTGAACGGAAGAGGAACGGAGCATATGGACCAGAAATTCATCGATCTCTTCGATCGCTATACCCATGGTGGCATGAACCGGCGGGACTTCCTGGAGAGGCTGAAGACGCTGGCCGGATCGGCTGCCGCGGCGACGGCGCTGCTGCCCATGCTCGAGAACAATTACGCCCAGGCGGAGCTGGTCCCGGAGAACGATCCCGCCATCACGGCGGAAGAGGCGGAGATCGCCCCCGGCATCAAGGGCTATCTGGTGCGGCCGAAGGCCGGGGGCACATATCCGGCCGTGCTGGTGATCCATGAGAACCGTGGCCTCAACCCCCACATCAGGGACGTGACGCGGCGCGTCGCCAAGGAGGGCTTCATCGCCTTCGGCGGCGACTGGCTGACCGCGCAAGGTGGAACGCCCGCGGACGCCGACAAGGCACGGGGAATGTTCGAGACGCTGACGCCCCAGGATGCGCTGGCCTTCAGCAAGGCCGCCGTCGACGCGCTGGCAAAGATCGGTGGCGGCAATGGCAAGGTGGGCGCGGTGGGCTTCTGCTGGGGCGGCGGAGCCGTCAACGCGCTGGCGGCTTCCGGAGACCCGAACCTCAAGGCGGGTGTCGCCTATTACGGGCGGCAGGCGCCTGCCGCCGACGTGCCGAAGATCGCGGCCCCCCTCCTGCTGCACTATGCGGGCATCGACGAGCGCATCAATGCCGGCATCGCGGAGTACGAGGCGGCGCTGAAGCAGAACGGCAAGGCCTATGAGCTTCACATGTATGAGGGCGCCAACCACGCCTTCAACAACGACACGAATGCCGCGCGCTACAGCAAGGAAGCAGCGGACCTCGCCTGGGGGCGCACGATTGCGTTCCTGAAGCGCAACCTCTCTTGACGGCTGTCAATTCCGGTTCCGCCATGCTTTGCTAGGGTTGAGCCGGTCATGACAGATCAATCACACACCAGGCTGCGGCGGGTTCTCACCCTGCCGTGGCTCGTCTTTTACGGGGTCGGCGTCACGGTGGGCGCCGGCATCTTCGCGCTGATCGGCGAGATCCTGCTGGTGGCGGGGGACCATGCGCCCTGGGCCTTCGCGGTGGCGGGGGTGGTGGCCGCCTTCACGGCACTCTCCTATGCGGCGCTCGCCTCTGCTTTCCCCCATGCGGCGGGGGAGGTGATCTATGTGAAGCACGGGCTGGGCCATCTCGCCGCGCGGCTCGTGGGCTTTGGCATCATCCTCACCGTTCTGCTCTCGACCGCCGTGATCGCGCTGGCCTTCGCGCGGTATGTGTCGAGCTTCTCCGGCCTTCCCGACTGGGCGGCGCTCATCGGCGTGCTGGCCGTGCTGGGCGGCATCGCCGCGGCGGGCGTGAAGGAGAGCGTGGCGGTGGCCGCCATCATCACGGCGCTGGAGGTGGGCACGCTGCTCGTCGTCATCGTGGTGGGGCTTCCCGAGGCCGTGCACTCCGGCGCGCTGTGGCGGGTGCTGGCGCCGCCATCGGAACTGCCGCAATGGTCCGCCGTGCTGGCCAGCGGCTTCCTCGCCTTCTTCGCCTTCATCGGCTTCCAGGACATCGTGAACATGGCGGAGGAGACGGAGGATGCCGAGCGCGCCATTCCCAAGGCCGTGATGCTGACGCTCGTCATCTCGGTCACGATCTATGCGCTCGCCGCCGCGGTGGCCGCGGCCTTTCCGGACCGCGCGGCGGTGACGGCCAGCAAGGCCCCGCTCGCCGCGCTGTTCGAGGGGCTGACGGGCCGGTCCGGCGCGGTCATCGCCGTCATGGCTTCGATCGCCATGGTGAACGGCATCCTCGTGCAGATCGTCATGGGAAGCCGGGTCATGTATGGCATGGCGCGCGAGGGCATGCTGCCCGGCCCCCTCGGCCACGTGCACCGGCGCTGGCAGACGCCGGTCACGGCCATCGCGGCGCTGGCCGCCGCCATCGCGGTGCTGGCGCTCAGCCTGCCGCTGGTGCAGCTCGCCGAACTGGCGAGCCTGTTCATCCTCGTGGTCTTCACGCTGGTCAACGTCAGCCTGTTCCTGGTCGGGCGCCAGCCGGGCGCGCCGGAGCGGCTCCGGCGCTGGCGCTTCATGGGGCTCCTCGGCGCGGCCCTCTCCCTCGGGCTGGTGGTCTCCGAACTCGCCGCCTGAGATTGACCGGGAGGCTCCGCATCCCTAAAGAGCGGCCTTCCCTTCAATCCGGAACAATCAGTGTCATGACCGTCGATCCCGCCCTTCGCGCCGCCGCAGAGACCAGCAAGGCCTGGCCTTTCGAGGAAGCCCGGAAGCTCATCGACCGCGTCAAACGCACCGGCAAGACGGAAGTGCTGTTCGAGACGGGCTATGGCCCCTCGGGCCTTCCCCACATCGGCACCTTCGGCGAGGTGGCCCGCACCACCATGGTGCGGCGCGCCTTCGAGCTCCTCTGCGACATCCCCACGCGCCTGCTGTGCTTCTCTGACGACATGGACGGCATGCGCAAGATTCCGGAGACGGTGCCGGACCCGGCGGCGCTGAGGCCCTATCTGCACAGGCCGCTGACCGCCGTGCCCAACCCCTTCGGCGGCGACTACGCGAGCTTCGGCGACCACAACAACGCCATGCTGCGCCGCTTCCTCGACACCTTCGGCTTCCAGTACGAGTTCGCCTCCGCCACCGACTATTACAAGTCCGGCCGCTTCGACGCGATGCTGCTCAAGGCGCTCGAGAAGTTCGACGACATCATGGCCGTGATGCTGCCGACGCTCGGCGAGGAGCGGCAGGCGACCTATTCGCCCTTCCTGCCGATCTCGCCGATCTCCGGCCGCGTGCTCTACGTGCCGATGAAGGAGGTGAACGCCAGGGCCGGCACCATCACCTTCACCGACGAGGATGGAACCGACGTCACCATGGAGGTCACCGGCGGGCGCACCAAGCTGCAGTGGAAGCCGGACTTCGGCATGCGCTGGGCGGCGTTGGGCGTCGACTTCGAGATGTTCGGCAAGGACCACCAGACCAACGCCCCGATCTATGACCGGATCTGCGAGATCCTCGGCGCAGAGGCGCCGGAGCATTATGTCTATGAGCTGTTCCTCGACGACAAGGGCCAGAAGATCTCGAAGTCCAAGGGCAACGGCCTCACCATCGACGAGTGGCTGACCTATGCGGACCCGGAGTCGCTGGCGCTGTTCATGTACAACAAGCCGCGCGAGGCGAAGCGGCTCTATTTCGACGTGATCCCGCGCGCGGTGGATGACTACGGCGCCTTCCTTTCGGCCTATCAGCGCCAGCAGGACAAGCCCGCCGACCGGCTGATGAACCCCGTGTGGCACATCCATGGCGGCAACCCGCCGCCGCCGGAGGAGGGGGGCATCTCCTTCGCGCTGCTCCTCAACCTCGCGGCGGTGGCCAATGCGCATGACAAGTCGGCGCTGTGGGGCTTCATCCTGCGCTACGCGCCGCACCTCAAGCCGGAGACGCACCCGCGCCTCGACGCGCTGGTGAGCCACGCGCTGCGCTACTTCGACGACTTCGTGAAGCCGAAGAAGCAATATCGTCCGCCTACGGAGGAAGAGGCCAAGGCGCTCTCCGACCTGGCCGACGCGCTGGGCACGCTGGCGGAGGGGTCGGCACCCGAGGAGATCCAGCAGAAGGTCTATGACGTGGGCCGCCGCGCGCCTTACCTGACCACGCAGAAGGATGGCTCCCCCGGCGTGGCCCAGGGCTGGTTCAACATGCTCTACCAGGTGCTGCTGGGCGAGGAGAAGGGCCCGCGCTTCGGCTCCTTCGTGGCGCTCTACGGCATCGACAACACGCGCAAGCTGATCGCGCGGGCGGTGAAGGGCGAACTGGCCAGTTAGGCGGGAACCACGCGGAAAGACCGCTGGATTCCAGCCTTCGCCGGAATGACGGCTTCAAACACCGGACATGTTCGCCGCGCATCTCCCCTCGCGGAACGGGGGTGATCTGCCGGACCCGAATTTCCGTTCGATATGGGAACATAACCCATGGGGCGCTTGGCGGGAATGCAGACGGCTCGGATCCTCTCGCTGGCGACGGCAGCGCCCCCGCATGTGATCAGCCAGGCCGACGCGGCGTCCTTCGTTGCCGAAACCTTCGGCCAGCGCTTTCCCGGCTTCGAGAAGGTGGCCGGCGTGTTCATGACATCCGGTATCAGGCGGCGGCGTGCGGTGAGGCCCATCGCGTGGTTCCGCCAGCCGCTCGGCTGGCCGGAGCGGAGCGAGGCTTATATCGCGGGCGCCTCGGCGCTCTTCGTCGAGGCGGCGCGCGGTGCGCTGGACGCGGCGGGGCTGGACGCCGGTGCGGTGGACACGGTGGTGACCGTCTCCTCGACCGGCATCGCCACCCCCAGCCTCGAGGCCCGCGTGGCGGACGAGATGGGCTTCAGCCCCGGGGTGGAGCGCGTGCCGGTGTTCGGGCTTGGCTGCGCGGGCGGCGTTGCGGGCCTGTCGATCGCGGCGCGCCTCGCGCAATCGCGGCCGGGCTCGGTGGTGCTGCTGGTGGTGGTCGAAACCTGCACGCTGTCATTCCGGCATGACCAGCTGACCAAGGCCAACATCGTGGCGAGCGCCCTGTTCGGCGACGGGGCGGCGGCCTGCGTGCTGAGCACGGAGCCGGGCGGCATCGCAGCCGTCGAGACGACCGCCCAGCACACATGGCCCGGCACGCTGGACGTGATGGGCTGGTCGGTCGACGCCGAGGGCCTCGGCGTCATCTTCGACCGCTGCATTCCCACTTTCGCGGAGGCCGAGTTCGGCTCCGCCGCGCGCGGCATGCTTGCGCGCGGCGGCCTGACGCTCGGCGACATCGATCGTTTCGTCTGTCACCCCGGCGGCGCCAAGGTGGTGACCGCGCTGGAGCGCGCGCTGTCCATCCCGCAGGGCATGCTGGCCGACGAGCGCGAGGTGCTGGCCGAATATGGCAACATGTCCGCGCCCACGGTGTTCTTCGTGCTGGAGCGCGCCATCAGCGCCGGGCTGCCCCGGCGCACCCTGATGACCGCCCTGGGGCCGGGCTTCAGCGCCAGCGCCGTGACGCTGCTGGCGGCGGCATGAGCGGGGCGGTTCTCCTCCTCTTGCTGGTGACGGCGGAGCGCCTCGCTGAGCTGTGGTGGGCGCGGCGCAACACCCGCCTGCTGCTGGCGCGCGGCGCCGTGGAGCACGGGGCAGGCCACTATCCGCTGCTCGTGGCGCTGCATGCGCTGTGGCTCACAGGCCTCTGGCTGCTGGGCAGCGGCCAGCCGGTGCAGACCGGCTGGCTCGCCGTGTTCCTCGTCTTCCAGGCGGGGCGGGGCTGGGTGCTGTTCACGCTCGGCCAGCGTTGGACGACGCGCATCATCGTCCTGCCCGGCGAGAAGCTGGTGAGCAGGGGGCCCTATCGCTTCGTGTCGCACCCCAACTACGTGGTGGTGGTGGGCGAGATCGCGGTGCTGCCGCTGTGCCTCGGACTTCCGTGGTATGCGCTGGCGTTCTCGCTGGCCCATGCCGTGGTGCTGGCGATCCGCCTGCGGGCGGAGACGGCCGCCCTCTCAGGCCTCCGGCGGTGAGGGCCTGAGCCTTACTGGCTCGCCCACATGATCCGTGCGATCCAGTCGACGTCCTTCATGTCCAGCGTCTTCACCGCGTGGCTGGGGTTGAAGGAGGCAAGTTCCAGGCTCTTGGAGGTCTGGCGCTGCATGATCTTGGCCATGACCTGGCCGTCGTTGAGGCGCACCACGACGCGGTCGCCCTTCCGCACCGTGGCGGCGGGGGAGATGATGATGATGTCACCCTCGCGGTAGACGGGCATCATCGAGTCGCCCGTGATCTCGAGGGCATAGGCGTTGGTGTCGGTGACGCCGGGAACGTCGATCTCGTCCCAGCCATTGCCCGCCGGGAAGCCCGAATCATCGAAGAAGCCGCCCTTGCCGGCCTTGGCGAGGCCGAGGAGCGGGATCTGGCGGAGCTTCGGCGGCTGGCCGCGCCGGCCGATCAGCAGGTCGGCGAATTCCTCCATGGAGGCGCCGGAGGCCTGCAGCAGGCGCGAGACCGACTCCATGGTGGGCCAGCGCGGGCGGCCGTCAGGGCCGTTGCGCTTCGAGGGGTTGAAGGAGGTGGGATCGAGCCCGGACTTCTTCGCCAGACCGGATGCCGAATAGCCATAACGTTCCGCGATGGTGTCGATCGCGTTCCAGACCTGCTTGTGCGTGAGCATGGGGTGCCTCTTTGGAACTTTGCAGCAAAAGTTCTTATTCCTAGGAAGCTATACCTTGTGTGCCGGTGATTGTCCAGACGCTACCGGCAGCCTATGGTCCGCACGCATGCGAATCCTTTACAAAATACTTCCCGCCGCCGAATGGCGGGCCGCCGTGGCCAAGGGCGTGTTCGAGGGCTCGGCCGTGGACCTGAAGGACGGCTTCATCCATCTGTCCGCCGCGAATCAGGTGCGCGAAACGGCGGCGCGGCATTTCGCGGGCCAGGAAGACCTGCTGCTGGTGGCCTTCCGGGAGGCCGATCTGCCGGGGCTGACATGGGAACCCTCGCGCGGGGGCGACCTGTTTCCCCATGTCTACGGAGCGATTCCGGCCGGGCTCGCGGTGTCCGCCGAGGCCTTGCCGCTGGAGAACGGGCGGCACCGCTTTCCCGAGGGCGTGGCATGAAGCTGGCGGCGTTCGCCTTTCCGCTGGCGAGGCCCGTGCTCCATGCGATGGACGCCGAGACGGCGCATGGCCTGACGATCCGGGCGCTGAGGGCGCTGCCCGCTGGCACGCCAGAGGCTGCCCGTTCACGGCTGGCGGTGGATGTCCTGGGGCTGCGCTTTCCCAACCCGCTGGGGCTTGCGGCGGGCTTCGACAAGAATGCCGAGGTGCCGGATGCGATGCTGTCGCTCGGCTTCGGCTTCACCGAGATCGGCACGGTGACGCCGAAGCCCCAGGTGGGCAATCCGCGCCCGCGCCTGTTCCGCCTCCGCGAGGACCGGGCGGTGATCAACCGCATGGGCTTCAACAATGAGGGTCACGCGGCGGCGCTGCGGCGGCTTTCGGCACGCGCCGGCCGGGGTGGCATCGTGGGCGTCAACATCGGGGCAAACAAGGATTCGGAGGACCGGATCGGCGACTATGTGCAGGGTATCGAGGCCTTCTCGCATCTCGCCTCCTATTTCACCGTCAACATCTCCTCGCCCAACACGCCGGGGCTTCGGGGGCTGCAGTCGCGCGCCGAGCTCGAACAGCTCCTCGCCCGGCTCAACGCGGCGCGGGCGGGGCAGGCGAAGCGGCCGCCCATGCTGCTCAAGATCGCGCCCGACCTGCGCGAGGATGAGCTGGCGGACATTGCCGCCGCCTGCGGCGGGGGCGCGGTGGACGGGATCATCGTGTCCAACACCACGCTCTCGCGCGAGGGGCTCGCCTCGCCGCTCGCGACGGAGCAGGGCGGTCTCTCGGGCGAGCCGCTGCTCGCGCTCTCCACGCGCCAGCTGGCGCGCATGCATGTGCTGACCGGCGGCAAGCTGCCACTCGTCGGCGCCGGCGGCGTCCATGATGCGGCCTCAGGGCTTCTCAAGATTCGCGCCGGGGCGAGCCTCGTGCAGCTTTATTCCGCCCTGGTCTATCGCGGGCCGGGACTGGTGCGGGATATCCTCGCGGGTATCGAGGCGGAGCTGATCCGGAGCGGCGAAACGCTGGACAGCCTGCGCGGCCGGGATGCCGCGATGCTCGCCCGATAGAGCGGCGCGCGGTTCCTCCCCCGGGGTGACGGCATGAGGCCGCCCGGCGCGTCAAGGCGGAAGCGGAACATAGGTGCGGATGATCCTTGCCGTTGCGCCCGAGCTCTGCGCCTCGTCGAGCCCGTAGTCGAAGGCGGCGCGGAGGTCGGCCCGTTCCGGACGGACGAGGAAGGCGAGGTTGCGGCTGAAATAGTCGAAATCGGAATAGGCGCCGCCGAGCAGCCGGCAGCATTGTGCGGCGGCCTCCCCCGAGACCCAGTAGATGACCTGCAGATTGTCGCCGAAGATCGCATCCGCCTCGCCCGTCTTCAGGGCTTCGCCCGCGGCGGCGAGGCTCTCATAGGGCTGGATGTCGGCGCCGCTGTAATAGGCCTCGAGCCAGCGGGCGTGCACCGTGTCCTTGACCACGCCGATGCTGCTTCCCGAGAGCGCTTCGGGGTCGGCCGATGTGAGGGCGCCGTTCGCCGCCACGGCAAAGCGCGCCATGACGCGGAAATAGGGGCGCGTCATCAGCGCGGCCTTGAGGGTTGCCGGATCGAGGCGGGGGCCGGTGACCGCGACATCCGCCTCGCCGCGTTCCAGCGCGCCCAGGATTTCAGTGAAAGGCCGGGCTTCCACCGTGCAGCTGAGGCGCGCGCGCTCGCAGGCGGCAATCGCCAGTTCGACGGCCAGCCCCGCAGGCGCCCCCGCGTTGGAGACGAAGCTGTAGGGCGCGAAATCGGAATCGGCGATGAGCCTGACGGGGAGGTTTTCGGGAATGTTCGGGCGTGCAACCTCCTCCACCGCGCGGAAGAGGGGCGGCTCATAGGCGGGGGCCGCAGTTTCCTGTGCATATGCTACCTGGGATAGTGCCCAGAGGGCCAGGAACATCCCAGATGTAGTGGAAAACCTTACGTTACGTCGCATTCTTCAGGCCACGTCAGGGAGGTGGAGCGGGTGTTCTTTTCCGGCAGCAGCCATGAGGGTTTCGGAGAGGCTCCCGCCGCGCTCCTCACCATAGACCCCGGCGATGCCGGAGTCTTGCGCCGTGTCGACAGGGGCGCGCTCTGCGGCATGCTCCGCCGCCTGCCGGCGGAAGAACTCGAGGTGGCGCTGCGCCTGAAGCTGGTGCCGGTGGTGAGCGTGCCGGGGCTGGTTCTTCACGTGGCCTGCGGTTCCGCCGCGCTTGCAGAGGGGCGGCGGCGCGGCTTCCGGATCGTCGGCTATGCCGAGGCCCAGGATCTGCTGGCCGCGGCGCGCGGGGTGCATGGCCCCTACCTGCTGCGGGAGGCGACATTCGGCCTGGCGCGGCGCATGCCTCTGTTCTCCGCCAGCAGGAGGCTCACCCCCGCCCAATCCGCGGTGCTGGTCGTCCTGGCGGCGGCGGCCGCCGCGGGCGCCATTCATCTTCCGGCGGCTGCGCTGTGGCTTGTCGCATCGCTGGTGAGCGGGCTGTTCTTTCTCTCCGTCGTGGCGCTCAGGCTCCTCTGCTTCATGCCGCCCGTCTCGCGCAGGAAGCCGGCCCCCCCGGGGCTCTCCGATGCGGAGCTTCCGGCCTATTCCGTGCTGGTGCCGCTGTTCCGCGAAACCTCGGTGCTGGGCCAGCTCGTGACGGCGCTGGGCGGCATGCGCTATCCGGCGGAAAAGCTCGACATCAAGCTCATCCTCGAGGAGGAGGATGTGGGCATGCAGCGTGCCGTCGCCGCAATGGCGCTGCCGCCGCAGTTCGAGGTGATCGTGGTGCCGGCGGGCCGCCCGCAGACCAAGCCGCGCGCGCTGAACTATGCGCTGCCCTTCTGCCGCGGAGAGCTTCTCACCATCTATGACGCGGAAGACATCCCCGACCCCGACCAGCTTCTCAAGGCGGCGCGGCGCTTCGCGTCGGAGCCGCGCGAACTCGCCTGCCTCCAGGCGCAGCTCACCTTCTTCAATCCCGCCGAGAACTGGATGACGCGGCAGTTCACCGCCGAATATGCCATGCTCTTCGGCGTGCTGCTGCCCGTGCTGGCCGACCACCGCCTGCCGCTTCCCCTCGGGGGAACCTCGAATCATTTCCGGGTGGAAGCGCTGAGGCAGGTGGGCGCCTGGGACCCTTTCAACGTGACGGAGGACGCGGACCTGGGGATCAGGCTCGCGCGGCACGGCTATGACACGGGCACGCTGGACAGCCTGACGCGCGAGGAAGCGAACACGAGGCTTCCCAACTGGATGCGGCAGCGGGCGCGCTGGCTCAAGGGGTTCCTGGCCACCTGGCTCGTCCACATGCGTGAGCCCGGGCGGCTGATGCGGGAGCTTGGGCCGGCGGGCTTCTGGACGGCGCAGGGGGTGACCATCGGGGTCTTCGCCTCGGTCCTGCTCCACCCCATCTGCATGGCGGCGACGCTGTGGCTCTTCGCCCGCTACCCCATGCTGCCGGAGGGGGCGGGGCTGTTCGTGCTGGCGATGAGCGGCATCAACCTGCTCGTCTTCACCGCGGGCTATGCGGCGGCGTTCCTGCTCACGCGCCGGGCGCTGAGGCGGCGCGGATTCTTCGGCTGGGGAGGCACGATCGCCACCATGCCGGTCTACTGGCTCCTCATGTCGGCGGCCGCCTGGCTGGCGCTGTGGCAGTTCATCTCCGCGCCCTTCCACTGGAACAAGACGGAGCATGGCCTGTCCTCCATGCAGCGGAACGGGGCGGCGGGCCGGAGCTGGTGGACCCGCTTCAGGCCATCTCGCGGTACTGCTCCAGGGCGTCCTCCGCGCTTGCCGCGAAGATCACGTGGGGCGGCTTCACACCGTGGGTGAGAAGGGCGCGGCGGATGTCCGGATTGGCGCTTGCGACGAAGAGCTTCACCCCCTGGTGCGCCGTCTTGCGGGCGAGGCCTTCCATGACGTTGGCCCCCGTCGAATCGAGGAAGGGCACGGCGGAGAAGTCCACGATCAGGGCCTTGTGCGTGTCCTGGATGCGGTCCAGCACGGAGGCGACGGTGGAGGCCGCGCCGAAGAAGAAGGCGCCGGTGATGCGGTAGACCACCACTTGCGGGTCCGCCGCGAGGGCCTCGTCATAGGCGCCGCGCGGCTGGTCGCTGTCGGCCATGTCCTCGCCCACGTAAGGGGCGTGGGTGTCGACCGCGGTCGCCTGCGACATGCGGTGGATGAACAGCACCGAGCCCAGGGCGAAGCCCACGATGATCGCCTCCGTCAGGTCACGGAAGATGGTGAGGAAGAAGGTGGCGCCGAGAACCGCCACATCGCCCCAGCCCGAGCGCAGGAGCACGGCGATGGCGCTCTTCTCCACCATGTTCCAGGAGACGACGGCCAGCACCCCCGCGAGGGCCGCGAGCGGGATATAGGCGGCGAGCGGGGCTGCCACCGCCATGAACAGCAGGATGAACACCGCGTGCAGCATGCCGGACACGGGGCCATGCGCGCCGGAGCGCACATTGGTGGCGGTGCGGGCGATGGTGCCGGTGACGCAGAAGCCGCCGAACAGCGCCGACCCGACATTGGCGGCGCCCTGCGCCACCAGTTCACAGTTGGAGCGGTGGCGGCGGCCCGTCATGCCGTCCGCCACCACGGCGGAGAGCAGCGATTCGATGGCGCCGAGCAGCGTGAAGGAAATCGCCGCCGGCAGCACCGCCACGGCCTTTTCCCATGAGAGTTCCGGCAGGGCCGGGAGGGGCAGCATGTTGGGGATGCCGCCGAACTTGGAGCCGATGGTGGCGACGGGAAGCTGGAACAGCGCCGTGAAGAGTGCCGCCAGCGCCACCGCGATGAGCATGCCGGGCCAGTGCGGGCGCACACGCTTCAGCCCGGAGATGATGGCGACGGTGCCGAGCGAGAGGCCTAGCGCCGCGGGCGTCAGGCTGGGCAGGGCCTGCCAGAGGGCGGGGATCTTCTCCAGCAGGGGCCCCGGCTCAGAGCCCGCGACGGTGAGCCCCAGAAGCTCCCTGATCTGGCTCGCGAAGATGATGACGGCGATGCCCGCCGTGAAGCCGACGGTGACCGGAAAGGGGATGAACTTGATGAAGGTGCCGAGCCTGAGGAAGCCGATTGCCGCCAGCATCAGCCCGGACATGAAGGTCGCGAGGATCAGCCCGTCCATGCCGTGCTGGGCGACGGTCGCCGCCACCAGTACGATGAAGGCGCCGGCGGGACCGCCGATCTGGAAGCGGGACCCGCCCAGGAGCGATACGATGAAGCCGCCGACCGCCGCCGTGTAGAGGCCCTGCGCCGGCGTGGCGCCCGATGCGATGGCGATGGCCATGGACAGCGGAAGCGCCACGATGGCGACCGTAAGGCCCGCGATGGCATCCATCCGCAGGTGCGGGAGGCCATAGCCTTCCCGCAGCACGGTGACGAGCTTGGGCGTGAACAGATCGGTGAAGCTCGCAGCCGCCGAGGCTGGCGGCCTGGAGGGCGAAGCACTCTGTACGGACATTCCGGTTAGCCCCGTTTCAGGGGCTTTATGGCACGGAACGGCTCAATCTTCACCCCCGCCGCCCATGCTCAGCGCGCAAAGGGGCTCTTCAGCTTCATGTGGCGGTTCACGTCCTTGTAGAGAAGATAGCGGAAACGGCCCGGCCCGCCCGCGTAGCAGGCCTGCGGGCAGAAGGCGCGCAGCCACATGAAATCGCCGGCCTCGACCTCCACCCAGTCATTGTTGAGGCGGTAGACGGCCTTGCCTTCGAGCACATAGAGGCCATGCTCCATCACATGCGTCTCGGCGAAGGGGATCACGGCACCCGGCTCGAAGGTGACGATGTTCACATGCATGTCGTGGCGGATGTCGTTCGGGTCAGCGAAGCGGCTGGTCGCCCATTTGCCGTCCGTGCCGGGCATGGGCACAGGCTTCACCTGATCGTCCGATGTCACGAAGGCCTCGGGCAGGCCGATGCCGTCCACCCGCTCATAGGCCTTCCGGACCCAGTGGAAGCGGACGGGCGCGACGCTTTCATTCCTCAGCGTCCAGCGCGCGCCGGGCGGGAGATAGGCATAGCCGCCGGTCTTCATGACGTGGCGGGCACCTTCCAGGGTGAGCACCATGTCCCCCTCGACCACGAACAGCACGCCCTGCGCCTCCGCCTCGAGTTCCGGCCGCTCGCTGCCACCGCCGGGGGAAACCTCCATGATGTATTGCGAGAAGGTCTCGGCAAAGCCCGAGAGCGGCCGCGCGATCACCCAGGCGCGAGTTCCCTCCCAGAAGGGCAGAAGGCTCGTCACGATGTCACGCATCACGCCCTTCGGGATCACCGCATAGGCTTCGGTGAAGACGGCGCGCCCCGTCAGAAGCTCGGTCTGCGGCGGGTGGCCGCCATGCGGCGCGTAATAGCTGCGGGTCATCGGGTCTGGTCCGTCGTGGTTGGCGGCAACGGAATAGAGCGCGGGGGCCAACCCCGCAAGCCACGGTGTGGAAAGAAGATGACGTAAGGGCAGTTTTCTGCTCAACTCGTGTTGTGAGTAGAAAAAAAACTGACCCCGGGAGCGTGTCTTGCGACAGAGGCCGACCCGGGGTTTACGGAAGCAAAATAGCAGTCCAATCGGCGGAAGCAAGTCCATTTGAGAACTCGGGCAACCGATGCGGCACTCCTGAGAACGCTCTCAAGAGCGAGGCTGAGGAGGTATCTCGACGAAGCGGGAGGGGACCTGAGCCGGGCGCTTTCGATGTATGAGCGAAATACGAGGCTTTCCGAAAGCTTCTACACGCCCCTGCAAAGCCTCGAGGTCTGCCTGCGCAACACCATCGACAACTGCATGGGCCTGAGTTTCGGGGCGGACTGGCTTCAAAATGGACGAGCTCCCTTGGCCGCTGATGCCACGGGGGCGGTTCATGATGTTCTCTGGAAGATCAAGACGCCGACCTCCGCACGCGCTGAAGATCTGGTCGCCGAGATGAAGTTTGCCTTCTGGGTGTCCTTGCTTGGCCCGCGATACGACGCGACGCTCTGGCGGATGGCGTTGCACCACGGCTTTCGCAAGCAAGGCGGAAAGCGGAGAAGCGACGTGCACGGGCGGCTCAATGCGCTTCGCCGTTTTCGAAATCGCATCGCCCATCATGAGCCGATCTTCCAGCATGATCTGCTCACGAAGCACGCCGAGATCCTGGAGGCAATTGGATGGATGTGCAACGAGACTCGGGCGTGGACCGCTCACCACAGCCGCGCCATCGCCGTCATAGAGGCCACGTAACCCTTATCAGAACGTCTTCGGCTGGGGCTGGCCGTAGATGAAGCCGGTGCCGTCGAGGCCGTAGACGTCGGGGCGGAAGTTCACGCGGCCGTCTTCGGTGGCCCAGGCGGTGAGGTACATCCAGCGCACGTCGGGGCCGTTCTCGATCTTCTGGTCATATTGCTCAACGCTGGAGACGATGAGCTCGTAGTCCTCCGGCATGAGGCCAGAGCCGGTGCGGTCGAGGATCCACTTCACCACGGTTTCCACCTGGTCGATGCGTACGCAGCCGGAGCTCTCGAAGCGCACGTTGCGGCCGAACAGCTCGCGGTGCGGCGTGTCATGCATGTAGACCATGTGGTCGTTCGGGAAGTTGATCTTCACCGTGCCCAGCGAATTGTGCGGCCCCGGCTCCTGCCGGAAGAAATAGCGCTCGGGGTCCGTCATCGACCAGTCGATCAGCATGGGGTCGATCTCGGGGCCGTCCACGCCGTCGAAGACGCGGATGTGGTTGGTCTGGAGATAATTCGGATCGTCGAGATATTTCGGAACGATGTCGCGCTCGACGATCGAGGCCGGGATCTTCCAGTAGGGATTGAAGTTGATGTCGCTCACCGTGCTGGCCAGCGTGGGCGAGGGGCGCTCCAGCTTGCCGACCACGATGTTGTGGCGTGAATAGACGCGGCCGAATTCCACCGTCTCGAGCTGGGCGCCGGGAATGTTGACGAGGATCGACCGGTCGGTGAGGCCCTGCGAATAGGCTTCCACGCGGCCGAGGTTCTCGCGCAGCGCGCCGAGGCGGGTGTCGGCGGGCACGTTGAGCTGGGCCAGCGTCTTCTCGCCCGTGATGCCGGAGGGAAGCACCCCGTGGTTGACCTGGAAGGCGCGCACCGCCTCTTCCAGCTCCGCGTCATAGACGGAGATGTTCTCGGAATTGAGCGTGTCAAAGGGAAGATAGTTCTCCGCCACGAGGCGCTGGCGCAGGGCCAGGACGGCCTCGCCCTTGGAGCCCTTCTTCAGCGTCTTAGGGGGGAGCTGCTGCCAGCCGCCGCCCGCCACGATCTCCTCATACATGGCGATGGCGCCCTGGAGCGCCTCGAACGAACTGGCGCCCAGCATCGGGACCTGGTCTTGCCCGGCCACGATCTCCGTCTGGGTGGCCAGCTTCGAATCCTTCGGGGCGGCCTTCTTCGTCTCCGTGCCCAGCGAACTCGTGAACACGGGGTCTTCCGCCCGGGCCCCGGCGGAGCCCAGGGCAAGCATACTGCCCATGGCGAGAAGATGGCGATTGAATGCGCGGCGCGACAGCACGTTTCGTTCCCCTGGCTGGATCGATTTCACAGTCGATCACTTCGGTAAATGGTGTCTTAATTGAGCGGAGTCTAGTGCCATCCTTCGACAGGAATGAGGCAGCTTCACGATCAGCTCAAGGCGGTCACCTCGCGCCTGAAGGGAATTTCGAGGAAATCCGGTTCCGGCCTGCCGAAATTCTCGGCGAAGTTCCGCCCGGAATGCACGGCGGCGGCGATGGTCCCCGGCCCGTAACAGTCTCCGGCGCGGGTGGCGGGAATGCCGCGGTCCTTGAGCGCCTGCCACAGGCCATCCACGGGCCGGCGCGAGGTGACGAGGACGGTGGAGCCCGCTTCGAGGCGCGAAGGCGCGCCGGTGAAGACGCAGTCCAGCGTCACATGGTCATGCGCGATGGCCGAGAGTGCGGCGTTGGCGATGATCCGGACGCCGAGCTTCAGGAGCCGGGACTGGATGGCCTTCTGCTCCAGCGAGGCCTTGGTATAGGCCGAGGCCACGGCGGCGGGCGTCACCAGCGTCACCGCGTAGTCCTCGCGCGCCAGGAGTTCGGCCAGCACGCCGCCCATGTAGTAATGATCGTCGTCATAGAGCGCCACCAGCTTCGCGCGCGGGCGGCGGCCGGACATGATGTCGTCCGGCGTCAGGACGTCGGCCCCCTCCACCATGGGCGAGGGGTTGACGAAGTGGCGGCCCGTGCCGTCCCGCAGCCATTCGGAGCCGGTGGCGACGAGCACGTGGTGGGCGCCGAGTTCGGCCACCGCCTCCGGCGTCATCTCGCTTTCGAGATAGAGGGAGACGTTGGGCATCTTGCCCAGTTGCAGCATGCGCCAGTCGCGCACGCGGCCCCAGGCGGAGAGGCCGGGAAGCCTGCACTCCCGCGCCACGCGGCCACCCGCTTCGGAGGCGCGGTCGGCCACCGTGACCTGAAGCCCGCGCTGGCCCAGCGCGCGGGCCGCCTCGAGCCCCGCGGGGCCAGCGCCGACGACGAGAACATGGGCGTCCTCTTCCTTCGGGCGGATCGTCTCCGGGTGCCAGCCGCGCCGCCACTCCTCGCCCATGGAGGGGTTCTGGGTGCAGCGGAGCGGCGTCATGGTGTGATCATGGGTGACGCAGACATTACAGCCGATGCATTCGCGGATGTCGTCGAGGCGGCCTTCGGCGATCTTGTTGGGAAGATAGGGATCGGCGATCGAGGGGCGCGCCGCGCCGATCATGTCCATGATGCCCTGGCGGATGACGCGGACCATGGCGTCCGGCGAGGTGTAGCGGCCCACGCCGACGACGGGCTTCGTGGTGAGCCTCTTCACGCCCTTGATGTAAGGCTCCTGGAAGCCCTCCTCGGAGAAGCGGGAGGTTTGCGAGTCCTTCGACCAGTCGGAGAGCGACAGGTCCCACAGGTCCGGCAAGTCCGCCATCATGGCGATGGCGTCCTCGACTTCCGCCGGTTCGAGGCCTGCGGAGCCCTGGAACTCATGCATGGCGATGCGGACGGGCACGGCGCAAGCGTCGCCCACGGCGTCCTTCGTGTCCTCGATCACCTCGCGCAGCAGGCGGGCACGGTTTTCGAGCGAGCCGCCATATTCGTCGGTGCGGAAGTTGGTGGCGCGCGACAGGAAGTGCTGGAAAATGCCGAGCCCATGGCCGGCATAGACATAGACGAGGTCGAAGCCCGCCTCCTTGGCGCGGAGCGCCGCCTTGCGATGAGCGCGGCGGAGGTTGCGGATGTCCTCCTTGTCCATGCCGCGCGCGGTGACGGGATCGTTGAATGAGCTGCTCGTGGGCATGGGGCTCGCGGAGATGGGCACTTCGCGGGTCCAGAGATTGTTGGCGGTGTAGCCCGAATGGCAGAGCTCGATTCCGGCGAGCGAGGAGTGTTCGTGAATCTTCTCCGCGATGCGCGCCAGCATGGGAATGTCATGGTCGCTCCACAGGCGGAGCTCGACGTAAGGCGAGACGTCGGCGGTGTGGTGGATCTCCACCATCTCGGTGCAGACCACGGCCCAGCCGCCTTCCGCCTTCATCCCGCGCATGGCGGCCAGCGCCGAGGCGTCGCGGTAGCCCATGCCGTTGCAGTGGGGCACCTGGTAGAAGCGGTTCCGGGCCAGATGCGGGCCGATGCGGACCGGCTCGAAGAGAATGTCGTAACGGGGATCGCGGGTCATGTTCACTCCCGGGGTTGCTGGAGAGGGGTTCTAGCAAATGGCGGCGGGGCTCCGCTATGCTGCGCGTCAAATGGACATATGCGGGAACAGGACATGCTGCCGACATTCAGCGACATCGAGACAGCGGCCAGGCGGCTCGAGGGCCATGCCGTCAGGACACCGGTGATCGAAGCGCCGAGGCTGAACGAAATCGCCGGCGGGCGCGTGCTGGTGAAGGCCGAATGCCTGCAGCGCACGGGCTCCTTCAAGTTCCGGGGCGCGTGGAACCGCATCTCGCAGCTCGACGCCAGTTCGGCGCCGGGCGGCGTGGTGGCCTATTCCTCCGGCAATCATGCGCAAGGGGTTGCGGCGGCGGCGCAGATCAGGGGGCTTCCGGCGCTGATCGTGATGCCGGCGGACACGCCGCAGATCAAGCAGGACAATACGCGCGCCTACGGCGCGGAGGTCGTCACCTATGACCGGGCGACCGAGTCCCGCGAGGAGATCGCGGGCCGCTTCGTGACGGAGCGTGGCGCGGTGCTGGTGCCGCCCTTCGACCATGAGGACATCATCGCGGGGCAGGGCACGGCGGGCCTGGAACTTGCGGAGGAGGCGGCTGCGAGGGGTGTCGCGCTGGACGACGTGCTGGTGTGCTGCTCCGGCGGCGGGCTGACGGCGGGGGTGGCGCTCGCCATGGAGGCGAAATCGCCGGGCACGAAGGTGCACACGGTGGAACCGGCGGGCTTCGACGATTACGCGCGCTCGCTGAGGAGCGGGCGGATCGAGCGGAACCCGCGCGCGTCAGGCTCAATCTGCGACGCGCTGATGTCTGTGGCGCCGGGCGAGATGACCTTCGCCGTCAACCGCAGGCTCCTGGGCGAGGGGCTGGCCGTGACGGACGCTGAAGCGGCGGAGGCCGTGCGCTTCGCCTTCGAGGTGCTGAAGCTGGTGCTGGAGCCGGGAGGTGCCGTGGCGCTGGCCGCCGTGCTGTCAGGCCGCCTCGAAACGCGAGGCCGCGCCATCGGCGTCATCGCGTCGGGTGGCAATTGCGATGCGGAGACCTTCGCGCGAATCCTGAAGCGCGAGATTTAGAGCGCTGGTGGCGCTGGAATGAAACTATCGGCCTCCCGTTCTGACCGTCACCCTGGCGAAGGCCGGGGGCCAGCTTTATGCGTCCGCATGTGCTGAAAGACAACTGGATCCCCTGAGTTCACGGAACAAGTGCGACACTGCTAAGGTGGTGTTGCGATGGGAGA
>VFQS010001413.1_pt1 | contig 22191 bp, 19 predicted proteins | sample 3512361 | NCBI WGS metagenome assembly VFQS01 (sample SAMN10412375, study PRJNA504923) | tailings metagenome | isolation source: Relicate 1 Philex TSF3 active mining | place: Philippines
GGTTTAAACTCGACGCATTCCTACCGATGGCTGCCAAGCACTGCTTCTGCGCCCTGAATATGACAACTTCTTCTTCGCCCGAAAATCTGCAACCTATCCCCATTGATCAGGTGATGCCGCATCGCAAAATCATCCGTGAGTGGTTGTTTCCTTTGTCGCAACGTTCCACATGGCGCGCGTTTGTTTTGTTGGCCTTTGACACTGCCTTGTTCTTGGCCTTGGTCGCCGGTACTGTGGCTTTTGAAGCCATCTGGGCCAAACTCCTGTGCGGCTTGGCTGCGGGTTTTGTCATTGGCCGCTTGTTCATCATTGGGCATGACGCTTGTCACCAAAGTTTGACGCCGCATCGCGAACTGAACAAGTGGATTGGCCGATATGCCTTTTTGTATTCGCTCACGCCTTACAGCCTGTGGGACACAGGACACAACGTGGTGCACCATGGCTACACCAATCTGAAAGGTGTCGACTTTGTGTGGACACCTCTTACCGCCGAAGAGTTTGCAGCACTGGGGCCTGCTCAACGCTTGCTCCAACGCCTCTATCGCAGTGGCTGGGCGCCAGGCCTTTACTACCTCATTGAAATTTGGTGGAAGCGTGAGTTCTTCCCCAACAAAACGCACATGCCCACACGCCGTCCCATCTTTTTCAAAGACAGCATGCTGGTCAGTGTGTTTGGTCTTGTGTGGGTGGCCGTGATGACGTATGCCGCCATGGCCACAGACCAATCCGTGGCTTTGACTTTGGTCATGGGCGTCTTGGTGCCATTCTTATTCTGGAACACCATGATCGGCTTTGTGGTCTATGTTCACCACACGCACGTGCGCGTGTCTTGGCACAATGAAAAAGCCGCATGGACCAAGGCTCAGCCTTTCGTGTCTACCACTGTGCACCTGACTTTTCCCATGAAAATTGGCAACTTGGTGCACCACATCATGGAGCACACCGCCCACCACGTAGACATGAGCATTCCTTTGTATCGCCTCAAGCAAGCGCAAGCCAAGTTGGAAGAAATGCTGCCAGGCCGCATCATTGTTCAGCCCTTCTCTTGGAACTGGTATTTCAAAACAGCCCAAGCTTGCAAACTGTACGACTTCTCACGGGAATGCTGGACCGACTTCAAAGGACAGATGACCAGCCCCGTGCGCGGCAACTTGCCAGCCAAAACTTAAGCGCTTCACTGCCGAGCACTGCCTCGGTTCAGCAAAAGGCCGCAATTTCTGCGGCATTTTTTGATGGGTGAATTTTTATTCAGAGTGCACGCTGGGTCAAAATCTCAAGCGCAGGCAGGGTCTTGCCCTCCAGCATTTCTAAAAATGCACCACCCCCCGTAGAGATGTAGCCCACTTGTTTTTCAATGCCATATTTGGCAATGGCTGCCAATGTGTCGCCACCGCCAGCAATGCTAAAAGCCTTTGAATCAGCAATTGCGTGCGCAATGACGCGTGTGCCGTTTTCAAACGCTGCAAATTCAAACACGCCCACCGGGCCATTCCACACAATAGTGCCAGAGGCTTTCAGTTGAGCCGCCAATTTAGCGGCAGTCTCGGGGCCAATGTCCAAAATCAAATCGTCATCGGCCACGTCCGCCGCCTGCTTCACGGTGGCCACAGCGTCGGCAGCAAAAGTTTTGGCAGTGACCACATCCGTCGGAATTGGCACCTCCGCACCGCGTGCTTTCATGATGTCGATGACTGCTTTGGCTTCATTGACCAAATCGGGCTCGGCCAAGCTCTTGCCTATCTTTAATCCTGCAGCCAACATGAAGGTGTTGGCAATGCCGCCGCCCACAATCAACTGGTCCACCTTGTCTGCCAGGCTCTTCAAGATGGTGAGCTTGGTGGACACTTTGCTGCCGGCCACAATGGCCGCCAAGGGGCGCGCCGGTTGTGCCAAAGCTTGGGTGATGGCGTCAATTTCTGCAGCCAACAAAGGGCCAGCGCACGCCACCTTGGCATACTCAGCGATGCCGTAAGTTGTGCCCTCTGCACGGTGTGCGGTGCCAAATGCATCGTTCACAAAAATGTCGCAGAGCGCGGCCATTTTCTTGGCCAACTCGGGGTTGTTCTTTTTCTCGCCCTTGTTGACACGGCAGTTTTCAAGCAACACCACCTGACCTGGCGCAACGTCAACACACTCAACCCAGTTGGCCTTTAAGGCCACATCACGACCGAGCAATTCTGCCAAGCGTTTGGCCACAGGCGCCAATGAATCTTCGGGCTTGAACTCGCCTTCTGTAGGACGGCCCAAATGGCTGGTGACCATGACCGCAGCGCCAGCGTCCAACGCCATTTGAATGCAAGGAACGGATGCACGCACGCGGGTGTCTTCTGTGATGTCGCCTGCATCGTTTTGCGGCACATTCAAATCTGCGCGGATGAAGACACGTTGGCCTTTGACTTTGCCTTGTTGGCACAAATCGGAAAAACGAAGGACGTTCATGAAGATTCTCTTAAATGAATGAAAAGCGAAGCCGCGATGGGCTGCAAGAAATAAACAGAATTTTAGTCTGGCAAGCTTGCGCAAACTTACCTACCGCGTTCGTTACCAAGCTGCCTATTACCAACCCATTAGCAAATGCAAGGGCAGATAGGCCAGCATGCCAGCCACAATGGTCATGAGCACATTGCGTCGCCAAAAATAAACCGTGGCACCCACAGCGGCACCCACCCATCGCGCGTCCATCCAGGTGTGTAAAAACTGGCCTTGTTGCATCAAGATTTCGGGCAAAACCACAGCGGCCATGGCGGCAATGGGTGCATATTGGAGGCCGCGCTGCGCCCAATCTGGCAATGCCCATTCTTCACTGGAAAAGAAAAAGAAACTGCGCGTGAGAATGGTGACACCCGTCAAGCCCACAATCACTGCCAAGGTCCAGATGTCGGTGCCTTCAAAAAAACTCATGCAGTTTGTCCTTCGCGTTTGACTTGAAAACGCTCCAGCGACATGCTCAGCAAAACAGCCACACCGATGGCCAGCACAATGTTCAACTTCAAAGGCAGGTGATAGGCCATGATGGCCGTTGCTGCAGCCACGCCAGCTGCAAAGATACGCATTCGCGTACTGGCCAATGAACACAAAATACCCACCAAACACAAGGTGCCCGCAAAACCCAAGCCCCAAGATGTGGGAATGATGTTGGCCAAAAAGATGCCAAAGAAGCTGGCCACCATCCAACTCACCCAGACGATGCAAGTGTTTCCGGCCAAAGAAGCCGCTTGTGTCATTTGTTCTGCAGGTTCGTCACTTGGTTTGGTAAATCGGCGGGTGAACAACACATAACTGATGTCCGTGGTGAGATAGCCGTGCACCATTCGTTCTAGGCGCGGCAAATGCATCAGGTACGGACGCAGGTGCAAGCTGAACACCATGAAGCGCAAATTGACGCAAAAGCCCGTGGCCAAAATAATCCAGACAGGTGCGCCCGCCACGATCAAAGGCAAGGCCGCCAACTGCGAACTGCCCGCATACACAAACAGTGTCATGGCAATGGCTTCGAACACGCTCATGCCCGAGTTGACCATGGCCACGCCTGTCATCAAGCCCCAAGCGGCGACCCCAGGTGCTTGGGGTGCCAAATCGCGCAGGCCTTCCATGAAGGCGGGGTGCCGGTAATTTTCAGCTTTGAAAAACATCGCCCACCGCGCCCTTGAAATGGCGAACAAAATCTGCCGCCGATTGGCGCTTGCCACCGGGTTTTTGCAATTGCGTGAGGCACAACACGCCTTCGCCGCAAGCCACTTGCAAACCTGTCTCGCTGACGGCTAGCAAAGTACCTGGTTTTGTATCGCCCGCTTTCGAATGTGAATCTGTCAGCACTTGTGCCTGCCACACTTTGACCAATTCACCGGCCATCTGAGCTGTCATGCCTGGAAAAGGATCGAAGGCACGGACGCGTTGCGATAAGAGTTGGGCGCTCAAAGTCCAATCGATGGCCGCTTCGGTTTTTTCAATTTTGTGCGCGTAAGTGACGCCTTCTGAGGGCTGTTTCACGGGCCTGAAATGGCCCACTTGCGTCAATGCTTTGACAATCAAAGCAGCGCCCATGTCAGCCAGCTTGTCATGCAATGTGGCCGTGGTGTCTGGCGCCAAAATGGGCAGTGTTTGTTCTAGCAACATGTCACCCGTGTCTAGGCCTGCATCCATCTGCATGATGGTGACGCCTGTTTGGGCATCACCCGCTTCAATGGCACGGTGAATCGGCGCCGCACCACGCCAGCGTGGCAACAAGGACGCGTGAATGTTCAAACAACCGAATTTGGGTGCATCGAGCACCCATTGCGGCAGGATCAAACCGTAGGCTGCGACCACCATCACATCGGCTTGCGCCTGTGCCATGAACGCCTGTGCGGCACCTGCTTCGTCAGGGTACTTGCCATCGAGCTTTAAGCTGTGTGGCTGCATGACCCTCAAGTTGTGCTCAAGCGCGAATTGCTTCACAGCTGAGGCTTGCAATTTCATGCCGCGGCCGGCTGGCCTGTCGGGTTGTGTGAACACACCAACGATGTCGTGACCTGCCGCGTGCAAAGCGGCCAATGCGCTGCGGGCAAATTCAGGAGTGCCCGCAAAAATCACGCGCATGTCAATACTTTCTTTGAGAACTGATTTTGAGAAGCGCGGTCAAGCGTCTTCGCGCTTGGCTTTGAGCAATTTGGTTTTGATGCGATTGCGCTTCAAGGGGGACAAGTATTCCACAAAGACCTTGCCCATCAAGTGGTCCAACTCATGCTGCATGCAGACCGCCAACATGCCTTCAGCGTCAATTTCACGAACCTTGCCGTGTTCATCTGCGGCTTTCAACTTCACGGCCACCGAACGCTCTACACCGTCGTAGATGCCCGGCACCGACAAACAACCTTCTTCACCTTTCACACGCTCCTCGCTGGCCCAGGTGATTTCAGGGTTGATCAGCACCAGCGGTTGATTGCGCTCTTCGGAGGTGTCGATCACCACCACGCGCTGATGCACATTGATTTGGGTGGCCGCCAGGCCAATGCCCTGTGCGTTGTACATGGTTTCGGTCATGTCGGCTACCAGCGCACGGAGGGCGTCATCAAATTGTGTGACAGGTTTGGCCACCGTGTGCAAACGGGGGTCGGGGTAGCAAAGGATGTTTAAAAGAGCCATGGTGGTATCGATTCAGCAATACCTCTATTTTCGCTAATTTGAAGAAGCCTTGTCCAACACAGCGGTTGATTCTCACAATGATTGCTTCATTGAGTCTCTATTTAGAGGAAAAAGCATGGTTTCTACGCGTGAAAGCCTACAAGCTTGGTTGCGCCTTAGCCTCACGCCTGGCGTTGGCAACATCACCGCGCGTGCGCTGCTCAAGGCCTTTGGCTTGCCCGAGCATATTTTTCAAAGCAGCGCCAGCGAATTGAAGGCATTTGTCAGCCCGGCCATGTGCCAACAATTGCTCACTCAGCCCCGCGAGCTAGACGAGGCGGTCGAAACCACTTGGACATGGTTGAACACACCTGCTGTCGCTCGCAAGTCATTACATGGCGCCAGCATCGGTTCCGGTTCTGGTATCGATATCGGCAAAAGACTCATCACGCTTGCCGACGCAGACTACCCCAGCCCCCTCTTGCTCACGCCCGATCCACCTTGTCTTTTGTACGCTTTGGGGCAAATACAGCACCTGCAACAATTAAGTCCGCCGCCCTTGCATGCACCCTCTGCCATGGCCATTGTGGGCAGTCGCAACCCCACACCCCAAGGCGTTCTGAACGCACACAGCTTTGCCTTGACTTTGTCACAAGCCGGTTTAACGGTGGTCTCTGGCATGGCCTTGGGTGTCGACACGGCAGCTCATCAAGGCGCACTTGAAGGAGGCTCCTCCAACAATCCGCTTCACACGGTGGCCGTGGTCGGCACTGGCCTAGACCGCGTTTATCCCCATCAAAACCATGCACTGGCACAACAAATTGCAATGCATGGCTTACTGCTCAGTGAGTACCCGCTCAACACGCCGCCTATCACCGCCAACTTTCCCAAACGCAATCGCCTCATCGCAGGCTTGTCACAAGGCTGCTTGGTGGTGGAAGCCGCCACACGCTCGGGCTCGCTGATTACGGCCAAGCAAGCCCTTGACATGGGCAAAGAGGTGTTTGCCATCCCTGGCTCCATCCACACCACGGTGGCCAAAGGATGTCACGACCTCATTAAACAAGGTGCCAAATTGGTCGACTGTGCCCAAGACATCTTAGAGGAGATGAAAAATTTGCCCGTCCGCTCATTTGCGCTTGAAAGCCAAATCGACCACGCGCCAATCGGCCAGCCAACGAAAGAGCGCGCGCATGGCATTGCCCAACATTTAGGACACGAGCCCATCGGACTAGATGAGCTTCAAAGGCGATGCGGTTTAAGCACTTCGCACTTGCAAGCTGAACTGTTTCAAATGGAAATGGCTGGCAAACTAGGCAGGCTACCGGGCGGCCTTTACCAACAACTCAGCCGACCAGGCACGCATTAAGTAAGCGTGCCTATCGGGTGGTTTAGACCACGGCGCCAGAGTTTGGGTCGTCTGGGTCTTCGTCTTTTTTGGGCGCTGCCTTGATCAAGTCTTCACGTTGAATACCCAACCACATGGCAATGGCCGCGGCCACAAACACCGAAGAATAAATGCCAAACAAAATACCGATGGTCAGGGCCATGGCAAAGTAATGCAAGGTCTCACCACCAAACAACAACATAGACAGCACCATGATTTGCGTCGAGCCGTGTGTGATGATGGTTCGGCTGATGGTGGAGGTAATGGCGTTGTCAATGATCTCAACCGTATTCATCTTGCGGTAACGACGGAAGTTCTCTCGAATTCGGTCAAAAATCACAACCGACTCGTTCACTGAATAACCCAACACGGCCAACACCGCAGCCAACACAGCCAATGAAAACTCCCACTGGAAGAAGGCAAAAAATCCCAAGATGATGATGACGTCGTGCAAGTTGGCAATGATGGCCGCTACCGAGAATTTCCACTCGAAGCGCACCGCCAAATAAAGCATGATGCCGATCACCACAAACGCCAATGCCTTTAAACCATCTGCTGCCAGCTCCTCGCCCACTTGAGGGCCGACAAACTCGGTACGGCGTAACGTGGCTTCAGAATTTTGCGCTTTCAAAGCCTCCATCAATTTGTCACTTTGCTGCGCAGAGCTGACACCCTTTTGCGCAGGCAAACGAATCATCACATCGCGCGCTGTGCCGAAGTTTTGAACTTGCACATCGTTGTAACCCAAACCAGAAACCACGCTACGCACTTTGCTCAAGTCAGCGGGTTGGCTGTAGCTCACTTCCATCACGGTGCCACCGGTGAACTCCACCGACAAGTGCAAGCCGCGACTGAACAAAAAGAAAACGGCCAACAAGAAAGTTACAAGCGAGATCACGTTGAAGATCAACGCGTGCTTCATGAAGGGAATGTCTTTGCGGATTTTGAAAAATTCCATGATGCTGCTCCGCTTTATGCTTTGTCTTCAGTGGTGGCCGGGACTTTGGCACCCTCAGGGCGCCACACCGTGCCAATGGACACCGACTTGAGTTTCTTTTGGCGTCCATACCAAAGGTTGACCAAGCCACGCGAGAAAAACACCGCAGAGAACATGCTGGTCAAAATGCCCAAGCAATGCACCACGGCAAAACCGCGCACTGGGCCAGAGCCAAATGCCAACAAAGCAACGCCCGCTATCAGAGTGGTGATGTTGGAGTCAAAAATAGTTGACCACGCACGGTCGTAACCCGCATGAATAGCGGCTTGCGGTGAAGCGCCTAAACGCAACTCTTCGCGCACACGCTCGTTGATCAATACGTTGGAGTCAATCGCCATGCCCAAAGCCAATGCCATCGCAGCCATACCGGGCAAAGTCAGTGTGGCTTGCAACATCGAGAGGACCGCCACCAACAGCAACAAATTGACGCCCAATGCAATGCTTGAGAAAAGACCAAACACCATGTAATAAATGCACATGAAGGCAACGATGACCAAGAAACCCCACGTCACGCTGTTGAAACCCTTGGCAATGTTTTCTGCACCCAGGCTGGGGCCAATGGTGCGTTCTTCAATGATTTCCATGGGGGCAGCCAATGAGCCTGCGCGCAACAACAAAGCAGTGTCGTTGGCTTCGGTGGTGGTCATGCGGCCAGAAATTTGCACGCGGCCGCCGCCAATTTCTGTTCGAATGACGGGCGCGGTAACCACTTCGCCTTTGCCTTTTTCAAACAGCAAAATGGCCATGCGCTTGCCAACGTTTTCGCGTGTGACATCTTTGAAAATGCGCGCGCCTTTGCCATCGAGTGACAAGTTAACCACGGGCTCTTGTGTTTGGCTGTCAAAGCCGGGCTGCGCATCGGTCAGGTTGTCGCCCGTCAAAATCACTTGCTTCTTCACAATCACGGGCTGGCCGTTGCGCTCCAAATAGCGCTCAGAGCCAAAGGGCACCATGCCGTTGGTTTGCTCGGCAGACCGCGCCTCGCTGCTTTCATCCACCAAGCGCACTTCCAATGTGGCCGTGCGGCCCAAAATGTCTTTGGCCTTGGCCGTGTCTTGCACGCCAGGCAACTGCACCACAATGCGGTCCAAGCCCTGTTGCTGAATGACAGGTTCAGCCACGCCCAATTCATTGATGCGATTGTGCAGCGTGGTGATGTTTTGTTTGAGGGCTTGCTCTTGAACACGGCGCGCTGCCTCGGGTTTGACGCTGGCCGTGATTTTGAACTCCGTTCCTTCCGCAGCATCCACAACTTGAAGGTCGGTAAATTGGTCTGCCAACAATCGTTTGGCCGCGGCCAATTGCGCTTGATCACGAATGCGCACTTCGATGTTGCTGCCATTGCGTGCAATACCACCATGCCGCACGTCTTTTTCGCGCAAACCAGTGCGAATGTCAGCGGCCAATGAGTCAATTTTTTGCGAGAGCGCCGCATTCATGTCGACCTGCAACATAAAGTGCACACCCCCCCGCAAATCCAAGCCCAAGTACATGGGCGCAGCATGCAAAGCTGTCAACCATTCTGGCGAGCGGGACAACAAATTCAAGGCCACCACATAGCCATTGTCAGAGCCCTCGGGAATGAGCGTCTTTTGAATGGCGTCTTTGGCTTTGAGTTGTTCCTCGGTGGTTTCAAAGCGGGCCTTGATGGAATTGCCTTCCAGCGCCACGGCCGATGGCAACACATTGGCCGCCTTCAGAGCGTCTTCGACACGGGCCATGGTGGCGCCGTCGACCTTGGCGCTCATCTTGGAAGATGACACCTGCACCGCTGGTGCTTCACCAAAAAAATTAGGCAAGGTGTAGACCACACCCAACAACAAAGCGATCACGATGATCGCAAATTTCCAGACCGGATAACGGTTCATGATGGCAGCCGCTTCAAACAAGAAAAATAGAGCACTGCGCTAACCCAAACCACGGCTTGGGTGATTTGCGCAATTACTTGATCGTGCCTTTAGGCAATACTTGAACCACCGCAGAACGTTGCATTTGAACTTCCACGCCATTGGCCAGTTCAATGCTCAAAAAGCTGTCGCCCAATTTGCTGACCTTGCCCAAAAAGCCACCCGCAGTGATGATTTCGTCGCCCTTGGCCAACGCATCAATCATGGCCTTGTGCTCTTTTTGCTTTTTCATCTGGGGACGAATCATGACGAAATACAAGACCACAAACATCAACAGCAAGGGCAACATGCTCATTAAAGAGGATTGCATGTCGCCACCGGCGGCAGCGGCTGGGGCGGTTTGGGCAAAAGCGGATGAAATGAACATCAAGGAACTCCACGAATAAATTTAAGTAATGACCCCAAAGTTGGCTTAGAACCGCCCTTGGAAGGCAACCGTTGATTGTATGCGGGGCTATGATGGCATCTAAAGACCTTGTCCAACTCGGGAGACGACCTTGGCCAGCCATTCTCATGACCACGATCACGACCATGACCATTCCAGCTTGAGCGAAATGGACGTCAGGGTGCGCGCCCTTGAAACCCTGCTCACCCAAAAAGGCTACATTGACCCTGCCGCCATTGACCGCATCATCGAAACCTACGAAACCGAAGTGGGCCCTCACAACGGTGCTCAAGTGGTGGCCAAAGCCTGGGCCGAGCCAGAATTCAAAGCTTGGTTGCTTCAAGATGCCACGGCGGCCATTGCTTCCTTGGGCTTCACGGGCCGCCAAGGAGAGCACATGGTGGCCGTGGAAAACACCCCTGACCCGCACAACATGGTGGTCTGCACCCTTTGCAGTTGCTACCCTTGGCCCATTTTGGGCCTGCCGCCTGTTTGGTACAAAAGCGCTGCTTACCGGTCACGTGCTGTGCTTGAACCCCGCAAAGTCTTGGCCGACTTTGGCGTGGCGCTGCCGGAGCGCACCCGTATTCGCGTTTGGGACTCCACCGCTGAAGTGCGCTACTTGGTCTTGCCCAAGCGGCCAGATGGCACCGAACACTTGTCGCAAACCGAACTGGCCAGCCTGGTCACGCGCGACGCCATGATTGGGACGGCCTTGGTATGAACGGTGTGCACGACATGGGCGGACACCAAGGATTTGGACCTGTACTCATAGAAAAGCACGAACCCTTGTTTCATGCCCCCTGGGAAAGCCGCGCCATGGCCGTCACGGTAGCCATGGGCGCCAGTGGCCAATGGAACATTGACCTCAGCCGCGCTGCGCGCGAGTCATTGCCACCGGCCATCTACTTGTCCAGTTCTTATTACGAAATTTGGATTCGCGCCCTTGAAAAACTCATGCTAGAGCGCGGCATGGTGACATCCGCAGAACTTGCCAGCGGACAAATGAGCGCCCCGCCGGCCCCAGTGAGCAGAGTTCTCACGCGTGAAACTGTGGACGCAGCACTCAAAGCCGGCAGCCCCACAGAGCGCCCCATCGATCAGCCTGCCCTGTTTCAAATTGGCCAACAAGTTCGTGCGCGCAACATGCACCCGCAAGGTCACACCCGATTGCCGCGTTATGTGCGAGGCCATGTGGGCACCATTGTGAGTGTGCATGGCGGCCATGTCTTTCCAGATGGGCATACCTTGCGCGCCTCGCCGCCTTTCAATGTGCCTGTTGAATGGCTCTACACGGTGGTGTTCGATGGCACCACACTTTGGGGTGAAAACAGCGACCCCGCTGTGGAAGTGACCGTGGATGCATGGGAATCTTATTTAGAAGCGGTGACCTGAAGTCCCGGGAATCACAAGCATGCAGAACACACGACTCACCCTCGAAGAGATTGCCCAGCACTGCGGCGGCCATATGCCACTGCCCGTGCAAGAACCCCATGGCGCCGTCTTTGCAGAACCCTGGCAAGCGCATGCGTTTGCCATGACCCTGCAATTGCACGAAAAAGGCTTGTTCACTTGGCCAGAATGGGCAGCAACTCTGACGCAAGAAATTCGCCATGCACAAGTTGCCGGTGATACAGACACAGGCACCACCTACTACATCCATTGGCTCAATGCTTTAGAGGCCATGGTGTTGGCCAAACAATTGGGCACCGCCGATCAAATTCATGCGTTGGAACATGCTTGGGAAGATGCCGCCGCTCGCACGCCACACGGACAACCCATTGTTTTAGATTTGTGAAATTCCCTTTTCTACCTGTTGCAGCCCTCATGGGCAGTTTGATCACGCTGTGTGCTGGCACGTCGCTGGCCAAAAGTTTGTTTCCTTTTGTCGGCGCGGAAGGCACAACCACTTACCGCCTGATCTTTTCAACGCTTTTGCTGATGGCCTTTTGGCGACCTTGGCGCCGCGCTTGGACTTGGGCAGACGCACCACCGCTGGTGCTGTTTGGCGCCACGCTGGGCATCATGAACTTGCTGTTTTACAGCGCCATCAAAACCGTACCCTTTGGCTTGGCCATCGCCATTGAATTCACTGGCCCCTTGGCGGTCGCTTTGTGGTCTTCCAAAAAACCGCTCGATTTTGTATGGATTGTGTTGGCCGTGGTGGGCATGGGATTGATCTTGCCATTGGGGCAACAATTGGGGGTAGATGGTGCAACGACACTTGACCCTGTTGGCATTGCCTTCGCCTTGGGTGCTGGGTTTTGTTGGGCCCTGTACATCGTGATCGGTCAGCGCGTGGCCGATCGCATTGGCGCTTTTGCCACGCCCATGGGCATGTTGGTCGCAGCCATGCTTGTGACGCCTTTTGGCATTAGCGTGGCCGGCACTTCTTTGTTGAATGTGGAATGGATGCTCATTGGCTTGGGCATTGCCTTGCTGTCTAGCGCCATCCCCTACAGTTTAGAAATGTATTCCCTCCAACATTTGCCCAAGCAAACCTTCAGCATCTTGCTCAGCCTTGAGCCTGCTGTGGGGGCGCTGGCTGGATGGCTAGTCTTGTCCGAGCAACTGAGCACACAACAACTCAGCGCCATTGGCTTGATCATGGCGGCGTCGATGGGCAGCGCCATGACCGCGGGACAGCGCAAAATTGCTGAATGATTCAAAGCATCAAATGTCAATGTTGCCTGCTCGCAGCGCATTGCCTTCAATGAAGTTACGACGTGGTTCGACCTCGTCGCCCATCAACATGGTGAACACGCGGTCGGCTTCAATGGCGTCGTCAATTTGCACGCGCAACAAACGGCGCACGGTGGGGTCCATGGTGGTTTCCCACAGCTGAGCGGGGTTCATCTCGCCCAAGCCTTTGTAGCGCTGACGACTGGTGGTGCGCTCGGCTTCGCCAATGAGCCAGGCCATGGCTTGGCGGAAGTCGTTGGTCTTTTCTTCTTTTTGCTTGTCGCCTTCCCCGCGCATGACCTTGGCGCCTTCGCCCAACAAACCACGGAAGGTGTTTGCCGCTTCAGACAGGGCGGCGTAATCTGCGCCATGCACAAAGTCTTGCGTGATGACGCTGCTCTTGATGTTGCCATGGTGACGACGGCTGATGCGCAGCAAAGGTTTGTCGGTACGGACATCAAACTCTGCGGTCACTTCGGCAGGCACACCTGTGGTGTTGAGTTCGCGCAGTTTGGCTTGCAAAGCAGGCGCGCATTCTGCGGCATTGTCGAGGTTGTCGAGGTTGAGGGCCACGCCATCGGCAATGGCGCGCAAAGCTTCGGCATCCATGAAATTGGACAAGCGGTGAATGACGGCTTCGGCCACTTGGTGCTTGCGCGCCAAAGACTCGAGCGTGTCGCCACTCAGCACCTGAGGTGAGGCACCACCGGTGGCAATGCTGGCGTCTTTCAAAGCGATGCGGAGCAAGAAACCATCGAGTGCCGGCGCATCTTTCAAATACAACTCTTCTTTGCCAGCCTTCACTTTGTAAAGGGGCGGCTGCGCAATGTAGATGTGGCCGCGTTCAACCAGGTCAGGCATTTGACGATAGAAGAACGTGAGCAGCAAGGTGCGAATGTGCGCGCCGTCCACGTCGGCGTCGGTCATGATGATGATGCGGTGGTAGCGCAATTTGTCGACGTTGAAGTCATCAGTGCCGCTCTTGCCAGAGTCGGCCGTGACTTTGCCAATGCCGGTGCCCAGCGCCGTGATGAGTGTGACGATTTCATTGCTGGTCAGCAATTTTTCGTAACGTGCTTTTTCCACGTTCAAGATCTTGCCGCGCAGTGGCAAGATGGCTTGGAATTTGCGATCACGACCCTGCTTTGCAGAGCCGCCGGCGGAGTCACCCTCCACGATGTAAATTTCGCAAAGGGCTGGGTCTTTTTCTTGGCAGTCGGCCAACTTGCCGGGCAAGCCCATGCCGTCGAGCACGCCTTTGCGACGCGTCATCTCGCGGGCTTTGCGCGCTGCTTCACGGGCGCGTGCGGCTTCAACAATTTTGCCGCACAAAATTTTGGCGTCGTTGGGGCGCTCTTCTAAAAAGTCGCCCAAGGCTTTGGCCACAATGTCTTCTACGGGTGCGCGCACCTCGCTAGACACCAACTTGTCTTTGGTCTGGCTAGAGAATTTTGGTTCGGGCACTTTGACGCTGAGCACGCAACACAAACCTTCGCGCATGTCGTCGCCACTGACTTCGACCTTTTGCTTTTTGGCAATTTCATTTTTCTCAATGTACTTGCCAATGACACGTGTCATGGCTGCACGCAAGCCGGTGAGGTGGGTGCCGCCGTCGCGTTGTGGAATGTTGTTGGTGAAGCACAAAACGCTTTCGTTGTACCCATCGTTCCATTGCATGGCCACTTCCACACCAATGCTGGTGCCAGGAATGCCACCATAAGAGTCGGCAGGGCGCTCGCCCATGGCGATGAAGGCATTGGGGTGCAAGACTTTTTTGTTGGCGTTGATGAAGTCCACAAAGCCCTTCACGCCACCGGCGCCAGAGAAATCGTCTTCTTTGCCGCTGCGTTCGTCTTTGAGGCGAATGCGCACGCCGTTGTTCAAGAAACTGAGCTCACGCAATCGCTTTGCCAAAATTTCGTAATGGAAATCGTGGTTCTGCGTGAAGATGTCGGTGTCGGGCAAGAAGTGAACTTCGGTACCGCGTTTTTCAGTGGCACCCGTGATCTTCATGGGGGACACTTCAACGCCATCCACCATTTCTAGCAAACGGTTTTGCACAAAACCTTTGGCAAATTCAATTTGATGCACTTTGCCATCGCGGCGCACCGTGAGGCGCAACCACTTGCTGAGTGCATTCACGCAGCTCACGCCCACGCCGTGCAAACCACCCGATACTTTGTAACTGTTTTGGTTGAACTTGCCGCCTGCGTGCAATTCCGTGAGTGCAATTTCAGACGCAGAGCGCTTGGGCTCGTGCTTGTCGTCCATCTTCACGCCCGTAGGAATGCCGCGGCCGTTGTCAGTCACGCTGATGGAGTTGTCGGAGTGAATGGTGACCACGATGTCATCGCAGTGACCGGCCAAAGCTTCGTCAATGGAATTATCAACCACCTCAAACACCAAGTGGTGCAAGCCAGTACCATCGGACGTATCGCCGATGTACATGCCAGGGCGCTTGCGAACAGCTTCCAAGCCTTCCAAAATTTGAATCGAACCTTCACCATAACCCTCTGATGCGCCGGCTTGGTTGGTGTCAATGATGGGCTGAATGGTGGTGAACTCTTCGGCGCTTGGCTTGTTTTCTTCGGTCATTTTTACTTTTCTCAATCTCTCGAATGGCCGAAACCCGCGAATCAACGCGGGTTTCGAAAGGCTGTGCTTGGGGTGTTTTTAAGTCACCGTCAATCAGTTCAGGCCTTAAATGCGCATGGGCATCACCACGTATTTGAACTGGTCGTTTTCTGGAATGGTGATGAGTGCAGAGCTGTTGGCATCGGCCAAATCAATGCGCACCATGTCTTGGCCCATGTTGGTGAGCACATCGATGATGTAGGTCACGTTGAAGCCAATTTCAATGCTGTCACCGCCGTAATCAATGTCGAGCTCGTCCACGGCTTCTTCTTGCTCCGCGTTGGTGGAGGCCACACGCAAAGTGCCAGGATCCAAATTAAGGCGAACGCCTTTGAACTTGTCGCTGGTGAGAATGGCGGTGCGCTGCAAGCAAGACAACAAGGCTTGACGACCCAGCGTCAGGTTGTTGCGATGGCCTTTGGGGATGACGCGGTTGTAATCGGGGAACTTGCCTTCTACGAGTTTGGTCACAAACTCCATGCCGCCAAAACTGAACTTGGCTTGGTTGTTGGCAAACTGCATGTCGATGGCGCCTTCGGCGTCGCTCAGCAAGCGCTGCATTTCGAGCACCGTTTTGCGGGGCAAGATGACTTCTTGTTTGTTGGGCACATCGGTGTCCAAGGTGGCAGACGCAAAAGCCAAACGGTGACCATCGGTAGACACCAAAGACAACTGCTTGCCTTCGGCCACAAACAAAATGCCATTGAGGTAGTAGCGAATGTCGTGCACGGCCATGGCAAAAGAAACTTGGCCCAGCAACTGTTTCAAAGTTTTTTGCGGAATGCTGAAGACAGGACCAAAGCTGGCGGCTTCTTGCACCAGCGGAAAATCTTCGGCGGGCAAAGTCTGCAATGTGAATTTGGATTTGCCACCCTTCAAGATCAACTTGCTTTGGCTGGATTCCAAGCTGACAGTTTGATCTGCAGGCATGGTGCGCAAAATGTCAATCAGTTTGCGAGCGCCCACCGTGGTGGTGAAGTCGCCTGCGTCACCGTCCATTTCGGCGGTGGTGCGAATTTGAATTTCCAGATCGCTGGTGGTCAACTGCAATGCTTTGCCGGTTTTGCGAATCAACACATTGGCCAAAACAGGCAATGTGTGACGACGTTCAACAATGCCAGAAACGGATTGCAAAACGGACAGCAATTTGTCTTGGGTGGCCTTCAGTACGATCATGTCTTCCTCTGTTTTAAGGGGCTCTCATTTGGAATTTGAGAGCCCCTAGATTTTCGCTGATTTTTGGCCTCAAAACGGGCTTTTGAACGCTTAATTCAGCATTCTTTAGGGGGGCATGGCCACCCCCCTGTCTGAGCCCTTTTGCCAGAGCCAAGCCCTGGCGCTGGATTTAGCCTTTGAGGGTTTGCTCCAAAACGTGCAATTGTTGGTTCAGTTCGGTCAACTGCTGACGCTCGGCGCTGATTTTGCGGACAGCGTGCAACACGGTGGTATGGTCACGGCCACCAAACAATTCGCCAATTTCGGGCAAGCTTTTTTGGGTTAATTCTTTGGCCAAATACATGGCAATTTGACGCGGCCGCGCAATGCTGGCGGGCCGCTTCTTGGAATACATGTCGGCAACCTTGATCTTGTAATAATCGGCCACCGTTTTTTGAATGTTCTCGACGCTGATCTGGCGGTTCTGAATCGACAACAGATCGCGAAGGGCTTCTCGCGCCAGTTGGATTGATATTTCTTTTTGGTTGAATCGCGAATACGCCAAGATTTTGCGCAAAGCGCCTTCTAGCTCGCGCACGTTGGAACGCACGTTTTTGGCCACAAAGAAAGCCACCTCCTCGGGCATCACACTGCCTTCGCTGATGGCTTTGTTAATCAGAATGGCCACCCGCATTTCGAGCTCGGGGGGCTCAATTGCCACCGTGAGGCCAGAGTCAAAACGCGAGACCAAGCGCTCGTGAATGTCGGCCAAGCCTTTGGGGTAGGTGTCGCTGGTCATCACAATGTGTGATTTTTTGGCCAGCAAGGCTTCAAAGGCATTGAAGAATTCTTCTTGGGTGCGATCTTTGTTGGCAAAGAACTGCACATCGTCAATCAACAACAAATCAAGAGAGTGATAACGGTGTTTGAACTCGTCAAATGTTTTGCGTTGATAAGCTTTAACCACATCCGACACGAACTGTTCAGCGTGAATGTAGAGAACTTTGGCATCGGGCTTGTCGGCCAACAATTTATTGCCCACGGCATGGACCAAGTGAGTCTTGCCCAAACCCACGCCGCCGTAAATAAACAGGGGGTTGTAGAGGTGGCCTGGCACGGTGGCCACGTGCATGGCTGCAGCGCGCGCCATGCGGTTGGCAGAGCCCTCCACCAAGGTGTCAAAGGTGAGCGCCGTGTTCAAGCGGTGGCGATGGCCATCGGCGGGTGTTTCGTCGGGGACATCAAGCACCTCAGGCCGCGCCTCTAAAGCAGCCTTGGCCATAGAAAATGCTGTCTTACCTTGCGCTTCTCGGGTAGCGAGTGCTAACTCAATTTGAATTTTTTGACCATGCAATCGCGATAGAACGTCGGCCAATTTGGCGCTGTACTGTGCCCGTATCCAGTCCAATTTGAACCGGTTGGCCACATACAAAGTGACCTTAGACAGATCGTCTGAAACGTGTGCTGTGAGGGGTTTGATCCAGGTGTTGAACTGCTGCTCAGGCATCTCTTGTGAGAGTTCGTCCAAACAAACTTGCCACAGTGCCTGGCCTGCCTCGTCGGCGTCGTGTGGGTGCTGTCCGTTGCTCATGCGCGCTTGCCTTGGGTGTGGACAGTTTGAAAATTCATGGCGCTCAAAATCACTTTATCAAGAGTTTATCCACATGCAGTACGAAGGGCTTATCGGGATCATAAACCAGAATATTTGAACACCAACACGGATTTTTTCGAAGTCGTGAAGCCTCAGGGTTTGCCAGCCCCCTGAAAGTTTGCGATAATCGCCGGTTCCTCCAAAAAGAACCCCTGAACGAATCATGTGGTTTTGGAGATCAGTTATCAGGAACGACTCAAAATGAAACGCACATACCAACCTTCTAAGACACGCCGCGCACGTACACACGGCTTTTTGGTCCGCATGAAAACCCGTGGCGGCCGCGCTGTGATCAATGCACGCCGCGCCAAAGGCCGTAAGCGTCTGGCTGCCTAATCGCAGTTGCCGCGTGAGCCAAGCCTTCTCATGGCTCGGCTGCTGAGCAAATTCATGACTCGGCAGTGGTGTGCAGCGTTTAAAAACCCGCCCTCAATTCCAAGCCGCCCTTGCTGGCGGCACGGTTTCTCGCACCCCACATTTTGCTTTGCATCGACTCAGCCTGCCTGAAAGCAGGCTTCTAGCGCCTACCGAAACGTCTGGCGCGCTAACGCCCCCCCTGTTTCATTCAGCAGATGTTTGGTTGGGTGCCATGGTGCCCAAGCGATGGGCCAAGCGTGCCGTTACACGCAATGCCATCAAGCGTCAAATTTACGCGGTCAGTTCGAAGTTTGCAGTGGGCCTGCCGTGTGCAGCGCACGTTGTACGACTCCGTTCAGGCTTTGACCGCCAAACCTTCATCAGCGCTACATCTCCCATGCTCAAGCAGGCCGTCAGGCAAGAGCTAGAGCAGTTGTTCGAACGCGCAGCCAACAAGTCATGATCCAACAACTATTGATCGGCATTGTGAAGGGTTATCGCCTTTTTCTCAGCCCTTGGTTAGGATCGGCATGTCGGTTTGAGCCCACTTGTTCTGTTTATGCTTTGGATGCCCTGAAGCAACATGGCGCCGGTATCGGCAGTTATCTCACCCTCAAACGCATCGGTCGTTGTCACCCTTGGTGCAATGGCGGTCACGACCCCGTGCCCGAGCAGGCACCCAAGTGGCTTTCGCGTTTATTGCATCACCCGTTAACTCACCCCACTTCGAAGAAGTCTTCATGAACGATATTCGCCGCACCTTTTTATGGGTTATTTTTGGCTTTTCCATGGTTCTGCTTTGGGACCAATGGCAGATCTACAACGGTCAAAAAGCCACCTTCTTCCCCAAACCCACTGTGGCCGCTGCACCAGAAGTTGCTGGCGCTGCATCCGCTAGCGTCCCCAGCGCCACCGCACCGGCTGCTGCGCCAGCGGGCCCCTCGCAAGTTCCCGGTGTTGCAAGCGCTCCTGTCACCACGCCGCGTGAACGGATTGAAGTCAGCACCGATGTCCTGAAACTCAGCTTTGACTCTGAAGGCGGCACTTTGGTACGCAGCGAGTTTGTCAAATTCAGCGACCTGAATGACAACAAGAAGCCCTTCATCTTGCTCGATGAAAGCAAAGCGCGCGTTTATGTCGCCCAAACAGGCCTCATTGGGGGCGCGTTTGCGACGCACAAAACCGCCATGAATTTTTCAGGCGAACGCGCCTTGAAAGATGGGCAAAACGAATTGGTCTTGAAGTTTGAGTCTGCCGACGTCGGCGGCTTGAAGTTGGTCAAAACCTACACCCTGACGCGCGGTAGCTATGCCATCAAAGTGGCCCATCAAGTTGTCAACACAGGCAGTACAGCGGCCACCCCTCAGTTGTATGTTCAATTGGTTCGCGATGGCAACAAGCCAGATGGTGAGTCTTCTTTCTACTCTACCTTTACCGGCCCTGCGATTTACACCGACGCCAAAAAGTACCAAAAGATTGAGTTCACAGACATTGAAAAAAGCAAAGCTGAATTCGAAAAAACCACCCAGCAAGGCTACGTGGCCATGGTGCAACATTACTTTGCTTCCGCATGGTTGTTGCCCGACAACACTGCCCGTGAAAACTTTGCCCGCAAGGTGGACAACAACTTGTATGCCGTCGGCATGATCACACCCTTCAGTGAAGTAGCGCCCGGCCAAACCAAAACTTTAGAGGCCACTTTGTTTGTAGGACCGCAAGAAGAAAAGATCCTTGAATTGCTCGCGCCTGGCTTAGAGTTGGTCAAGGACTATGGCTGGCTCACGGTGTTGGCCAAGCCTTTGTACTGGTTGCTTGACCGCTTGTATGGCTTCTTGCACAACTGGGGTTGGTCCATTGTGGCCTTGGTGTTCTTGTTGAAATTGGCTTTTTACTGGCTCAATGCCAAGGCTTATGCCAGCATGGCCAAAATGAAAGCCATCAATCCCAAAATCATGGAAATGCGCGAGCGTCTCAAAGACAACCCGCAGCAAATGCAACAAGAGATGATGCGCATTTACCGTGAAGAGAAGGTCAACCCCATGGGCGGTTGCTTCCCCATCATGGTTCAAATTCCTGTGTTCATTGCCTTGTATTGGGTGCTCTTGTCTTCAGTCGAAATGCGCAACGCGCCCTGGATTGGCTGGATTCACGATTTGTCAGCCCCCGATCCCTATTTCATCTTGCCAGTGGTCATGACCCTGTCAACCTTGCTGCAAACGGCCCTGAACCCAGCGCCCCCAGACCCGATGCAAGCCAAATTGATGTGGTTCATGCCACTCATCTTTAGCGTGATGTTCTTCTTTTTCCCCTCTGGCTTGGTGCTGTATTGGATTACCAATAACATCTTGTCGATTGCGCAGCAGTGGGTCATCAACGTGCGCATGGGTGTACCGCCGCAATTCAATCTGCCAAAATTCAATTGAGCGCAACAACTCCACGGCGTTAAATCAACCACAACAGGGCCGCTCATGCGGCCCTGTTGCATTCAAACACTCAGCACACACACACCGAAATACACCATGTTGTCTCGCCACCAGGATCCCATCATCGCCATCGCCACGGCGCCCGGCCGAGGTGCTGTGGGCATCGTGCGCATTTCTGGGCCCAAGCTCAAAGCATGGGCAGATGCTTTGTGTGGTAAATCTCTGCAGGCCCGGCAAGCGCATTACTTGCCTTTCAACGATGCACATGGCGAACCCATCGACCAAGGATTGGCCATTTTTTTTCCGGGGCCACATTCGTATACCGGCGAAGATGTGCTCGAGTTGCAGGCGCACGGCGGCCCTGTTGTCCTTCAACTGTTGTTGGCGCGTTGCATAGAAGCAGCCCAGCAAATAGATACCAACACGGGCGCACCCTATTTGCAAGGCTTGCGATTGGCTGCACCCGGAGAATTCACGCAGCGTGCATTTTTGAATGACAAGATTGATTTGGCACAAGCCGAAGCCATTGCCGACTTGATCGACGCATCGACAGGTGCGGCTGCGCGCAGTGCCAGCCGATCCTTGGCGGGCGACTTCTCCAAAGAAATTCACGTCTTGTGCGACAAGTTGATTCACCTGCGCATGCTGGTAGAGGCCACCTTGGACTTTCCAGAAGAAGAAATTGATTTCTTGCAAAAAGCCGATGCACAGGGACAACTCGATCGTCTGCAATCGCAATTGGCAGACGTCTTGGCGCGCACACAACAAGGTGCGCTTTTGCGCGAGGGCATCAAGGTGGTCATTGCAGGCCAGCCCAATGCAGGCAAGAGCTCGCTGCTGAATGCATTGGCGGGCGCCGAGTTGGCCATCGTGACGCCAATTGCAGGGACCACGCGCGATGTGGTGCAACAGACTATCCAAATAGAGGGCGTGCCTGTGCATGTCATTGACACCGCAGGTTTGCGTGAAGGCGATGGCATTGATGAGGTGGAGCAGATTGGCATTCAGCGCGCTTGGGCACAAATTGCTGCAGCCGATGCTGTTTTGTTTTTGCACGACCTGACCCGTCAACACTTGCCCGATTACACAGCCGCCGATTTGCAAATTCAAAACACCTTGGCTACACAATTGCCTCACGGCGTCAGCTTGATCCATGTCTGGAACAAGTGCGACCTAGCACCAACCACAACTGCGGCAACGCCCTTAAAGGGAGAGCACCACGACATCCATCTGTCGGCCAAAACGGGCCAAGGGATTGAGGTATTGCGCCAAAAATTGCTCAGCGCTGCAGGCTGGCAACCCGCCAACGAAGGCTTGTACCTGGCGCGTGAGCGTCATGTCCAGGCCCTCAAACGTGTGCAGTCCCATCTTGACATGGCAGATGCACACTTGCATGCCCAAGCACAATCACTTGACTTGTTGGCAGAAGAGCTGCGCTTGTCACAATCGGCCTTGAACGAAATCACCGGCGAGTTCAGCGCTGACGATTTGCTTGGCGTTATTTTCTCTA
>VFQS010001414.1_pt1 | contig 22158 bp, 28 predicted proteins | sample 3512361 | NCBI WGS metagenome assembly VFQS01 (sample SAMN10412375, study PRJNA504923) | tailings metagenome | isolation source: Relicate 1 Philex TSF3 active mining | place: Philippines
CTCAGCCAGTAGTTGAGCCAGTTGTAGAGGAAGTTGCTCAGCCAGTAGTTGAGCCAGTTGTAGAGGAAGTTGCTCAGCCAGTAGTAGAGGAAGTTTCTCAGCCAGTAGTTGAGGTTGTTCCTGAGCCAGTAGTTGAGGCTGTTCCTGAACCAGTAGTTGAGGTTGTTCCTGAGCCAGTAGTTGAGGTTGTTCCTGAGCCAGTAGTTGAGGTTGTTCCTGAGCCAGTAGTTGAGGCTGTTCCTGAGCCAGTAGTTGAGGCTGTTCCTGAACCAGTAGTTGAGGCTGTTCCTGAACCAGTAGTTGAGGTTGTTCCTGAGCCAGTAGTTGAGGTTGTTCCTGAGCCAGTAGTTGAGGTTGTTCCTGAGCCAGTTGTAAAGGAAGTTGCTGAGAAAGTTACTGAGGTTGTTCCTGAGCCAGTAGTTGAGGAAGTCGCTGAGAAAGTAGTAGAGGAAGTAGTTGAGGAAGTTGCTGAATCAGTAGTAGAAGAAAAAGTAAAAGAACAAGTAAAAGAACAAGTTGTAAGAAAACAAATAAAACAAAAAATGTTTTTCATGTAACAATTATTTATTTTGTGTTTTGAATTATATAAAGAGTTATTATAATGACAACAACCGTAGATAGTTATGCTTCCATCCTTGGTGCATTAAAGGATGTTGATTCAAATGTGAGATCTGAGATCTCATATCTGGATCGTAATCTTACAAGTGGTATTAGTTCAGGCATGGCTAATATCATTCAAAATAGTAATGGTAATGCTGTTAATACTCGTGGTGAAATAAACCGAACTACTGATTTTATTCTTAATGATTCTAGACGTAATGTAGATACTCTTGCTGGAACTATTGAGAGACAAAATATTCTTGCACAGAATCTTGGTGAATCAAGATTTAAGGACCTTAAAGATGTTGGACATCGTAATTTTGATTTTGCCTTAAACGATGCTCGCAGAAATTCCGAGTTTCTCTCTTCTGCAATTGAGAGAAATGGTACTGCATCTGTTCTTGCTACCCAAGCTGCTGCATCTAGTTTAGGATCTGCAATTGAAAGAACTGGTTCAGCTGCAACTCTTGCTGTACACAATACTGGTGTTGAATTAGCAGCTGCTATGGAGCGTAATAATATAATGACAAATACAAATGCATACAATTTAGCAAAAGATACTGTTGCATCAGTTGAGAGAAATGGAATACAAGGAACTATGGCAACTGAGAGAAACGGAACTATGAATTTAGCAGAAACAATTCGTAATGCAGGACAAGTACGTGATTTAATTAACCATCAATCTACTGAAAATCGTTCTCAATTACAAAATATTGCTATGCAACAATTCCAATTAGCAAAAGAGTCGGCTCTTGCTGCCAAAGAGACTGATTTAAAGGTTGCAGAATCTGCCTTTAAAACTCAGCAACAAACTGCTGCTATATTAACTGATATGGGTCGTATTAAAAGTGATTTAGAGAGACAAGCTGCTGATAATGCTGCCATGGCTGCTCGTGATATGGCTCTTTTATCCAGAGATATTCTAACTTCCAAGGGTGAAATCATGAAACAAGCTTCGGATAATACTGCGGCCATTCAAATGGAAGCTCTCAAAAATAAAGATAGTTTATCTTGTCATATTCACAGTTCTTACGATAAATTAGTAGGATTAAATACTGACCGTATTAGAGATAATCTTAATGATTATCGTGCTGAGAATGTTGGTTTACGTTATGGAGATTGGCATCACCACCATCACAGACATCATCCAGATATTCATAATAATCTTTATACTAACCTTGACAGAGGAAGAGGATTTGATTTTGGTGACAGAGGAGGATTTGGTCCAGGTGGAGGTCCAGGACCAAGATAATCAGTAAAACATTCATCAAAATCACATTGAGTTGGAACTTTTAATTGTTCTTTTAAATTTAAAAAAACATAGACTATCATTACAATGAATATTCCAATTAAAGTTTTTTTAATAATAATATAATCCATTATATACTATTATTAAATAATTTATACTTTATTTGCAAGCGCCATTTACACAATTTTGGGTTTGTTCACAATCATTTTTTGTTTTACATGCCTTAGCAGTCTTATTCTCTAATCCTTCTCTTCTACGAGTAACAAACGATTCTTGTATATTCCACATCATGCTTCCTACAACAATTACAAGTAATCCTACAATAACAGGTGTTAAATCTTTTGGAACTCTACGTCTCATTATATAAATATAATAATATTTTTTAATTCTAAATGTCTAATTTTTTATACAAACACCATTCTGACAAGAATATGTTTTTTCTTTATTTATAGTTATTCCATTCTTATCAATAGATCCTTTAAAGGTATATTCACTCGTAGGATATCTATCACAATCTGCATCATTTGAACATACCATTGCATAAGAACCAACGGATGAACTTGCAGGCATAGGCTGAGGAATAGATTCAGTTACAGGTTGAGTTATAGGCGGAGGAATATATTCAGTTACAGGTTGACTTACAGGTTGATTTACAGGTGCGGTTGATATTTTATTTGGTAAAGAAGGTAAAACAGGTGGTGATAACGTAGCAGCTGGAATATTTAAAGGTATATTGGTTGGTAAAACAGGTGCTTTTGTATTAGGAGAAAAGGTTGGTATAATATAATTATTAGAAACATCAGGACTATTTAATCCTTCTCTATTTACAAAAAATAAATTAGCAATTATGATTAAAATTAATAATATAAAAATACTATATTTTTTAAAGTTTTTCATTATATAATAATATTATAAAAAATTGAACTAATTATTTTTAACAAGATTGTCTTAAAGTTTCCTATAATGACAATCAAAGATTTCTCTTTATATTTAATTAAATTAAAACAATTACAAAAACATTATATTGTTCTAGAACAATTATCTATTAGTATGTATTATAAAGCAGATAGTTGGTCAGTTAAAAAAGATAAATTTAAGGATTTCCTATTAGATAAAGATATGAAAAATATTTACTTTCAACAAGAATGGAATTATAAATTACCAGAAAATTATAAATATAATTTTATGAAATTAAATGAATCTGAATATTACAAAAATATGTATATTTATTATGCAAATAGGATTTTTCGTTTTAAAAAATGTAATAAATATCATTTTCCTGAAAATGTAAAAATAGATTATTTTACATTTTCTTTATACGAATTATATTCATACAAATTAGATGCATATAATATGAAAATTTATATTGTTAATAATACAGAACATTGGGTAAATTCTTATCGTTTGGTAGATAGCCTAGATAGGGGTAAAAATTACCAGAAGTTTATTACAAAAATTCATAAACCTGAACAAATATATCAATATTTTAGAAACATTGAAAAAGCTTATAATGAAAAAGTAAAACATGAATTATGGAAATGGAAAAAAATAGAGGATACAAAACGTAAGTTTATTTGGATGATGAAATTAATCCGAAAAAAACATAAAATTGTTGCTTATAATTGGATGAATATATATACTTATCTGTTTTAATTTGGTTTAATCTGCTCTTATACCAATTCCAACTGGAAAGCGTGGAATATTATCATCGGATAATTCTTGATATTTGACAATTAATTTTTTACCATAATACTGAGAGACATTTTCCATCATTTCTCTCTTTTCTTCCATTGTACATTTCATATTCACACTAAATCTTTTATTATCATCATTCACACATTCAAAGACAGGAATTCCGCCAGTTCCTTCATGATGTCCTACAATAATATAATCTGCATCTTTGAAATGTTTATATTTAATCAAATCTTTACTTCGAATTTTTTGTTTATATAATCCCTGAGGATTACGCAACATAATTCCTTCATAACCTTCATTCACAAATTGTGTGTGTAAATTATCCATTTCATTTCTTGATTTTACTACATATGTCTTTACTAATTTGATAGAATGTTCTACATTTATATATTTGATTAATAGTTCAAATCTCTCTTCGTATTTTTTTGAGGTATCAATAAAATCATATACATGATATTGTATTTTTGATAATTCTGGATGCTCTTTTTTACGAACAATACTGGTTATTTTTTGAAATCCTAAACCATGAACATATAATTCACCATCTAGAATTAGATTTGGATTTTTCAAAAATAGTACATTTAATTCTAATAATAAATGTGGAAATGATTGAAAAATAGTATTATTTCTTGATTGAAAAATAATTTCATTATTATAACGAAACACAATACAACGAATACCATCCAACTTAGGTTGAGCATAACAAGGATATTTATCTATCTTATCAGATAACTCAGTCGCTAACATTGGAAAATAAATAGGTAATTCATTTGAGGTTGTTTTAATTTTGTCATAAGTAACATATCCAGATTTTACCTTTTTATCCCACTGTGATTTTGCTTCTAATAAGGCCTGTTCTTCTGGGGTTGTTTCGTTCTTCTTTCCAATATTTTTACCTTCACATATTTGTTCATGAACAATAAGTTTTGCATCTAAAAATCCATGTTGAATTATAATTTTATTTCCTTGAATTGATATATTCCATTTTTTAATACGATTTGTTGATGGAGAGATATTATATAAAGTTTCCATAATATTTATAATAGAACATAGTGTTTAGATTGTTTAAAAATTGAACATTAAAAATATATATTGTAAATATAATAACTCACACTATCTCTCAACCCATGGACGAAAGGCATATTGAACTTATGTATAGGAAAAGGTTTATAATTAATTCAGATGAACATTCCCCACAATGTCTTGGTAGTTCTCATTATCATCATATTGCATGTTGTATTAAAAATGAAAATATACTTAGTTTTGGTCAAAATCATTATCCTGTAAATACGAACCATTATAAATGTCATCGTGCTTCGTCAATACATGCGGAGCATGATGCGATAAGGAAGCTTCCTTTCTCTCGTAAACCTGTAAAGATAGATTTGATGGTGTTGAGGTTTACAAAGAATAAAAAATTATGCATGTCAAGGCCTTGTTCAAAGTGTATTCGTTATATGACCGAAGATTCATTGAGGCATGGTTATATTGTAAAAGACATTTGGTATTCAACAGATACAGGTGATATTGTTAAAACAAATTTGAGTAAACTTCAAACATTAGATTAATTATGCGAGTCTATATTTATAGATAGTATTATAAAATTTACCAACAACATACAATATATTATTTTTTATAACCATATTATATACGTTATTATTTATTAAATTACTCAGGTTTGGAACATTTGACCATCTTGTTCCATCAAATTTTGCAAGTCTTGTATTTAAAGTACCAATTTTTGTAAAAATACCACCTACATAAATATCTGTGTTATTAATGTCAAATGTATTAATGGAATTATTAAAAATTTCACTTGTTCCAACTGAATACCAATTATTATCTATTGTATTCCATCTAGCAATATTACTTGTTGTAATTCCATTTACAGAACTAAAACCCCCAGCTATATATAAATTATTATTAATATATTTTATACAATTAACTCTTGAACCTGTTATTCCGCTCCCCATTGCTTCCCAATTTGTATTATTCCATCTAGCTATTTTATTTACAGTTGTTGTGCCAGATTGTATAAAAAAACCTCCCGCATAAATATAAGTGCCATCACCATTTATTGATATAACAGTATCTGTAAAACCACTCCCCATCGGATACCAATTTGTACCATTATATCTAGCTATATAATTTGCGGTTATATTTGGAGTTGTAATTCCAACACTAGTAAAACTACCACCAATATATAAATAATTATTATCAGAATAAATAGTACTAATCGTGGCATTTGCATTCCCAACTGATATCCAAGATGTTCCATTCCATTTTATTATAGGACCGGAAGAAATTGCATATAAAATATTTTGAAATATACATATACCATATGTAATCGGAGAAGTGTACGTCCCAACATTCATCCAACTATTTCCATTCCATTTTAATAAAGGGTTAACTGTAAAATTTTTAATTTTTAAATTTCTCAAAGATAAATAAATATTATTGGAATTATCTATTAATATATTAGTATCCATACTTGATGCAGAATCAACATATATTATATTATTTATATTTGGATTTGTTGAATTAAATTCAGATAAATTATGTAAATAACCAATTTTGTTATAATATGTATCACCAAAAATTCCAGTAAAATTTCCACTTATAATCATTTGATTATTTAATATTTTAATATCATTTATATAATTATTTATAGTTAAAATATTATTTAAATTTCCTATCCAATTTATAGTAGAAATATTTGTTTGTGCTATATAATCTATGGAAGTATCATTATTAAATGTTGTGAAGTTACCTCCTACATATAATGTATTTGCATAAGGGTCTATTTCTAATGTATAAATAGTTGCATTTGCTTGATCATTAATTATAGTCCAAGTATTATTATTAATATCATATTTTTTTATAAATGCACCATGAGATACAAAAACTTGATTATTAAAGTATTTCATTGCTAAAATTTGAGCACTTGGATTATTTGTTATATTATAACCAAGCGCGCTCCAAGTATTTGTAGTAATATTCCATTTTGCGACATTGTTTACACTTACATTATTATTAACAACTGTAAAAGCACCTGCAAAATATACATCATTATTACTTTTATCAATCTCAATACAATTACATTGTGTACCGGTTGTTATTCCAGAACCCAAACTTACCCAATTGCTTCCATTATATTTTGCTACTAATTTAGTTGAAATTGCTGAACTATTAGTACCACTATATCCACATTGAGTAAATGTACCACAAACAAAAACATTACTACTATCTAATGCTTTAATATCAGTTACAGTATTATTTGGTTGATTTATATATTCAATTTTATTTGTATTTATTTTATATTTCATAAATCCATTTGTTGTAAAAGTACTTGTATTTGTTCCGTCAGAAATACTTGTATATGCACCAGAAATATACATATTGTTTAAATTATCTACTTCTAAACTATTTACATTAGTACCAGTAATAGAAATAAACTTAGTGTATGAATATGACATATTTACACTGTCATATGTAATTTTTGGAAGTAAATTAAAACCAGCAGTGGAATTTATACTAGTAAAACTTCCTCCAACATATATATTACCACTTAAATCGATTGTTGATGTTAAAGCAGAATTATTTAATACATTGTTAGGATTGTTAGGAATTGCAAAAAAGTTTCTATTTAAATATTCAACCTGATTTGTTTGTAATTTTGGTTGAAATAAATCTGATAAATCTGACCCCGATTCTAATTTAAAATTAGTTGGTGTTTTTGAGATAGAATTATAACCATCAGATGGTTGATATAAATTAGCAATGTCAATTCCACTATCATTTAAAAATCCAGTATTTGCAACTTTTGTACCAGAAGAATAGGTTTGAAATAAATTATCAAAAGAGGATATACCATCATTAATTAGATAATTAGACATATAATTTATAATTATTTAAAAAATTGAACAATTCATAATTATATATTTTATGAATAGAAACACTTTGTAAAATGGCGGAGCTTCAACCTACTGTGAATGATGCAATTGTGAATTTATCTCAAAATATTTTAACGAATAAATTAGAACAAGATCGTACCCGTTATAAAAATCAAAAACCTTCTGATGGTTATGAATATATAATGATACTTCCAATTCGTATGATTGACAAAATTCATGTAAGAGTGCGTCTTAATTTATATGAAAATGATTCAAAAACAATCACATTAACTATTAACAGTTCTAAAATATATTTACCAGAAAGTGGAGAAGTGAATGAAGATGGTCCAGAAAACTTAACTGAATTATTATATAATGATGAAGAGATTTTAGAAGATGATGACCCAAAATATACAATTGAATTTATTCAGGAATCATTAAAAAAAGTATATGAATATATTGAAAAGATAAAATTTGACAAATATACAGGAAAGTTTATTTGTAAAACTGATAAAAATCTCCCTTTTAATGATTGGAAAAATTATTTAAATATGGAAAATGTAGAAGTAGATTTTAATGAATGTTGTGTATGTCTAGAACCAACAAGTACTAAGACCATATGCGACCATTCACTATGTTATGCTTGCTGGACAAACTTAAAAATAAAACCGAGTGAAGATTATGAAGATGAAGAAGAAGTAATGAGCTGTCCTTATTGTAGAGAGGATATCTCCTTTTAGGGGAACCAAGTTTCCCCTATGACCCCTACTTATCAGAAAACCAATGTTTTCCGAACCTTTCCTTTTATAGTCGCGTGCGGGGGCGTTACCCCGCAATATAAGTTTTTTATTATATTATTAAAAATAAATAAAATAATAAATCGCAGGGTGTTACCCCGCAAATATTGCTGACCAGGATTGAACTGGTGACCTACGGCTCATAAGACCGTCGCTCTAACCAACTGAGCTACAGCAACACGTGTTCCTAACCAGGATTGAACTGGTGACCTACGGCTCATAAGACCGTCGCTCTAACCACTGAGCTATAAGAACATTGATAACACTTACTGTTATACTAATATATACAACATTCGTTTATATTCATTTTAATAAATATATTAATTTTGTTATAATAAAGAATGTTAAGTAATTAATATTTTAATTGCTTATAATAAGATGCTAGAAAATATTATTGTTTTTGTATTTATTAGTATGATTCTAATCTATTTATGCTTCTATACAAGTAAATGGTATGGTTATTTAATGACATTCCTTGTGATTATTATTTTGATGGGTGTACTACCTGTTGCCTATATTATAAAAAAATATTATTATGATAAATTTGCATTAGATTATATGGTATATTATCAACAAGAAGATTCTGTAAATGATATTAATTGGATTTAATTGGATTTAATTAGATTTAATTATTTTTCTTAGCTTCCTTCTCTCGAAAGAATTGTTCAATCTCTAACTTTTCTTCTTCTGTCCATACACGACGACTTTGTTTATTAGGTTTAAAATTTGGTTGAATATTTAAGCCATTTAATACAAAGTTTTGTTTATTTTGTGTAGTATTATATACAATATTATAAAATTCATCTACTGCTGGAATATTAGAATGAAAATGTACAAATACCATATTATATAATTCATCATTATATTTCATAAGAACAAAATCTACTTGTTCAACACAATCGCAACGAAGAAGATTGCTGAACATTTGTTTAAAATCATTTTCAGTTAAAGATGGAGATGCTTTTGGAATGTGAATAGAACGAGACATATTTTCTCTTTGAATACCTATTTTCATATGGTTTATTTTTACTTCAATTTTTTTATATTTTTAAACAGGTAAATAATTTGGGTCAAATGAAAACAATAAATTAAAATTATCATTGATAATATCATGTTTAATATCTCTCAACAAAAGATGATTTGTAATTATTTCTTTGGGTTGTTTCCAATAAATTAATAAACATTTTATTTTATTATAGGTATTATTCTTTAATAAATATTGTTTTAATTCTTCATTATCAAATATAAAATCTTCATCTCTAATTATTTCTAGATTCATACAATTGTTACATTTCATACATACAAAAGAATTATTATCTTTAAAAGTCATTTTACATATATTATTTTTATGACGAATACATTCTTTGCAATAAATATGTTGAATATTATAAAACTCATTAATAATTTTAATATAACTATCATTATTAATGAATTTATCGTTATTTGATTTTCCAATAAAACTCATTAATGCATTCATCATGTTGTAATATTAACTTATTTTATGATTCTTTTTAATTAATTCAATTTTATACTATCCAATTTATTATAATTTTATAGATTATATGAAAGAATTAATTATAATAATGCCATTATTATTAGGATGGATTACTTCATACCAACCAGATAAATGGTATAAATCTTTGAAAAAACCAAGTTATATCCCACCACCGTATGTTTTTGGTATTGTATGGACAATTCTTTATTTATGTATAGGTATATCCTATTATATAGCATTAAATAATAAATCCTGGTATTTTTGGTTATTACCCACAATTCATTTAATATTGAATTTCAGTTATAGTAATTCTATCTTTCGTTTCAAACAATTGAGAGAAAGTATGTTGATTTGTTTTATGACTTTGATAACTGGAATTGTCACAACCTATTTGTTTTATACATATGACCCTAGTATGTTATCTGTTTATTTAATGATTCCTTATTTATTATGGTTATTGTTTGCATCTTTTCTCTCATTTAATATTTATAAATTAAATGCAAAATAATGGTTGAATTATATTAACTAATATATAATGAAGAATAACAGTAAAATTGGTTATGTTTTGATTATAACAATTATTTTGTTATTTATCTCTTATTTTGTATACATTTATAATGATTGTTGTACAGAATGTGAAGGAATGACAGATAGTAGTTGTATTCCAATTCAAAAGAGAAGATTCTTTTTAAAGACAAAACACGACAATAAAATTAAAAATATATATCTTGACCTTAGTATAACCCAAATGCGTTTAGATCAGAATAGATTAACATCTTTTTATATTACAAAATGTCTAACTAATATAGAAGATATTGCATATTTAAGATACAATCCAAATGTAATTAATTTTACAAGTGCATTTACACTAATAAACTCTGATGATAACATGAATATAAAGACAATTGGAAATAAACCAAAATCAAATGAAAGAATTTTATTTATAAAACGTGCAAATAAAAATGCAACTAATAATGTTAGATTGGGAATTATAATAAATAATAAACGATATTGGTTTACAACTAATAATAACAATTCATGGACAGAAAATATAAAAAAATCTACACTTTTTAAGATTGAGTATAATTAGGTAAAATAATAAAATATATAAAAAACGTTTATATATTATATAAATGATTACTCCTCCAACTATTGATGGTTATACAGTATATAGCAAGGAGAATTGTCCTTATTGTGTAAAAGTTAAAGATTTTTTGAATAGAGAAAAATGTAAAATGACTATTGTTGAATGTGATAAACCATTAAAAAATAATAGAGAAGAATTTCTAAAAGAATTAAATGTTTATACTAAGAAAGAATGGAAAACATTTCCTTTTGTATTTTTTGAAGGAGAATTTATTGGAGGTTATCAAGAAACGATTAATAAATTAGTGTTAGATGAAGAATTCTAAATATTTTCATTTACATTTTCATTTATATGATCATCATAGATATCAATCGCATCATGAGTATATTCAGGTTCTATTTTTTCATCATCTCCAATATTTGCTCTATAATTAGTAAAATCAAAATATAGTTCGTTATAATTTAATTTTAAGTTCATATTCTCTTTTGATAATTTTTTTGTTTTCTCTATCAATGTTTTAATTGCTTCTAAATTATGATATGTTTGTTCATTGTTATATTTTGCATGTAATGCACATGCATTATTATAAGCGAATGTCAATAATTCTCTTGATTCCATGTGAATTTAATATGAATACTTATGTAATTTATATTAAATCAATTTTTTAATTATTACATTGCATCCTCTCAATAAATTGACGGTAAGTGAAATTAACAACAGGTGTAAAAACATTAGTTGCATTATTAATTGGTGGAGGATAATGTTGTTTCTCTGGTGAAAGAGGTAATCCTTTTTTATAAAAAAATCTTCCTGAGTTATAATACCGATTATAATCATTTTGTAAATCTTTAACAAATGTTCCTGTTTTCTTATTATCTCCATTGCATCCTGAATTACAAGTTCCACTTATTTCTTGAACTCCATTACATAAATTTTGTTTTTCTTTGAGAGATAGTTTTAATTCATTTTGATAAATTTCATAACCACGATTACCTACAACTTGTTGATAGGTTGAATATGGATATGGTCTATTAATCCATTTATATTTTGTATCCATCATACCTTTTGTATTCATAGTAGATTTGCGAGGACCTTCAAAAGGGTCTATATTAATATATTGACTTTTTACTAGATTGATAGGAAATTTACCACAACAACCACCATTACCTTTATAACCTAACCCACGCATTGATGTTTGGGTTTTCTGTTCACCAGAGTGTGAATCAACTCTTCTAGGATTATTGAGAGAAAATCCGCCATTTTTGCTAGATAAATTTTGTTGAGCGTATGTTTTTCTTTTTAATGCAATAATTGACATTTATATATTATTATAAATAAATAATATATGGAAATTTATAAATTGTGTTTTTAATAAAATAATATGGTTTAGTTCCAACTATTTTTTTAAGGTCATTCTCTGTAATTTCATCTTTTACTTTTCCAGTAAATAAATAAAATACAAATAATCCAATAGATTGATATGTAGCTTTAATAGATACTCTTGTTTCGGTCTTTAATTCTTTTGTTGGAAATTCAATTACATCTTTTTCACTTTCTTCATAAATATTACGAAAGTATTGTTTATCGTCTAAATGAACTAAATGAGTATCTTTGTTTAGTATTAATATACCACCTAATAATACAAAATCAGATAAACATATATGTGTCAATGTATAATTTTTATGATTTAAATAATTAATAATAAATAATAAATTAAGTATAATATCTTCTTTGTGATTTATATCATCAAATGGTTCTTCATTTTCAGTTGATATGTTATAAAATTTAACCATTTTACTTCTTAGTTCATTTAAAATCATTTAAAAATATAATATATAAAAATAATAAAGTAATATACATATATTCTTCATTCATTTACAAAATGAAAAAATCTTATGTTCCACCTCATAAACGAAATTCAGAAAAGAAATTAGAATCAAATATTGATAATGAAATCAATAAAAAAAACAATAAAAAAAAAGAAAACTATGAAAAGAAGTTAAATATCAATGATAAAATGCAATTTCCTGATTTAGGAAATAAAACACAACCAGTAGTAAATCATGTTATACAATCAGAAAAACCAACATTAGCAACCATTTTTAAAAAATCATTATTAAACAAAAAAAAGGAAAAGAAATCTAAACTAAAAAAAGGATGGATTCTCTTAACAAAGAATGGTATCATTGATTCATTAACACCAGAAGAGAGAAAACAAGAAGATGAAAACTATAATCAAAAAATCATTCAGATAAATTTACAAAGAATTTATGTTCAAAATCAGCGAAAATTAGAAGAACGAAGAAATAATGACCATACTTATTTATGGGAAGCGGAAAGAATTGTAGATGAATATGAACCGATTGAATCAGAAGATGATGAAACTGAATATGATAGTTATGAAGATTATTCTCAACCAGAAGATGAATATTATGACAATAATTCAGATTTTTGGTAATAAGTTATAATATGTAAAAAAAATTATAACTTAGTTTTAAATGAATTTTCCAACCCCTGTTTTAAATGAAATTACACCAAATGATATCAAAACCTTAAAAAATATATGTTTGAATGATGAAGAAGATTATTTTAATGTGGTTGATAATCAATATGTAAATATCTATTTCTTTTATTCTATTAATGGTATTTGTGACCAATACAACAAAGTGGTTATGCCATTAAAATTAGGTGTCCTTACCAAGGATGATTTTATGACAGAAATAATAAAACATAGAAATAATCATGGAAGACGTTTTAATCTATCGGGTATATACAGTTTTAAAAACAGTTTAAACAAGGATAATATTGAATCATTTTTAACAAATCCAGAGAAACATAATATGTTTTTTGAATACAAACAAGTAGAGTCTATCAACTTTAATAAAAGTATAGAAATCTATCAACATCATAATTCAGTCTTTGTATTTCTCTCTTGCGACCAAAATAAAAAGTCTAGAAAATCTGCTCCTACCATACAAACAAAAAAAACGTTGAAGAATCATGATTAAATGTATTTTCATATATTATTGTTATTATGAATATTATTATGATAATTAAAATTATTCTGAAATGGTTTATAATTTATTTATTTGTTGGTATGATATCTTTTATATTTGTTTATTTCTCTCGTTATGATGAATTATTAATGGATACATTATTACCCAGAATAATTAGTGAATGTAAACTGAATATGAATCATGATTAAAAATTATAAAATTTATTATAATTTTATAATTTAAAATGATTGTTTAAATTATTGTTTATGATTTACGAAGTGGTACAAAATGGTCATCTTGTGCATCAACTTCTGCTTGTGAAATAATAAATTCTTCTTCCTTTGTTTCCTTTTTCGTTTGAGAAGATGACCCTTTCATGAACTCATCAAACTCATCGTCATCAATCTCACCAGAATCAAAGACCACATCTCCAATAGCATTATCGTCAATGTTGCTCATTGTATTCTCTTCTTTTTGTAATGCCATAAAATTTGTGCTAGTTTGCAACAATTTCTCTTTTTCATTATCATTATATACTTCTAAAAGGTCACATTTCTGTTGTTTATCCTTAGATGTCCATTCATATAATCCAACTAACACCCATACTCCTGGGCGAATACGATGAGAACTTTTATTTTTACCAGAAAATTTACCACGAATCACACAGATACGAGTGATATCATCGGTACATTTAACACGAAACATTCCATTTCCCATAATTTGGGTTGCAATTCCATACATTTCCCCTTCTTCTTCGGCATATCGCACACGCCGATTTGGATTTTCCTTCATCTTACTAGGAAGACGTTTTGCCATTTTACCACCAGTAGTATTCTTCACCATTGTCTTATTGTTATTTATGTTATATTTAAAGATATTTTAAATCTGTTCAATTTTTTTATTACTGTCATATAATAGAATGAATCTGTTTAAATTACAAAAAAAAAGTAAAAAAAATTATATGAAATTATTAAGCATGTTAATAAGGGTAAGAGAACCAAGAATTCTCTATGAAACAACATTTTCCGGGAAATCGCGTAATCATTTAACTAATAAAGTTAAAAAAGGAAGATTTACTAGACACGCAACTATAAAAGTGACTCCAAAAAATAATTAAAAGGAAGGTTTCTTAGATGTTCCTAATTTTTTTTTTATACTTTCAGTTGGTATTTTTTTAATCAACAATGAATTATATCTTCTTAATTCTAAACCATTTATTCTATATTCTGGATTTGGATGAATTAGTAATAGTAATATGATAAAAAATTCTTTTAATTGAATAGAATTTTCTATGTATAAACGAATAAATTGTAAAGCAATCTTATAATTATCCCATGTATTCCAAAATGATAATAAAAATTTTATTTTTTGTTCATAATTCATATTATATAAGTTTTTTGTGAAATATTCATAAGATAAATTTCTAAACATTTCCAAGTATTCATCTGTAATATTTCTGATAATATGTTTTTCTAAATATTGTGTTATAATATCATCTATAATTTTATCATTTACATCACCAATATGTAATAAATAACATAATAAATGAAAATCAAGAGAATACCACATCCAAGAAGGATAAAAATAATTAAATGCATTTTTTAAATAAGGTATATTTAATGAACCATTTTTATGTAAGAAATTATATTTTTGAATTGATAATCCAAAATCAATAATTAAAAGATTACCTGTTTTTATTTCATATAAAACATTACTAAAATGTAAATCATTATGAATAATTTCTTTCTCAATTAAAAATTCTATTTTTTTTAATAAATCCATATATGTCTTGATTAATATTTTAATACTTATATTATCCATTAAATAATAATGTAATTCTAATGATTCGCTGTATTTTGAATACAATAATACATATTTTGATTTATCATAATGTTTATCTTCTTTTAATAATTCACATTGTTCATGCATGGTAGAGGTTATTAATTTTTTTTTTGTAATTGGACATTGAGATTCAATGACAATAAAATGTTCTTTATAATTTGGAATTTTTTTAACAATTTGACTTGTTGAATATTCATTTTGAGAAATAAAATTATTCTTAGTTAATTTGGAAACTAATGTTTTTTTATATTTTGATTTACCATTACAACTATATGAAGGATAAAATACACATCCATAAGAGCCAGATGATAATAAATCACTAGACATTATAGAGTATCTGCATATTTTTTATGTTTCATTTGATAGTATTGATTTTTATAACATTTTTTAATTACTTCTTTGGAAATAGATGAATATTCTTCTGAAATTTCAAATTGTTTATAGGTATCCGCTGGTTTAAACTTGGGGTTTTCAGTAAATTGTTTTTCTAGATCTTCCTTGATTTTCTCTAATAATTCAATTGGTAATCTTGTAATTAATCGTTTATTTTTATCTTCTTTTGAATCGGTATCTGAACTTTTATTTTTAAGTTTATTAATGTAATAATATTTAATACTCTTATATATTTTTACATTAATAGTAGAGGTATCATAGTTATGACGTTTAAGAAAGTTATTTTCATTTTCAACTAAGTATGAAATTTCTTCTTTATTTAACCAATCATTAAATTGTTCTTTTAAAGTTTTATCTTCATCATTATAATGAATCTCTGAAAATTTAATAATTTCATTATTTAATTCAGCTGAGCATTTAAACCGATGAATTGCCATGAAAATTTCTTCAAAATAATACTTCAAATAATACTTCAAATAATTATTTTTTTTAATTTAGTTTTTCATTCAATTTTTTTTGTTCAAGAAATTTAACAAAGTCAGTATGAACTGGTTCTTTAATTGGTTTTGAATTATCACTTTGTATAACTGGTGCTGGTGATGTATTATTAGTATTATTTTCTTCTTTATTTACTATGGTACTATATGCAAACAGAATCGACTTAATACAGTTTTCAATAGATTTCTTTCCAAATTCATCCATTAGTTTTAAATAATTTGATTTTCTTTGAATTTCAAATAATAGAGAGAAATCACTTAGTTCTTTTACAAAATGTATATAAGAATCATATTTTTTATTCATAGCTTCATCAGTGGAATATAAACTAACTACTTCGCAACCGAGAGAAAGTGCCTTATTAATCCGATGTGTTTCAAGTACATTATTTTTATAAAAAGGAATATTAATTACATATTTTACATTTTTTAATTTTTTAGTTAATTCAACAGAATTACTATAATTATAACTAAAATCAAATTCACATTTATATGCTGAATTTTCAAGTTTAAATTCATTTAGAATTTTCTCTCTTTCCTTTGAAGGAGCACCACAAAAAAAGAAATCAATCTCTCTATCTTCAAATTTTGGAATTTCATTTGTATCTATTAAATAAAAATCATAATAGTATAAACCAAAAACCTTGATATCAATCTTTGATTTTAATCTCTCAACATTTGTTTTACTCCAATCTAACAAAGCATTATTTTGTATAAGTTCCATGTAATATTTATTGTCAAATACCTTACTCTCGAATTGTTCCGATTGAATGATAATATATTTTACATTTAATGCCTGTTGAATAAATACCAATTTATCTGCTTGCTCATGAGCACCAAATACAATAACAATATCATTTTTTTTTGGAGTCATTTCTTGAATAATTGGTACTCCTAAACGTTGAGATAATATATTCGCATTTTCATTAAAGATAGGATGAAATGTAACAATATACATATTTGTATTAATAAAATAAATAGTTTCTATTTTATTAACGAAATTCAGAAACCTACGGTTTCCGAACCTTTCCTTTAAGAAACCTACGGTTTCCTAAGACCTTCCCTTTTACAATAAGAATAAATTATTTATTTTGGTATTACCGAAGGGAAGGTTCGGAAACCGTAGGTTTCTGAGTAGGTTTCTGAGTAGGTTTCTGAGTAGGTTTCTGAGTAGGTTTCTTAAATTTTAAATCCCATCTCTCGTAAATGTTCCTTATAAATAGTATAATCAGGGAATACAACATTATTTGGTTGTCTCCATATTTCTTTATTTACTGTATTCTCTTCATGACATAAGCATATCATGACATTATTTATATTTGAATGTCCGACTTCCCAATGTCTTCCTTCTAAAAAGGCAATACCTTCATTTGTTTGTTGAGTACTAAAATTTTTATTTTCCCAAAATGATTTCTTATAAACTAAGGTAGCTTCATTTGCCATACTTAAATATGGATTTCTCATGCCACCAGTATGACCATCTTTAAATAGAAAAATCATATCAGATGTTCCAGTTGCGTTTTTATTTTTATCCTTCATAAGTTTAATTGAAGTTTCAATATATTGAGGAAAGTAAATATCGTCTGTATCAAAGTGAGCAATATATTCACCTTTTGCCTCATTAACTAAAAGATTTCTCTTACTACCAATAGTTGTTCTTGAACAACGAATATACTTCACTGGATAAGGTACATTCAGAGAAATTGCCTGAGCTTCATCGCCATCATCAGCAATTAATACTTCTAAAATATGTGGATAAGTTTGATTAAGAATATTAAATTCAATTAATTTTTCAAATTTTTTACGGTTATAAGTAGGAATAATAATAGAACAAGACATATTTATGTTAAATAAAGAATTATGGTTTATTTATTTTACGTATTAATCTAGTGGAAACAATATATAATTATAAACTGTATATACTGAAATACCAGTAATAGATAATAAAGCTACATCAATAGTATATGCGGAACTATTAGTTTTTATGTCATATGTATCAAATAAACCAAGAGTAGATATAGTTGTTCCATAATTTATACCACCAGCATACGATACACTATTGATTTGATTAGGTAAATATAAATCTGAATAATTTTTCATATGTATTAATCCATCACTTTTTATACTAGGATAAAAATATTTGTCATAAATTATACTATCAGGATTATCATAAAAATACTTTAAAGAAGTCATAATATAATTTGTAGTTTTATATGAAACATTACTTGAATGATGTGTCCAAATATGTGATAAATATCTTGTACCAGGTTTAATATTAAGCGATGATAATACACCAATAGTACTAATTATATTAAATCCATAATTACTTTTAATTATCTTACTTGATGTATTATTAGTTAAAGTATAAAATCCTGTTGTACCAGTTACCTTTATATCAGAATTAATCGCACTAATATTAGTATTATATGTTTTTCCAAAATGTAAATATAATGTTTTTGGATTATTAGTGGTATTACTATAAATAAATGTATTGGTGTCAAATAAATAACGTATTTCGTTGTCTTTATTTATAGTTAATTGTACAGATTTCATTGATTGATTTACAACTTCTTGATTATTATAAACATAATTACTATAATATGTTGGGCTTGGATCTAGTTTTTTCATGTTGTCATATGGATTACTAGATGTTGAAGAATAAAAGTAATAATTCATATTATTCAAAACACCACTTACATCATACATATTCATTTGTTGTAGTTTAATAGATACAGCATTATGTACAACTACTGTGCTATTTGCTGGAATAGTAATCGACCCTAAATTTGTACAATTAAATGTATTATAATTATCTCGATAAAGTACAATTAATAGATTTCTATATGTTGTTGAAAATGGATTATAAGTCAATTGTTGTATTCCAGAATTATTTTTTATAAAATTATAAACTAATTTTCCAGAAATTTTTGTTTGAGATGAGCTATAATATTGTTGCATCGAAGCAAATAAATATATATTTTGACTTGTATCAGTTGTATTATCATAAAAAAAACTATTATTTATTGGTGTTATTTTTGAAGAACTTGTATATACTAATATTTTTTGGTTAAATGAATAAGGTATAATTTGTGAATTTGAAAATACATATGCTGTATTTATATTAGAATTTTCATATGGTAATGATGATAATTTTGTATTAGAACAACCATAATTAATATATATATTATGTATTTGTGCACTTGGATCTGATATTCCTTTATTATAACCATAAGAAAATATCAAATTTTGTTGTATCATACAAGTTGTGTAAGGAGGAACTGTTACATAGGATAAATCACTTACAAAATGATAATAATTGGGATTAATTTCATTTGAAATATAATAAGGATAATATAATTTTAAATTATCATTTGAATATGGTCTTAGTGTATTTATATTATTTGTGAAATTATTAAAAAATGTATTCATTGATGAAGTATTTGAAACAGCAATTGCAACCTGTTCTAAACTATTTGTGCTATATACTCTATTATTTGATAATATTGTATCATTTCCTGATATATCACCAAAGTTTAAAGAATTTAGATTTAAACTCATTTATATTTAATGAGTTTAAAAAATTATATTAAACAATTTATAATTTATTTAATAATTTATTGAATTCATGTTACATTATTTATAAATTATTCTTTTTTCTCTAATAAAACAATTCTGGTAGTTAATTCTGCAACTATTTCTTTTGTTGCAACTAATTCTGTTCGAAGACGTTGTATTTCATTTACACATATTGGTATAAGACCTGTATAATTAATTGCTTGTAATCTTTCAGAAGAATCTTTCTCTCCATCTACTAAATCAGGAAATTCTGTTTGTAATTCATGTGCAATAAAACCATAATCATTACCTGATTTACTCTTATTAAAATAGTATGCTGGTTTAATTCTTGAAAATTGTTCAGTATAATTTCCATCAGATAAATAACTAATTAATTCTTTAATTCGGTAGTCACTTCTAGTTGTGAATGAAGTTGCACCAACTGTACCACTAATATCTAAATTATAGGCTGGTGTTGCAGCAGACATATTAATTCCAACATTTGGAACCATAATATTGCAACTTGAAAAATTGGTTGGATTACCTATTACAATTTGATTATTTCTAATCGGAACAGCATTGTATCCAAATGCACCAGTATAATTACTAGAAATTGTTGTTGGTCCTGCATTTACACCAATTGCCGTATTATATGTACCAGTTGTTATATATTGCAATGCATTATAACCAAACCCTGTATTGTTATTATTATCTCCACTATTTGATTGTAATACTTGATAACCATAGCTTGTATTCGTTTGTGTTGATGTAAAAGTTGTACCACTACCTCCTCCACCTCCACCACTTTGTAAACTATTTACCGTAGTTGTTAAACTATTCACAGATGAATCCAGAGTATTTAACCGAGTATTTACATTGGAAATGTTGTTATAAGAAGTATTGATTAATGAAAGATAACCCATAGATGTATCCAAAGTACCTAAGCGAGTATTAATAGTTACGATGCTTGCTGTATTAGTTGCAATGTTTGTTGTATTTGTAGCAACAGAACCATTTACAAGAGATAGTGTATTGAATGATGTATCTAATCCATTGAGTCTTGTAATATTATTATTAATTGTCGTATTCAATGAATTATAACTTGTATCATAATAGGTTGCAGTATAATAATCGGATAAATTATTTTTAACATACTCTGTGGTTGCAATGCTTGTATCATTTGTGGTTTTAGTTACAGTGGCGGCAGATGCTGCACCAGTAAGAGATACATTACCAACAAATAAATTAGTTCCAGTCCATTGATTATTCTGAATTAACAAAGAACTTCCACCACCACTTGCAATTGGAGTTAAAAAGTTGCTATAATAATTTCCTTCATATAATGTTATTATATTTTCAGATGCATCCATTCCAGTTCCAGATGAATATAATTTAATTAATAAACGGTCAGTTGAAGCAAAAGATGTTTCTGGAAATGAACAAACAATTGTATATAAACCAGGAGCATTACTATTTGTACCATTTATTTGTGTAGAATTACCACTTGTAGATATAATATTTTCACTACCATCTAATGTATTATATTTTGACATTGTAAAATATAAGTGTATATCTCCAACATTTGATGTCAAATAAGCATATATATTCATTGAAAATAAACCAGCATTTATTGTTGAACCATATACATATGGTACATTTGAAATAGTCATGAATTTTGTAATTAAATTATTACCTAGTGCAGGAGTAGTTAATGTTGATGTTGTATCACCATAATAATATTGGGTTGTTAATGTTTTATAACCAGCTATATCGCTTGCCATAGATTGGTCTAGGTAAAATGTTGTTCCTTTTCCAGTATTTGCACCAATTACTGAATCAACATATGCTTTATTAACAACATCATTGTATTGTGTTGGCAATATTTCAGAATGTGGAGCATATGTATTGAATATAATTTGGTCAGTAAATGTTTTGCTTCCACTAATAGATTGAACTCCAAATAATTTTACGACATTGCTGCTTAGGTTATTTATACTAGCGTTTGCAAGTGAAACAACTGATGAAAGATTATACACATTGCTGCTTAGGTCATTTATACTAG
>VFQS010001415.1_pt1 | contig 22121 bp, 17 predicted proteins | sample 3512361 | NCBI WGS metagenome assembly VFQS01 (sample SAMN10412375, study PRJNA504923) | tailings metagenome | isolation source: Relicate 1 Philex TSF3 active mining | place: Philippines
TTATATGTTAAATATTATACCACAAATCTTATCAGATTTACAAAAAAATGATAGTAATATACAACCAAAATTAATTTTTCCTAGTTCAACTATTTATTCATCTGACAAAGAAATGGATAACTTCTTGAAAGCCTCAACATATATTTCTTATCACTATTATTCAACATGTCAAATGGCTTTTCAGTCAGAAAACGGAGTGGTTGATCAAAATTGTATGGTATTTGGAACCAAAAATTTAATGATTTGTGATGGCTCAGTAATTATGAATCAAGCTTTAGATGCCGGTCCAAGTGGTCAATTAAGTGCTTTCGGATATGGTTGCGCGAATATTATCTACAATAATTTTGCAGATGGTAATATAAGTATATAATAAACCGATTACTTTTTACTAAACCTGAAAAATGATATAAAACTTATTTAGTAAATTTCTTGCCAAGTTAAAGAACAGCAAACATCCACATTAGTACCCGCCACAACTGTACCAGTAATAAGCAAAATATCACTTGTACCATCTAAATCTGATGTTATTTGTAGTAAACTATTAAATACTTCCGATAAATTAGAAAAACTTATAGTAGATCTCCCAAAAGCATACCCAGAATCTATTAAAATTGATTTGGTTAAATCAGTTGCATCTGATGGTGTTTTTATATATTCTACTACACTATATTTTGAGTCTACTTGAGTCCATGTACCAGTAAAACCTGTATAAGATTGAAATAACCTGACTTTGTATAAAACAGTTGCATTTTGCGTTGTTACAGTAAAATCTAAATCTTTTGGTAAAATATTTTCATGATTATATTGGTTAAATGGATCTGTAGTTAAGGTTTTAGTAGTACCTCTAATTGCTAATAAAGGTTTTTCAGTACCAGCTAAACGAATAGGTGATGATCCTGTGTTAATTGAAAATGGTTTTCCAATTGGATTATATCCACCTTCTGAAATAACACTTGAACAAATTCTTTTCAACGAACCAGTTCCACCAGTACTCTTTATTTCAAACCGAATAGGTAAATTTCCTGTTAACATATACGTTGCACCTGTTGTGTTGTTTAAATCATTAATATTGGTAATTTCGTGACAATAATTGATAATTCCATTGGCATAGAATCCAAAACGAATTTTTCCGACACCGAGCCATTCGAAATCAATAACAAATAATTGAGAATAAGCTAAATTAGCTGGATTTAAAGTTAAACCACTAGGTCCATAACCATCCATTTTATCAATATTCCAATTACTTTGTAGGGTTGGGTCATCATTAACAGCTCCATTTCTTCGAACAACTACTTTTAATGTCTGATTAGAATATTCAAAAAATAGACCATTATTATCATCGAAGTCTCCTATACGTGATGCAGTTGTAGTTGCATTTCCACCTGTACCCGCGTTAATAATTCCGGAAGCTAAAAATAATTGCGATTTTCCAGGTTGATAAACACAATATTTTCGACTTTGACTAATACATTCATCATTTGCACCGACAGTCATCATACAAGAACCATCAGGGTATGTTATACTACCAGTTCCTGTTGTTTTTATACAAACTAATTCTTGATTTGATTTAAATTCGTCTGAACTGTTTATTCCAACCGGAAATTTAATATCTAATAAAGTATTTGGATAAGAAACCCGTAATTTTCCAAAAGCATCTAAAGAATAGTTATTATAATTTTTACGAAAATTTGGATCTACGGTTTCTTCAGAAACAGTACTTAATCGTGATTCCATACTTGCATTTGCAACAGCATTACTATTAGTATAAATAACTTTATAAAATTTATTCATTATCTTATAATTTTTGGAATAAAAAGTATTTTTTATATATGTATCTTGAATTGAAGTAATTTGGTTAGTTCCATCATTAGAAAATAATATTTCTATCTTAGCATCTTGTGTAGATTTGATATTCAAAACAATCATATTATACCCTGCTGTTGAAGTATATGTAGTGGGAAATGTTCCTAATGCTGCTAAAGTTGCATTAATACCGGAATTATTACTGTCAGAAATTGTTAAAGTATTTGGAATAAAAGTCATTTTATATTATTTAAATATATTCATTTAAATAAATTTATTTCAATTATATGACCATCCAAATATTTGTTCCACCTACTCCACCATTTGCGGCAATTTGAACCGATGAATAATTTATATTTAATAGTATACTTGAATTTCCGCATATTGAGTCACCTCCATTTCCTGTTAAAGTTAAATTATTTGTTGATAATTTTCCACCTATATCAGTAAAAAAATGTATTCTTTTATTATTAGTAATAGAACTTATAGTGGGTAAAGTTATATTTATACTATTTGAAGTTGTATCTACTAAATAAAAATCATAATCTCCGACACTTCCATATAAATTTGGATAAGTTGAAGAAGTTAATTTATTTGGAGCAATAGTATAGTTCGTGAAATTATTTGGACCAGGTGGTCCAGGATTACCTTGAGGGCCTTGATCTCCAGTATCACCTTTTTGGCCTTGAGGGCCTTGATCTCCAGTATCACCTTTTTCACCTTGAGGGCCTTGATCTCCAGTATCACCTTTTTCACCTTGAGGTCCAGGAGGGCCTTGATCTCCAGTATCACCTTTTTGGCCTTGAGGTCCAGGAGGACCTTGATCTCCAGTATCACCTTTTTCACCCTGAGGTCCAATTGGTCCAGGGTCACCTCTTTCACCTTTTATTCCTAATTTACTAATATAATAAAGAGTTTCATTTACTGATTCTTTAACTGTTGTATCATTAACATAAAAACTCATTTCTTTAATGAAATAATTTTTTTTTAAATTTAAAAATTCACGTCTTTTTGATAAATGAAGAAAATTATGTTCAAGTAGTAAAAAAATTGATACAAATTTAATTTTTTTATTTTTTTAATTTTTTTAATTTTTTAATATTTTAATATATATACGTTAAATTTAACTAAAAGATGTAAAAATAGCGCTTCTTTAAAAAGTATTATATTAACGGATTGACTTTAGGAAAATTAAAGGGGAATAAATTCGATTTTAAGTATATGTATTTGAGTAATTCATTAGAATTTTATTATACAGATGATGAAAACTATTCATATCATTTTTGATATTTGTCGTGCAAATTTAATTGGTTCTTTATCTAAATATTGAATTTCTGTATGACCATCTAATAATTTTTCATTTTCAATTTCAATATCTTCGATCTTTAAATTTTTTTCTACTTTACTAAATTTACTAAGTTTATTAAATTTACCTACTTTATTAAATTTATTTTCGTCACTTTTACTCTCGTTTTCACTCTCGCTTTCATTCTCAATTTCACTCTCCCTTTCTTCTAACGATAAAATCATTTCTTCATTTTCCCTAATATTTTCCTGATATTGTCGAATTTTTTTCTCATAATCTAAAATTAATTTTTTATGTGTATTTGATTTTCGATAACCATCAATAACCTCTTGAAAATTTTGTATATAATTTCTATAATCTTTATTTTGGCATTTCAAATTCTCAATAGTATACAACTGTGCTTTTAATTTATTATGTTCATCTAATACAGCATCTGCTTTTTGAAGAGCTAATGGTTTGATAACTGAAACTAAACTTTTTAATTCTACATCTTTAGTTTTCTGATTATTTTCATCTAAACGAGTAAAAACGAGACGTGCCTTATCACTACATGTAATCATTTTATTACCATTTTGATCATATAGACAAGGTGCTAAAATATTGGCTATACCTTTCTGACCATTCATAATATCTTCTTTGGTTATATATTCTAATTTATGAGAAAAATTTTCAGTAATTTTATCAATATCATAGACTGCAAGATTATTAACAATATTACTTGTATTTGTATTCGTAATTTTAGTTTGTTTGGCAATATCAGAAATAACGTTATGATCCCTTTCATAGATTTCAATTTTGGCCTCTAAACTGGCGATATAAATTTTTTGTTCGTTAATTTCTTTCAAAAAATTTTCTTTAACTTGTCGAATTTCTTCTTCGTGTTTTTCTTTCAAACTTTTCTCAGAATCAAAAATACTTTTTGCTTTACATGTTATAATATGAGTTTGTAAATTTCTCTTATTTTTATAAATATTTTTGCAAAATTCACATTTATATTCTTTAATTATAATTTCTTTTTTTTGAATACTTAAGCAAAATTTAGCCGTTTTTATATGATGATTTAACGAAGATATAGTTTTATATTCTTTTTTGCAATATTGACATTCTATTCTACTCATTTATTATAAATAAACTTATTTTTAAATATAATTTTAAAAATTTGCGAAATTTTATTCATGTAAATCAAGATTTTGATATATTTGAGGAAAATATACAAATTTTTAGAAAACATAAAATTACATACAACAATTTTTAAAGGTTAAAACAGTTTAAAAATATTATCATTAAACTATACAAAATTAAACTGGTTTTTCATAGTAAATGTCCATGTTTCGTATAAACTTGTTTATATCTTAAAAACAAACTTTTCATTTTTACACTAATCATTCAATTTGTTTTACTCTTTTATAAAAACTTTTTCAAAAAATTTCTCTACACACAAAAAAAAAATGTGTAGAGTTTTTTTTCCGGAAATTATTTTTCGAAAAATATTTCAAAAAAAATAATTTTTGAAATAAAAAAATTTTTATAGAAATAGAATTTTTTTAGACTTTTTTTATAATTTATAAATTTTATAACAATTAAGCATTTTAATCAGTATTTGATTAAAATTTTCGTTTATTTCGTTTATTTCTTTTATTTTGTTTATTTAATTTCTATAATTTCAAAACTTTTAATTTTTCCAGCGTTTTTTAAATATTTTTTTGCATTAGTTAGATTATCAGATTTTATTATTACAGTTGTCATGTATAAAACATTTCCTTTAACATCTTCATCCTCATATATTTCTATAATTTTGTGTACTTTGCCATAATTTGATTTTTTAAATTTTGGTTTTTCATAATAAAAAACTTGTGCATCATAAAATTTCAATTTTTTAGCACTCTTTCTAGCAGACTTTCTAGAACTCTTTCTTGTAGACTTTCTAGAACTCTTTTTAGTAGACTTTTTAGCACTCTTTCTAGCAGACTTTCTAGAACTCTTTCTAGCAGACTTTCTAGAACTCTTTCTTGTAGACTTTCTAGAGCTCTTTCTAGTAGACTTTTTAACACTCTTTCTAGCAGACTTTCTAGAACTCTTTCTAGCAGACTTTCTAGCAGACTTTCTAACACTCTTTCTAGTACTCTTTCTAGCAGACTTTTTAACACTCTTTCTAGCACTTTTTCTAGTAGACTTTCTATCACTCTTTCTAGTACTCTTTCTAGTAGACTTTTTAACACTTTTTCTAGTAGATTTTCTAGTACTCTTTTTTACTCTAGCAGTTTTAGTAGACTTACTTGATTTTTTTTCATATTTTTCTAATTTAACCCACTTATATATTCCGTTTTTGTCAGGTTTTGATATATATTTTAAACCATCATTACCAACTTTACTTAAATTTTGGCAATCTTGCGCGGGATAAGGCGGGCCAGGTCTATTCAAATACTTACTTTTATCAGATTTTTGACAGGACATTTTTATCTTAAACAAGATATAAAAAATCTAACTTTTTAAATCTTGTTTAAGATAAAAATGTCTTATCAACAATTGTGTGATTGTTCTACTCGATCATTTGAACCATATATTTTCAATGATTTGAGTAATCTTTATAATAAAAGTAAAACTTCTTTCCAAAGTTTAGTTTGTCCAAATTGTCCAATTTGTCCAATTTGTCCCAAAGATTTAACACAAAAAGTTAGTCAACTAGAAGCAGAAATAGCTAGATTAAAAAATCGTCCTACTTGTCCACCACAAAGAATATGTCAAAAACCTATAACTATAGATAAACGTACAAGCGCAATTATACCTGAACGTCGTATTTCTTATAACACTATGGAATATCCTATGGAATACCCTATGGAATACAATATGGATTACCCTATGAAATCACCTAAACTAAATTTTAACGATGACTTTATTGGTTCGTTATTAGACAGTTATATGAAATATTATTATACATATAAATCAAAATACTATTCAAACGACGATTATCAAAATCTTATAAAGATAATAAAAGCAGATTTTCCTAATGAAATTACTGAAATAGAACAAAAATATTTTTCTAAAGGAGGAACTCAACATGATTCTGAAGAATCTAAAGCCGATATGATTAAAAATATATTATTAAAAGATTATAAAATCTTATATAATTATATAGATATTACTTTAAGAAATGATATCAGACCTCTACTAGATCGCAAATATTTGGAATCAAGAGATTTATTAAATTGTTTAGGTGATGATAATATTTCTGATTGTGAAAAAAGTATTATAGATAAGTATAAAACGAGAACTCATGATAGTTTAAATTCTCCAAGAGATTATAATCTTGATCCTAGAAATTTTCGACCTAGTTTTGATTCTGTTACTTATTATTAAGATAATCTACCATATTTTTATATTTTTATACTCTAAAAAGTATAAAAAAGTATAAAAAAGTTTGATAGTTTTTATCTTGTCTAAAATAATTACGTTTAATTGTAACGATTAGATAACTTTAAAAATACTAAAAAACTAAGAAATAATAAAGTTGTAATTCCAGTAATTGTTAAACATACTACAGAAGTTAAATAAACATTATCTGAAATAAAACTTAGTGGTAATGAGCTAGTTTCAACATTCTGATTACGATAAATTCCTCCTAATGCCCATGAAGTTACTAAACCAAGCATGAAGTCAAACTTTGTAATAATTAAGATATTACTAATTACTGTTAATACAATTAGCCAAGTAATTGGCCACACCTCAGTTATAATATAATTACTATTTTGTAAAGCCACTGTTAAAGATATAACGGATGCAAACAAACACCAAGGCAAATTTGCTGATATCGCAAAATGAGAAAAAACAGTATACCAATTCAAAACATAACGTTGAACAATTATAATATAAAGAAATATAAGAGAAAATAAGTAAATTAAAATATCTGCAAATTGTATCCACCAATAGTTGTAATACCAAAAAATACACCATATACCATTTGAAGTAAAAGCTAGGATAAGTGGTACTCGTGCGTATTCGATTAAATTTTGATTACGATATTGATAAATGACTAGTAAAAGCTGAAAGAAGTAAATAAAAGTCCAAATGATAAAAGTAATACCATCGGGTGTTAAATATGTGGGATTATTTTTGGAAACTTCGCCAATTGAACTCCCGTAATAGGCATTGATAACAATTTGCATAATATAGGTAACAACAACCCAGTTTGATAAGTTAGAAATTAACATTTTAATTTGAAATTTAATAAATTTATAGTATGATAAAATCAATTTTAAATTTGTGAAAAAATATAAAATTTAATTTTCTTATTTTTTATTTTTCTTATTCTCAACTATTTTTATAATTAAAAATATACATATTGTTAGAAATAAAACAATAATTATTAAATTAATAATCAAATTTCGTGTAAAATATTTATCAGTTTTTTTATAAAATTTAGTATATTTTTTATTTTCATTTCCGTTTTCATTTCCGTTTTCAATTAAGTTTTCCTTGTATTCCGGAATAATATTTTCACAATTAAAACTGTATGTTATAATATTATTCATGTTTCTTCTGTTACTGAATTCAGGAGAAGAACAAATTTTTCTCCAGTTTGGATACATTTGGTTTAATATTTTTTCACTGTCTTCAAAAATTCTTGTTTTATATTTCAAGTTGTTATTATTTGAATTTATCTCTACCATTTTTGTTTTTTCGCTCATATTTTTAACAACAATTTTATTAGATAAGATATTTAATTTAGAATTTTCTAAATATTCATATATAAATACATTAATAAATGGCCAAGTAGAATTATTTCGACAAAATATTTTATAAAATAATGAATTATTTATTTCAGATTTTTTTAATTTTAAAATATTAGCAAATTTTCCAATTTCATTTTCTATTTTTTCAAATTTTATTAAATCATTTTTATTTATGATTATATCAATTCTATCATCATAATATAACAATTTATTTGTTCGCATAAATCCTAATAGTGCACTGTTTATTAAAGAATAATTAATTTTATTTTGAGTTAGTAAATTTTCTAAATTTTGTAAAATTTCTAAACATTGTATCTCTTCTTTTTTATACAACCCCCAAATATCTTCAAATGGATTTATTTTTGAACTTATATCTTCTTTTGATTGATAAGATATATTACTTCCAAAATTATAACAATGTATAATAATACTTGGTATAGTCATATATCTATCTAAGTTTTTACTAAGATAATATATATCTATTGGTTTTTGAATTTCAAAATTTTTTGTATTTTCAAATTTCAAAAATTTGATTAAATCAAGATCTGTTAAAATTTTACACGCGCCTTTTTGAGTTATAATTAAACCGTATGTTCCAACAGGATTATTCTTTTTTTCCATATCTAATTTTACTAGATAATTAGTCGTAAAATTAAGTTTGTTATAATTATATTCCGGTATAATATTACAAGCATTGCGAGGCCATTTTCCCTCTGAATTACCGATCCAACAAATATCGAAATTAGGGTATATTTTACTAATAATTTCTTCAATTTTATTAAACCAATTAGTTATTATAACATCATCTTCTAAAATTATAGCATAATCTAATTTTTGTTCAATTATTTGAAATAGAGTTTTAACATGACTTAAAAAACATCCAATTTCTGATTTTGAGATTTTATTACCATAATTTTTTTTTAATATTTTCCCATTAACAGCATCAATCCTTTGATAATTATATTTTTTAAATTTTTTTATTTGATTAATAATATTAATATATCTTTCTTTATCTTTTTCTAAATTGATAATAAAAATTTTTGTATTAATCATAATTTTAATTTATTATCTTCAATATAATATTTTTCAACTAATTTTTTACGAAAAGCACGTAATTTTTCCAAAATGTACTTTATTTTTTCTTCATTTTTTTGATTTTTTAACCATAAATCAAATAATTCCTTATATAAAACATCTCCTTCGCTTAAGTATGGGTATTTTTCTACATTTTTACAAGATAACCAAATAGCTTCTTCTAAAAGTCCTTGACAATGTAGAAAATGTTTAATAATACAGTCGATGCAATATTTATTTTTTTCTGCCAGATGTTCTTCTAATAGAATAGTTTGTTTAATAACATTTTTCATATTGTATGATGGATCACTGACGGGATCAATTGCACCACAATTTTGTTTGGTGCATTTAGGTTCTTCTGTAGAAGAAAGAAATTTTTCAACTTTTTCAACTTTTTCAACATTTTCAACATTTTCAACAATATTTTCATCGTCCTTGATAATGTCTTTATGATCAACTAGAGTAGGATTAATAGTTATTTCTTTATTTTTATTACTTTCATTATTTTCATTATTTTTACTATTTGTAAACAGTAGATAAAATAATATAACAACTATAATTATTACAAAAATAATCATACTTATTAAGAATATTTCATTATTATTTTTCTTATCCATTTTATTTTATAAAATATAAAATAAAATATTTTATTAAAACCAGGTATAATTATCAAAATTGATATTTAAATTTTTATCAATACACTGATAATTTAAAACTAAATCAATATTAACTTTACTTAATATTTCATTAATATTTACAGTTGTTTTTTCAATTTCTTGAAAATAATTTAGCAGTATATATAATTTTTGAATAAATTGAATAAAAATAATATTTTGTTTTTTATTTATTTTATTTATTTTATTTTCATCATAATCCGTTTTCATTTCTTCAATTAGTTGTTTAGTAAATTCTATTTTATTTTCATTTGTTTTGAATTTTTTTTCTAATAAACTTTCTAAATCGTATTCAAGATCTAATTTATTACGAAGTAATAATAAAATTTTACTATCTATTTTAACCATAATATAATATTATATAATATTATATTATGGTTAAACTTTAAATTCAATTTTATTTTATAAAATAAAATTGAATTTTTTATTTAAATGGATAAGGAAAAATATCCAAGCTTAAAAATAATAAGAACAAATATGATCTCTTTAGAAAATGCTGCCAAAATTCATGCCGAATTAACAAATATTTTTGAGAACGGTGAATCAAAATTTTTGAGTAAATCAACTGTTTATTCGAAACACCAAATTTGTCAATATATGGACATTCTAAGTTCCCAATTTAAATCATTTGAATTTTCAAATTTATCAGCTGAGGATTTTATTCAATCTCTTAAAGTTGATGGTGAAGAAGTAATTGGTTATAAAACTGTTGAATATCATCGTAATAGCAGTGACTACTACTACAATAGCCTAAGAAATAAAGCTTATACTAGAAATGAATTTTATGTTGATACTGAAAAAATTATTAATTTAGCTACTCCTGCCCATTTTGGTAAGGGAACAGAAACAGTTTATGATGAAGAGGTTCGCAAGGCTTTAGAAATTAAAGCTGATCGAATTGAAATAACTCAAAAACCACACATTAACAAATCAAGTCACACTACTTATTTTGATTACAAGTATAATGAGGCTTTTCAGGATATTATTCCATCCGGCAAAAAGTTCGTTTATAATCTTTATAAAATGCAGATTTATCAAGAAGGTGGTAAATTTGAAAGACACAAGGATACTATTCATGCTCCAAATCATTATGCTACTTTGGTAGTTAGTATTCCAGTTAAGTTTACAGGAGGAGAACTCTGTGGCGGGGTTGCGCCCCCGCGCGACGCTATTTTAAAAAGTTGTGAGGTTGGGGTTGAGGAGGTTGTTGAAAATGAAGATCATAATTATCTTTTCAAAACTAATTTATCGGATTATTATGAAAAGTCGATCATCTTTTTAACAGACTTGGATCATGAGGTTAAGCCTGTAACTTCTGGAACACGTATTGTCTTACAATATGATGTTTATTTAGAGGACTTATTTCAAGAAGTTGATGAAAAAGACGAACTAAAAGAAGGTAAAATAGAAAATGAAGAAACAGATGATAATGAAAATGAAAGTTATGAAAATGATTATGATGAAGATAATACTGAATGTCCTTACAACAGACCTACAAAAGAATTTTTGTGTGATCAAAAATATATTGAAGATTTGAACTTAAATATAGATGAAAAAATTTTAACTTCTCTTCGAAAATTTGTAGAAGAAAAATCGGTCAATGAAGTTTGTTTTTTGCTTTCTCATAAATATCCTTTATCAATTTCTAAAGAGTATTTGAAAAATGGCGACCTACGATTATATGAGGTACTCTCAAAAGAGTACGATCTTGAGTTGGGATATGTCGTAAATCATTATGTCAGTGATTATGAAGATTGTTATGATGAAACTAGAATGGAATTGAAAGTTATGAGTTATCAAGATGTACAAAACTTTTTACAATATTGTCAAGGTAATGAGAGTGAAACAAATGAAACAAAAAATTTAAATGATATCCGTCGCACGGGGGCGGAACCACGTAAAATACCAATATTTGTCAGTTCTGCTAATTTTAATTGTGCTGTTTCACAATATTATGTTGAACATACTGGAAATGAAGCAGCGCCAGCAGAATTCTCTTATGTATCAGTAGCACTCTGCGTGAAGTTACGGAACACGGGGACGCAACCCCCATATGACATTGGTTTTAAACTTTAAAAATAGTTAAAATAATTTATAAGACCAGTCTTTGTGAAAAATCCGGACTTTATTTTCGATTTTTATCAATAAAGGTACTAGACTAATTTCAGTTTAAAAATAAATATTATTAATTTTAAATCTTAAAATGATCTAAAATTTAAGATATTTTTGCTATCCCATGACAGTAGAAAGTGTTGGGGGTTTTTTTCGCAAGAACAAATGAAAGATTATGATTTTTATAATACATAATCAGATTTTTCACAATATTGCTTAATCTTTATTACTTATTTTACCATAGATCTACAGATATTTGAAAATATTAATATATTTTCAAAGTTTTTGCAATAAAATATTCCCGATTAAAGCGATTGATTTATTTTACAAAAAATTTTCAATTATATGGTTTATATTAAAACCCTTGATCTTGATTTTCACACGCTACTCCTTTTCCGTCAGGACAAAATTGTCCTATAACAAGTGTTGCCGGAGTTAAATTAAGAAAATTTTTAGGTTTTGTAAATGATCTAATTTTCTCATACTCTTGTCCATAATTATATTTTTTATAATTTAAAACCCCCCCTAGACTACCTGATTTAGTATCCCTTACTTTATCATAATCTGATATAACAGCATCATGATCCGCTAAAAATATTTCTTCACTAGAATTAATATAATCAATTCTAAAAGTAAAAGGGTCTTTTCGTGTATCGCTTCTAATAGTAAGTTTACAACTTATTATTTTAAAATTGTTATCATCCGTTCCACATTTTAAAATATAATAATTTCCTTTATTATCTACTATTTTTTGTAATTGAGAAAATAAATTACGATGAACTATATTATTAGTAACATCTTCCCCAAGTTTATTAATATATTCAATTGAATCTAATTTTATTCCGGGGAGAATAACTATAATTATAAATAAATCATTTGATTGTGGAACTGCCATATTATCTATTTTTTGCATTATTTTATTTCCTGGTTTTATTAGGCTTAATGGTTCTTGATCATTTATGTTTAATGGATTGTATAAATTACATGATTTATAATTATTAAAATTATAACTATCAAATTTACCTGGAGAACCTTTTATTATATTACATAAAGTTTTGTAAGCAGATAAAACTTCGCAATTTTTTTCAAGACTTAATGTAGAATAAGAAAGATTATCACGATTTACAAATGTATATCCAGGTTTACTACAAGTCTGTATTGAAGTTGAAGTTGTACCTTCTGGACAAAATTCTCCATAAGAACAAGGTTTAGGATTAATTTCTTCTTCATCACAATAATAACCATTATGACATGGTTGACAAAACTTTTGATTTGTTTGACTATTATAAGTTCCAGGTTTACATGCCTTTTTTTCTGCACTCGTTTCACAATAAAATCCTTTCGGGCAATTTAATTCTATATCTGAACCTTCAGGACAATAAGATCCAACTTTAGTACACGGTGTTTTTTTACCTGAGCCATCACAAATAAAACCTGGAGTGCATTTTACACATTTATTGTTATCTGTTTTATCTATATAAGTTCCTGGTTCATCACAAGTTTCACATCTATTATATTTTTTACCATCAATTATACGAGTTTTACCAGCACCTTCAGGACATTTTTTAACATAACCTGGATAAACGTTATATCCTGATCCTGGAAAATCAAAATAACCATCTGGAGCTAAATTAAGACCATTTTTTTTATATAAAATATTACATTTATCTTTACTATCTGCTCCATCTGTGGAAGTATTTCCTATAGTTTTCTTAACGTTAAATGTAGTATACCCATCTATTATGGTAGTAAAATCTGGACAAGGTAATTTTTTATTTGTTCCAGGACAATAATATCCTCCTTGGCATTCTATACAATTTTTCGTTATAGGATCTCCATAATATCCTTTAGGACATGTAAATACACATTTATTATTATGATTATATGTTTGAGTATCTGCAGTGTCCGAATATTGACCACATGTTGATACACAACTTCGGGAATCATAATTAGTAATTGGTTTTAAGTTGCTACATGGTTTACAATTTCCGGCAACTTCTTGATCTTGGTATGTTCCAGCTTCACATTGAGAACATTCAATACCTTTTCCATCACTAAAATTTCCTTTTCCACATGTAGCACATATACATTGTTTTTCATCTTTATAATATCCAGGTGAACAATCTTTATCGTATTTTTGTGTAACTGGATTATAAAACCCTGTATGACATTTTGTAGGAGTCGGTTGTTTTGTTATTTGTTGTGTAGGTGTAGGAGTCGGTTGTGTTGTTATAGGTACTAATGAAGTAGTATTTAAAGAAATTTTTTGTTTTAAAGGTGGGCATGTTTTTATTTTTGGACATACATAATATTCAAACATTTGTTTATTTTATTAATTATTTTATTAAAAATTTCAAAAAAAAAATATAAGATCAGTCTTTTTGAAAAATCCGGACTTTATTTTCGATTTTTGAGCAAGATGAATTTCAGTTTAAAAATAAATATTAATAATTTTAAATCTTAAAATAATCTAAATTTTAAGGTGAATTTATAATTCCATGGGCGGGTTTTCACCGGACAGGATCTTATAAATTCTTATCAAAATCCCGTCGCACGGGGGCGGAACCCCGTCAAAGAGACTTTTTTCTCTGTTCTTTTTATTTCTTCTTTTACAACATCTGAATTTTTTATTAATTTCAGTACTATTGAATTTAAACTACCCAAGATTCCACCAATCGGTCTGACGACGTCCATATAGAGTAAAACTCGATTTTGAGTTGTATTATTATATACTTTGTGCGGATAAATATCATCCCACAAGACACTTTTCCCCTCAGACCAAGAATATTTTAAACCATTAACCCACAAAAAACAATTATCTCTATCTTTTGGAACTATAAGCGGTAACATATATCTGATAATTCCTTTATAATATCCCACGTGAATAGGTATCATTACTCCAGGTTCTAATATACTCAAAACACAAGAAACTACTTCCGGATGTTCTCTTAATACCTTAGCTAATTTTGGAAAATATTGGTAACATTTACCCGTTATTTCATCACCAACTTTTAAGGTCAATAATCGCCATCCTGTTTCATCCCCGTTTTGATTTACCTTAACATCGCTTCCAATATATTCATTTTGCCCGCTAAATGAATCCCGTGTAAGAGAAACATTTTTAACACCTTCTTTATTTAAGAAGGTGGTTACTTCATTCTTAAAATCCAAATATTTGTTTTCAAAATTTCGATAGTTTTTAAAATATTTATCTAAATCTAGGAATTCCGGTGTGCGAATATACGAACTAATGATAAAAGAAAATGCATAAAGTATATGTATTTTGTTCGTTTTACGCGAGTAATAATAAATGTTTGAGATTAAGAGAAATAAAAAAATTAAACTTAATATTAAATTAAGTTTACTTCTCAAAAAACAACAAACTGTAGTAAAAATAAATAAAATAACGAGTGTGCAAAAATTAAATATAAATATTAACCCTTTTTTATCATTTTTATTAAATGTATTACGATCCAAAATTTTGGTAAATCCTTGTTCAAAGTCCAAATTCATTTTCCTATTATAATTAATATAACAATTTTTAAATTTGAAATAGTTAATTAACATTTTTTAGATGATTTAAAAATATTTTTTACATATTTCTTAGAATTCTTAATTTTTCTAAGTTTCACAAATTAAACTATTTTCCAACTTAAAATTAATTTTTTTAAAAAATTTCAAATTTTTAAAATCTTGCCTAAATATAAAAATGGAAGAGTTGTACAATCCCGTCAATGAATTCTACGCGAACTATAAGTTTAGTTCGCTGCCAGTTACTTTGTGCACAGACTATCAAGACGTTCTGAACAAAGCCAAGAATGTCAAACAAAGTTGTATCTTACTAAATAAAACCAAAAATGTGGTTACTGATAAAAATTTGGATATAAATTTTACTTTTGACGCAAAATTAGAAGTTATTTTAGTTCTAAACGTTGAATTGAAAGGTAAATCAACTTTGAAAATAGGTGGGAAAAATTATAGTCTATCGAATATCTATTTTCTTGATGGTGATAAAAATTTTAAAATTTCTAGTTTCTTTGTCGAAATTTCCGCTGAAAATTTAAAACTGATTAACTTCAGTATGTTAAATGTTAAATGTGCTACCAGTGATGTCGATTATATCTGTGTGAAAACGGCTGCTAAAAATTTTCAAATGTATAATTCGTCCTTGAATGGAAAATCTAATACCGGTGTTTTCCTGCGTCTTGATTTTCCACTCAACAATTATATTAAATGTTGCGCTTTTCAAAATTTTAGTAAAATTAGCGCTACTAATGGTGGAGAAATGATTCGTCTAGCTACGAGTGGTTATGAAAAAGATAGTGCTAACTGTACGATTGATCAATGTTATTTCAATAAATGCCTCGGAGATCCTGAAGTTGTTTCTGTGAAATGTTCAGGAAATACTATAAAAAATTGTATTTTTGAAAATAATGGTACTAGCAAATTGGTACTCAGACACGCACATAAAATTAAAGTTAATAATTGTTACTTTAGTGGTTCAGGAATGCGTATATATGGCACTGAACATGTTATAGAGAATATTCAATTAGTCAACGATGCTAATATTCTTCTAGATGACAAGAGTGGATCAAGTTATGTTCCAGCAGCAAATATTAAGGTGAATAATGTGTATTATGAAAATGTGAAAACACCGGTAACTAATGATGGTAAAAATTGCACGGTAATGAATGTGGTAAAAAGTTTGAAAATTAAAAAAGAAGATTTGCTAAAATCTAAAGTTGATCCTAATCCTGAACCGCCTACTCCCACACCTACTCCTATACAGATTATTATTCCAGAAATAGTTGATCCTAATAAAAGTTATAAATTAAATCCTGATCTCAGCGAAAAACAAATTAATGATATAATCACTCAGTTGAATTTAAAAATTTTAAATTGAATATAATATTCAAATTTTATAATTATAAGTAGTAAAATATGACAAATCTTGCACTTTTCATCGATGGTGATAATGCTAGTCCAACAAAATTTTTAAAAATATATGAAGAATTAAAACTTCGCGGTAATATTTCTATTCGTAAACTGTATACTGATATTACAAAAGAACCTGAGAAGTGGAAAAAAATTTGGATCGATTTGGCAATTGAAGCTGTACACGTTACCAATCTTTCACGCAAAGAATCAAGTGATATGAAAATGATTGTTGAAATTATGGAAACCTTATTTACACATACTTATATTGATACTTTTGTCATCATCAGTAGTGATAGCGACTACTCATCAGTATCACAAACTATTCGCAAATATGGAAAAAATGTGATTGGAATAGGTGAAGAACAAACACCGAAACTTTTGATTAACTCATGTAATGAATTTATATTTTTTGAAAGGAATGAGAATAATTCGTTTAAAGCAAAAAAATTAGAAAAAATACAGAAAATAAATACAATTATAAACAAAATATCTGATAAAGATATTATTCAAAAATTTATACAAAATGGTTATAAATATGTGTGTCCTATTGAAAATACTATAGTCGAAGTTAATCTTTTAAGACAATTTCCACAATCTTTTGTTATAAAAAATGAAAAAATTTATATCATTAAAAAAGTTTTTTCACATATCATACGTTTTCGTGATTCATTGGATAAAAATAAAATTAATCTTTCACTCTTAAAAGATAAATTAAAACTTCTAGATAATACATTTCATGAAAAATTATATGAATATAATTCTTTTAGAACATTCATGAACGAATTATTTGGAAATCTTTTTAAAGAAAGTAAGGGTCCAGATGGAACTATTTATATAGAATTTTTAAACGCAGTATTATAAATAAATTATATAAAATTTTATATAATTTTTGCGCTAAAATTTGACAAATTTATATTTTAATATGATTTTGAAGTTTTTCTTGGTTTGCGTGAAGTTTTCTTGCTCATTTTTCTAGATTTCATTCCAGGAGTTACTTTCTTTGGTTTACGCGAAGTTTTCTTACTCATTTTTCTAGATTTCATTCCAGGAGTTACTTTCTTTGGTTTACGCGAAGTTTTCTTACTCATTTTTCTAGATTTCATTCCAGGAGTTACTTTCTTTGGTTTACGCGAAGTTTTCTTACTCATTTTTCTAGATTTCATTCCAGGAGTTACTTTCTTTGGTTTGCGTGAAGTTTTCTTACTACGACATCGTTTTGTTACTTTGTCTCTAATTTGACCAGATTCACAAGGTTTTCTTGGTCTTCCAACTTTTTTAGGTCTTCCAACACTTTTATTGCATACTGCCCATGGATTATAACATCCAACACCTTGCCATTTCTTTTTTTCACAACTTTTAGGTTGCTTTGCTTTTACAGCTAAAACACATTTTTCATACTTATTCATCTTTATTTAAATAAAGATTTTTTAAAAAGTATTTGTCAAAAATTAGCGCAATTTTAAATTATTTTAAAATAAAATATTATTTACAAATTATAAAAATGAATTTAGTCATAATTATTTTAACTATTTTAATATTATTGTTATTAGTTTCTTTTATTTTTATTAATAAAAAATCATATTTTACAAATTAATATAATTATAATTTCTCTTATATTTATATTATTAATTGTAGAAATAGTTTTAATTATTAAAGAAAGAGAAAAAGAAAAAGAAAAAAATAAAAATTCTTCAGAAAAAACTACACAATCACCAGAACAAACTACACAATCACCAGAACAAACTACACAATCACCAGAACAACCTACACAATCACCACAACAAACTACACAATCACCAGAACAACATACACAATCACCAGAACAACCTACACAATTAACTATCGGACAAACTTTTAATTCTACTTTTGATTTTAAAAACTATTGTTATGAAAAAGGCGGTGTGTTAGATGAAAATTTAAGCGATAATAACGATGATCAATACACTGGAACTCTTCTCGAATGCACTAAAATGGACGAATACGGAGTTCCACTTGTTGAAATAGGCAGTGAAATACAAAATATTATTCAAAATATAAAAAATGGTGTTTATACTATAAATAACGAGGAAGATCGTCTAAGACTATATTTCAGTTTGGTTTATCCTATTTTCAAAGGTAAGTTATCCCTAGATGAAATGATAAATTGGTGGAATATTTTAGAATTATATCTTCTTCTTCCAAAAGAGATTATGCCAGAAACACCAATTAAAATTAAGAGAAAGAAACCTTTTTTTCAAGCACCTAAGGGTGCTATTTTAGATCAACTTGAAAATCGACCAGTAGAGCACGGTGCTTATATTGAAGTTTTCCATAATGGAGCAAATAACGCTTTTATTCGTCCATATAAATTATTTAATTCAACATGGTATTATCCAGTTAAAGGTAGTGGTATTTGGATACCAACAGGAAATATGCTTATTGCTAATAATAAAATTCACGCCTTGAAGTTATTAAATACGCCAAATACTGATATTTTACAACACGCTGGATATGATTTTGTACACTTCCTAACACAAGATAGTCAAAAAAGCGGAGATACTTTATTATCTATCCAAGTAGTTGATAAAAATTCAGGTGTAGATCCTAATACTGGAGATTATAAAAAGACTCGTAAAATTTACTATTCTGCAAAAATTTTAGATAAAATGATTGAAGATATTTCCAATGGTCAAAATATTCGTCAAGAACGTAGAAAAGATGAGAAGGGTATTACACGTTTAATGGATGTTTACTACGGTATTTCTGATACCGGTGATAAAATATTGGCACAAATAGCACGTAACAGAGGATATGATACAGTACAACTGTTACGCGAGCCGCAAATGGGTGGTAAAAGTGGAGTAGTAAATGTTGGCACAGAATTAATGCATCTTTATGAACCAATTATTAGTCAAAGTATGTGGTTAAGATTAGATCCTTTTAAAAAGTATGGATATGATTATCCAGTAAAGGATTTGACTAGATATCAAGATAAAGATTATGTCAATCGTCTTGTTTCTAATATTCGTCTAATTAGAAAATTAGAAAAATAGAAAAATAGAAAATTAAACAAAATTATTTACAAAAATATTTTTGTAAATAAGTTGAAAATAAAATTTTTGGTTTTAATGATGAGTTACTCCTGGAAAATAAGAATCACTTGATAATTGATATTTTAAAGCTGTTGATACTGGTGAAGACATTAAAGTCATTAAACCATCTGTATCACGTTCATATATATAATTATAATTATTAACATCAATTTTTGGATTGTATTCTTTAATTTTTTCTAAATCAGGAGAAAGAAACAACGGTGTATGATTTAAAGAACTATACTCACCAATTTGAACTTTAATACCTTTGGAATAATATTCAATTTTATTATTCTCATAATATCCAGTAATTTTCCCATTCTCATCTAATTTAGGTATTTTATTTCTTTCATCAATATTTTTTAACAATAAATGAACTTTACTATTTTGAACAACACCTGTTTCATAAGATTTCCAAATTTCATCAACTGATAATTGTACAGCTTCCTGCATAATTTTTAAATTTTGATTATTCTGTGGATCAAACATATGGCAATCTCCATATGCTCTCCAAACACGGCAATATTTAGGATCAGGAGAGGACGTATAACAACCATTACTCGCAACTACTAAACCAATTTCACTATCTTCATCATGCATTAATTTACTACAATAATCTCCAGCAGTCTTACTCCAATATCCTTTAGGACGACCAATAGCTAAATCTTCACGAGGAACACGTAAATGTCCTGCAGAATAATGATCAGTTAAAAAGTGGCAAGAAAATGCTGAATAAGCATATGCTAAATTCATTAAATTAATTTTAGCTCGATAATCGCTTGTTTTTTTAGCTTCTACAGCTTTTTCCATTGCTAAAATATGTCCAGCTAAAAATGTATAATAAGCATGTCCTTTTTCACAAAAATGATCATAATTAGTTTTTGCAATGTTGAGATATCTTCCAGCAAATGCTAAACTTAATACTGAGTTGTTAAAATAATCTGGTATTAAATCATTACCACCACCAGTAATTTTATTTAATTCTATATCCTCTTCATGGCCTAAATTATTATAAAAATCAGATATCAATTTACCTTCTTTGAGATATTGATTTACTTGTTCCTCTTCTTTCTTAAATACGTTCATAATTTTCTCTAACTCGTCACCAGTATTATTATTCAGTGTATTAAAAGATTTGACAAAACGTTTTTTTATGTCACCTAAATTATTTTTAAAACCAATTGGTGTAATTGGTTCTTCTGGAATAGCATATAAATCTCCAGCTAGAGCAATAATTGATCCAAAAGAAATTTTTGGTGCATATTGATTTTGAGTTTGGAATTTCCATTCAGAACCACTTATATTTTTATAACCACTTTTTTCTGGAAATTTTAATGTAATACCTTTATAAAGTTGTTCAGAACTTTCAATATCTCTACTAACATTTAAACGATTAATTTGGGGTTGACTATCACTAAGATAATTTAATATAATTGAGTCAATATATTCTTTTGTATCTTTTAATGAAACATATCTAACACACGCTCCAATTGCCAAACAAGTTGTAAAATATGAAGAATTTCCGGCTATTAAATTTTCTGGAATATCACCTACAGTTCTAACATTCTCTTCACCCTCATCTTCCAGACATGCACTATATCCACCTGAAAAATGTCTTGCTTCAATTGATACTAATACTTTAGTATTATTATTTTTAATTTTTACTTTTTCATATTTAATACATAAATAAACTATTGGATTAGAATTATCATTTGTATTCAAAGGTTCAGGATATACACCTGGTATACTTCCTTGATTTTTACCACATGCGACCCATCCCTTTAATTTATATGTTTCTAAATTATTTTCCCATTCTTCTTTTGATATTGCCATAACATCAGTAATAACCCAAATATATTTTTTACTCTTGATTACTTCTTTTTTATTGTGTAATAAAAAGATATTATTCGAAAATAAACAAGACGATTTAAGGGAAATCGGTTCTTCACAAACATCTGCTGTACCACAAAATTTTAACTGATTAAAATCTTTTGAAAAATTAGTTTTAAAGTTTGAGTTACCATCTCCAATAGTTTTATGTTCTAATGAACCAAAATAATTATCTTTTAGATTTAAATTATTTTGTTTTTTAGGCTTTATTAAAAATATTATAATAGTAATTATAACAACAATAATAATAAAAATTAAAATTCCCAAAATTAAAATATTTGATGATTTTTTTTTGTCTTCGCCATTTTTAATTAAAGAAATTTAAAAAATAATTATTTTTAAACTTTGTAAAAAACAGTAGAATATCAAGATTTTATTTTACGGTTTGATTAGGTTTAGCGGTTAAGGTCTATTAATAAGTATAATTAACTAATTTTTAAGACCGCCAGCGGCGAAAAACCCATACTTGCGTTGTCGCCGCGCGCTTTCATATTTTTGATTTTTATACTTTCTAGAGTATAAA
>VFQS010001419.1_pt1 | contig 22060 bp, 27 predicted proteins | sample 3512361 | NCBI WGS metagenome assembly VFQS01 (sample SAMN10412375, study PRJNA504923) | tailings metagenome | isolation source: Relicate 1 Philex TSF3 active mining | place: Philippines
TTTTGTATCCCATAGACAAGCCTACGTCTACCCGCACTTTTAATTTGACAGCCACTTTTTCGTTGGAATTATTTTCCATGTTCATTTTAGGTGTTTGATAAGTTTTGTCTATAGGAAGTAGCAATATGTTATGGTGACCTCTTTAGATGTGTATTTAAGATGAAATCAAGAACTTATTCACCTCTAACCAATGAATAAACGCATCAAACCATTTGTTACTTGTTCTGTTCGGATTGCCTAGGCCAAAACCGTGGCCACCATTTTGGTATAAGTGAAACTCCACCGGTCTTCCGGCTTTAAACCACGATTCAATCACCCCAAATTGGGAATTAAACAAGAAGTCATCCGAAGCAATCGCATTAAACATAGGAGGTGCGTTTGCAGGCACTTTCACTGGTCCCATACCGCCATAAATAGGCCCTATAAAGGCGAGTTTCATCGTTTTTGAATGAAGCGTTGCGTGCATCGTTAAACCCGCTCCAGCAGAAAATCCAATCATTCCGATGCGCTGTGTATCCACGCCCCAGGCTGCAGCATTTTTGACGATCATCGCATAGGCTGCTTCTGCGTCAGTTAACTGATTTGACAGATCTAACGGAGCCATTGGATTTGTATTTTTTGCTGTGCTATCTGTCTTTTGAGGAGCAGGACGCGGGCGATTCATCCAAGCTGAAAAGTCATCTAATTTTTCTGGGGTTGGGAATAAACGGTATTTTAGAACGAATGCGGTTATTCCTTTTTTGGCCAATGCCTCAGCCACTTCCCAGCCCTCATTTCCCATCGAAAGCCAACGGTATCCTCCACCTGGAGCGACAATAACCGCAGCCCCATTTGCTTTGCCCTTTTCAGGGAAGAAGGGGGTTAACGTGGCTTTAGAGATATTCCGCGCCATGGGATCACCCCACTGACGAAACCACGTTTCCGGTGCCGGCTGATCCTTCACAGAACCCGTATTTAAGGGTATCGCATTAGGCTCTTTAGGACTATCTAGCGGATAAATGGTTCCGTCTTGTGCGAGTGTGTTGAATGCCAAACAGGTTAGAATGGCCATAAATAGCTTTTTCATAGGTTTACGAGGTTTAGAATAACAAGATAAATAATATCAGTCATGGATATGTAATGATTTATCCTTTAATTTGATTTATTAGTCGGACTTAATTAGATGAACCTCGGAATCGTAGTTAAATGGAGCTTTGTTATTAGCTTAATTTTTGAGCTAGTGGGCGCGTTGATGAAGATATTGCATCTTCCCGGAGCGGATGCACTATTAATCATTGGTATGGTAGCAAATGGGGTTTTTATCGTTTCTGCTTTGTCTGAAGTTTGGGGATCTTTGAGAATTAATACCAATGAAAAAGTGATGTGGACGATTGCCTTTATTTTTATGGGATTTTTAGGCGCCTTAGCAGGAATACTTTATATTATTATGGGGCGTAAACGTATAGTTTAATAGACATGAAACAATTTTTACGTAAGTACCGGAACGAAGTGATTGTGGGTGTTTTGGTTTTTCTCTTTTTGCTAGGTAGAGAGGCCATTCAATCCATCTTTCATTAAACTTTTCTAGTGTACAAATGGATTGAATGAATGTACAACCGTTAAACATATTCGTATGGAAACAGATTTTAATCAGTTAAACAATGGTGATTATTGTCAAGTCATAGGTGGCGTGCACAAAGGGAAATCGGGCATAGTTCAAGATCTGCACACGAGTAAAACAGGGCATTTAACCTTAACTGTTTTACAAGATAATGGGGTAAGATGTAAGACTTTAGGTCGAAATGTAGTAAAATCAAAGATATGAATCAGTTTATCACAGACTTGAAAACCTTAGTAAAGAACAATTGGAAGTTAATCCTATTGGTAATTTTAATTATTTCTTTTATTTCTAACTACGACCAAATTAAAGCCGGTTTCATCGATGGCTGGAATGGTAATCATACATTTTTTAGGAGATAAAAAGGTAATAAATTTATAGTGTAACCTTATTTTTCTTACATATGAAGCGATTCCTAATTTTGTTCATTTTTTCGATAATCATTGTACTCCCACTTTATCAATTGAACGCCCAAGACTCCAATCGCCTGCACCGCATAGCGAAAATCAGAGTCGATGCGAAGCAATTGGAAGTTTATAAATTGCTCTTAAAAGAGCAGATGAATACCGCGATAAAAGTCGAACCTGGGGTTTTATCCTACACGGCAGTGGCGGACAAAAAAGACGCAACGAGCATTACTATTTTCGAAGTATATGCGAATGTGGAAGCCTATCAGTCCCATATTCAAACCCCTCATTTTAAGAAATACAAGGATGCCGTAAAAGACATGGTTTTATCACTCGAATTAATCGATACGGACGTCGTTTGCCTAGCGAAGAAAGATAATTTCTGATGAAATCATTCAAAGAATCCTTGTCGCAATCTGCCCCTGATCCGCAGTTATCTACGATTTTAAAAAGTCTTTGGTATGATGCCAAAGGCAATTGGGAACAGGCCCATTCACTTATTGATCAGCTGGGTGATCGTGATTCTGCTTGGGTGCATGCCTATTTACACCGGAAAGAAGGGGACATTTTTAATGCAGATTACTGGTATGCGCGGGCAAAGAAAACGCGCCCGATTTATTCATTAGAGGAAGAATGGGAGAACTTAATTGCTTATTTTATCGAAAAAATACATTAACTTCCATTTTCAACAAAAATTATAATACTTTAACTATGAAAATGAAATCAATTGTAGTGGTGTGTGCCATGCTGGCCATGTCATTATTCTCGTTTAAAGCCTCTGATAAAGTTCAATCAGAAAAACGTTTTGGAGGTTTGGCCTTGTATACGGTTCGTGATGCCATGAAAGATGCCCGCGCGACTTTGGAAAAAGTAGCACAAGCAGGCTATGTAAACGTTGAGTCTGCAGGTTACAGCAATGGTAAATTTTATAATTTGTCTCCAGCGGATTTCAAATCATTGTTAGATGAGATGAAATTAACCCCTATTTCTGCTCACCAAGGGACGGTTACTTTTGAAAATATCGATCAACAAATAGCCGACTTAAAAGCTGCAGGATTCCAATATTTTGTTATTCCAGTTCCTCCTATGGGGTTGTTTACATTTGATGCGGTGAATAAGCGCATGGCGATGAAAGGCGGGGCTAAAAATTTAGCAGAAATCTTAGACAAATTAGGCGAGAAGTGTGCGGCAGGCGGCTTACAGCTATTGTACCATAACCACGATTTCGAATTCAGAAAAGATGCGGAGGATATTGTTCCGATTGAATACTTGTTAGAACACTGCAATCCGAAGTATGTTAATTTCCAAATGGATTTATATTGGGTAACGAAGGCTGGAGCTGATCCAGTGGACTATTTCAAACGCTATCCAGGTCGTTTCAAAATCTGGCACGTAAAGGATATGGATGATCAAGGTCGTTTCGCTCCAGTGGGGAATGGAAAGATTGATTTCAAACGTATTCTGGACAATAAGAAATTGTCAGGTATGCAGTACTATTTTGTAGAGCAAGATGCTTGTTTTAATGAAACGCCATTAGAGGCGATTCAGATCAGTCACAAAGGTTTAGAGAAGATAGGGTTTAAATAATCTTATTCTGCTTTTGCGACTTTTATGGAAAACGATACTGTTGTACAGTTTCGGTCTTTATGCCCTGTAGCTACCGGTTTGGACGTTTTTGGGGATAAATGGACCTTATTGATATTGCGAGATATGTTATTTCTCCATAAATCTACCTTCAACGAATTTAAGGATGCTCCTGAATTAATGCCGAGTAAAATGCTATCGAATCGGCTGAAAAAATTAGAGTCATTGGGATTTGTTAGTAGAAAAAAGGGAGAGATAAATAAGAAAAATGTGCATTACCTTTTAGAAGAAAAAGGAATGGAAACATTTCCCATTTTGGTTGAAATCGCATTGTTTACCACCGATTTTTTTTACGATCATTTAGGAGATACGTATACTGAAGTGGTCAAAACAAGAATGAAAAACGATAAAGAAAACTATATCATAGAGATGATAGAAAGTTATAAGTCGTTTAAAGAATCGCTTGTTATTTAATTGGATTTAAGCAGTTGAAACAGGGATATCACACGGATGAACTTTTAGGGGTCATCCGTATGAAACCCTTCCAAGCTAATTGTGTATTCACTAAATAATTATCTTCAAAAAAGTTTGAATCCCCTCCAGTTAAGACCACTCGGAGATCAGGTAAACGAGTTGTTGCATCCTTGATAAAGCCTTCGATTTCAAAAAGCACTCCCGTCATCACGCCTGCATTTAGGCTTTTGATGGTGTCTGTTCCCCATGGGTTGAAATCTTTTGCTAGTGAAATTAAAGGTAGTTTATCTGTAAAATTCGACATCGCTTTTGCTCGCATTTGTAGTCCAGGACTGATTGCCCCGCCTATAAATTCACCTTTAGAAGAAATTAAATTGTAGGTGATGCAGGTGCCCAAACAAATGCAAAGGGAATTTTGACCCGGAAATTCATCGAGACAAGCTTCGGCTAAAATGAGGCGATCTAGGCCTAAAGTAGAAGTGTCATATGCTGAGAAACGGATTGACGCGTCTTCTTTGGCAATCAAATGAACGTGAAAATTTGCCTTCAAAAAATCAATAATGGCATCTGGGATTTCAATCACACTACAAATCGCGACGAAGCTGATGGGATGAGTAGACGTAATCTCAGCAATACTTGCTAGTGACATATCCGTTATAAACCCTGTTTCTTGAATAATGGATCCATCGATTAGGGCGTATTTTAACCGCGTATTACCAAAGTCAAAACAAAGTATCATAGGGTCTTATAAATAAATGGGTAATTTTGTGAATTATTAATCAATCCGCATAACCATGTATCAAATTCAAATTTTAAAGTCCAAAGTTCACCGCGCCACGATCACTGAAGCCAATGTAGACTACGTAGGTAGTTTAACGATGGATGAGGATTTAATGGATGCCGCGAATATGATCGAGCATGAGAAAATCCAAGTTGTGAATGTGAATAACGGCGAACGAATCGAAACGTATTTGATAAAAGGGAAACGTGGTTCAGGTGTTATCTGTTTAAATGGTCCCGCGGCTAGAAAAGGGGTCGTAGGAGACATCGTTATTATTATTTCGTATGCACTAATGGACTTTGAGGAGGCTAAAACCTGGCATCCTACGGTCATTTTTCCAAACGAGAAAAACCTACTCGCTTAATACGATTCTTCTGCCGAAGGAAATTGCGCTTGTTTCACGTCTTGCACATAGGCGCTCGTTGCTCGCGTAATTTCACCGGCTAAATTCGCATATTTTCGCAAGAATTTAGGCTTGAATTCGTTGTTCATGCCTAACATATCTTGCATCACTAATACTTGTCCATCGCAGCCCACCCCTGCCCCTATCCCAATAGTTGGAATTTGCAAGGCAGCACTAACTCTTGCAGCTAAAACGGCTGGGATTTTTTCTAAAACTAACCCGAAGCAGCCGGCTTCTTGTAACATCAGCGCCTCTTTAAGTAATTTTTCCGCGGCCTCTTCGCCTTTGCCTTGAATTCCATATGATCCAAATTGGTGGATACTTTGGGGCGTTAAACCTAAGTGACCCATAACCGGAATACCTGCTTTTGTGATTTTCAGAATCGATTCTACAACTTCTTCTCCTCCTTCTAATTTCACCGCATGTGCTCCTGATTCCTTCATGATTCGTATCGCGGAGGCAAGTGCTATTCCGCTGTCAGATTGATAGGAACCAAAGGGCATATCGACTAAAACCATCGCTCTTTTTGCGCCTCTACTCACACATTGCGCATGGTAGATCATTTGTTCTAAAGTGATAGGTAAGGTAGTTTCGTGACCTGCCATCACATTGCTTGCGCTGTCTCCCACTAAAAGTACGTCTGTTCCTGCAGCGTCTAAAAGTGTGGCCATCGTATAATCATAGCAAGTTAACATGGCAATTTTTTCTCCCTGAACCTTCATGGATTGAAGGCTAGTCGTCGTAATTCTTTTTACTTCTTTTAAATAACTCATGAGAGGGTTTTGTTATCAATAAGGCGGACACCACCGATAAAGGCGGCTACTAAAATAAGGCAGGGTTTTTCGCCATAAGGCTTTTCTTGTAAAGTTTGTGGGTCTACGCAGGCTACGTAATCGATGGATTCGAAACCGTTTTCGAGAAGTGATTGTTTAAATGCAGCCTCCGTAGAAAGGGTGAATCCTTTGTAGATGGACAAAGCCTGTACTTTTTGTTCATCTGATAACCGAGCATTTCTGCTGCTTAGGGCTAGACCTTCAGCTGATCGAACGGTAGGACATTTTACTAATTCAACGGATGAACTCGTCAGTTCTAACATCTTTTGAACCACAGCAATTTGCTGGTAATCCTTTTCGCCCATAAAGAGCTTAGTAGGCTGCACTGCTTGAAGTAATAAATCCACGACTACACAAACCCCCTGAAAATGACCAGGTCTATATTTCCCTTCTAAAATGGTCTCTAGAAGACCTAAATTATATGATTTTAAATCCGCAGTTCCGTTTGGATACATTTCGGAGACGCTAGGATAAAAAACCACGTCACATCCAACCTGTTCCAATTTTTCTATATCCTCTGAAAGAGTTACAGGGTATTTTTCAAAGTCTGAAGGATCATTAAACTGCGTAGGATTCACGAAAATACTGCAAACAGTAAGTTCGCAGGTAGCTACAGATGATTTAATTAAAGCCAGATGACCTTCATGCAAAGCGCCCATAGTGGGCACAAATCCGATCGATTTTCCACTGGATTTCAGGTAACTTTGTAGTTCGCTAGTTTTTTGAAATTGTTTCAATTCATTATGTTAATGGGCGAAATTACCATAATTTTGGCCAAACTTATCTAAAATGACTCTGCAAGGGAAAAAAATAATACTGGGTATTACAGCGAGTATTGCAGCCTACAAATCAATACAATTAGTCCGTCTATTAACTAAAGCTGGAGCTGAAGTACGTATTGTGATGACAAAAGATGCAAAAGAGTTTGTTTCCCCTTTAGTGCTTTCTACTTTTTCCCATCACCCAGTGTGGATAGAGTTTCACGAAGGAAATGTGTGGAATAATCATGTAGAGCTAGGTTTGTGGGGCGATGTTTTTGTGGTGGCGCCGGCTACTTGCAACACTTTAAGTAAAATGGCAAATGGGCTCTGTGATAATATTGTTTTGGCGACGTATTTATCCGCAAGATGTCCCATTATAGTGGCCCCAGCTATGGACGAAGATATGTTTCTGCATCCTGCAACTCAACGATCATTAGAGCTTCTTCGATCCTTTGGAAATACAGTTTTAGCAGTTAATTCAGGCGAATTAGCGAGTGGTTTACTGGGTCAAGGTCGCATGATGGAACCAGAAGAAATAATTCAGCATTTAATTCAGGCCACGTTTCGAGGTACGACTTTATCAGGAAAACACGTCCTTGTTTCTGCGGGACCTACCCAAGAATTAATAGATCCTGTACGCTACGTTTCTAATTTTTCAACTGGGAAAATGGGGATTTGCCTCGCGGAAGAATGTTATTTGCAAGGGGCAGAAGTAACCTTAATAGCGGGGCCATTACAAGTTTCAACTTGTATGCAAGGGATTAAGGTTATTTCAGTAAAATCCGCAGAAGAGATGGCGATGGCGTGTTTAGCCCATGAATCTTTCTCCGATATTATTTTCATGGCTGCAGCAGTAGCAGATTACCGGCCAGCAATTGTAGCTGCTGAGAAGATCAAAAAATCAGATTCCCACCTAACTCTTGATTTAGAAAAAACGACAGATATTTTATCGGCTCTGGGGAAGGTGAAAAAACCAAACCAAACGCTGGTAGGATTTGCGCTTGAAACAGAAAATGAAGAGGTAAATGCTGTGTCGAAAATGAAAAAGAAAAATACGGATTATATCGTATTGAATTCTTTGAAAGAAGTAGGTGCAGGTTTTGGTTTAGAAACTAATAAAGTTACGATTTTCTCCGCCTCTGGGGAAAAGAAAAAAGTAGAATTGCAATCGAAAGAAGAGGTGGCCAGAGAGCTTATTGAGTTTGTATTAAATCAATAAGCTCCCCAGCCATTTGATCCCTTTTTATTTCTAAATAAGGGGAATCGATTTTAATAACGTGAATTAATTCACCAATTTCACATTCAAACCTACATACCAAGTCCTTCCATCTGCCGGTAAAATACCCGGTCCAGGATATCCACCAGATCTTCTGGTAAAGTAGCGCGCATCGGTTAAATTGTTTACTCCAAACTTCAGCGTGGCATACTTTTTAAACTTGTAGGACCCTGATAGATCCTGTACCTGGTAGGCTGGGATTAAACCAGTGGTCGCTGCGGCATTGGCAGAAACGGTATTACTAGCATCTGCGAAAGCAGAGCCTATGTCACTGATTTGCCAACTAAGGGAAAGGCCTTTTTTCGAATATGTTAATCCATAGCGGTTGATTTTTTCAGGCGCATTTTCTACTCTTTTACCAGCTAAATTTCCTTCCACAATTTGACCACTGACTACGGATGTCGTTTTGAAATCGAGGTAGCGTGCTTGGATGGCAGCGATAGAGGCAAAAATGGAAATATTACCTATTTTCGATCCCTTTAACCACTCGGAAGTGAAACCGAATGACCTAGGTTCGTGCGGTACTGATAGATCTTTCCTTCTGAATTTGTTCGGGAAATAATACCTACTCGGTTGTCGTAGTCAAGATGGAAATAGTCTACATCAAAGGTCAAATAATTGCCTAATTCTCCGCGATAGCCTAGGTCAAAGTTGAAACCTTTTGCATCCGATAAATTCGGGTCAATGACGTCCGTGGTAGCAGGAGGTAAAAGGTCAGAAGCTAATACGGGACGATAGGCTTGTGCAATATTGCTGTAGATTTTAGAGCTAGCGGTTACGTTGTATTCTAATCCAGCTCCTAGTAAAATAAATGATCGTCCACGTGAACTAGGAATCGCTGCAATGGGTGAGCCAGTAGTACTTAACCCAGATTGTCCGGCCATATGTGTTTCTATTTGTTCTAACCGGCCTCCTACCGTTACTAGCCATCTTTCGGATGGTCTAAGAATGGTCTCCGCAAAAGCCGCGTAATTCGTGTTATGAAAAACTAAATCCCGCGTATACAGGCCTTGAATATCAAAATTCATATCGCTTCCATTGCTCCCCACACCCAGTTGCTTACGTTTAATTTCACCACTGAAATACCGAAAGCCTGTTGCCACCGTATTCTTCCAAGAACCTAGTTGATAGTTGACCAGGTAGCGCAATTCTGTACCATTTGTTTGGTAATAATCCCGGTCTACTTGTCTGTTTCCCATTGGATCTAATTCAGTGATAGCTTTGGTATAGCCTACAGAACTGCGTTCAGCGGTTGTTCCAAAATACTTCCAACTCAACTTGGAATCCGCATTGATAATATAGTCTGCAGTCAATGCATAGATGAACCAAGGGTTACTAAACCAATTTCGAGAGCGTTTACTTTGTTGTGCATTGAGTGCAAATTCAGCTTCGGTTAGACCGCCAGCTTGTTGACTTTTTGTGTACATATAGGTTAGTTGAGCTCCTAATTTAAGTTTGTTAGAAAGGGCATAAGAAACCTCTGCATGAGAGTGGTCGGTGTTAAAGTAGGAGTTTTGGCGCCAGCCATTTCCTACGCGTTTTTGGTAGTAAGTGGTATAACTTAAACGACCTGCGGTTCCCCCTACATAATTAAAGGAGCTGAAAAGACCATTGTTTCCGGTCGTGTTTTGGCTTTCTACCACTAATTTTGTTGATAAATCTGGTTTGCGAAGAACGAAATTCATCAGTCCCCCAAACTGCGGCCCATATTGTAAGGAGCTCGCTCCCCGAATGATCTCAATCCGATCAACCACTTCCATAGGCGGAGTATAATAGGCTTCTGGGTAGCCCATCGGGTCAGGTGTGATGTCGTAACCATCCATGCGCACGTTGAATTCCCATGAACGATTAGGGGATAGACCTCTCGAGGCGACGCCTAATTGAATCCCTGAACCATCGCTTTCCCAAACCGAGATTCCGGGCGTTCTAGAGAAGATTTGGCGGGAATTATTCATCGCTAAATTCGCCTGCAAATTATCAAGATGAATAACTTCATTTTTCTTACCTGCGGTGATCGTGTACTCGTTTACTTGCGGTAAAAAGGTATTGCCTTTTACACCTGATTGAGCTGTGATTGAAACATCTTGAAGTTCAATACCGTCATTTAATTGGAAATTGATTTCTTTTTGTTCTCCTGCCGTAATGGTAACCTCCTGTTGGCTACTTTTTAAGCCGGTAAAGCTAGCTTTAACAAGGTATTTTCCGGGTTTTAATCCCTTTAGGATATAATTGCCCTTTGCATTTGTTTGCACTCCCCTAACTGTTCCCACTAGGGTAATGGATGCGCCAGGAAGAAGCTCTTTCGACTCTGTCGTAATTAGGCCTGCGATAGATCCTAATTGAGCAAAGGAAGAGTAATTTAGTAGTAATACGAAGGCGAATAATATTTTTTTCATTTAAATTTTATTTAGACTAATTATAAATAGAGCACAAATGTAGGAAGCGATTTTGGGTTATGCAACACTATTTAGAATTATTTTAAATAAGAATTTTATGAAGTGAAGGCAATTGACAATAATGGAAAAGGTTACATTTGGGAAAAAGTAAAACGGAATGAAGAAATACATAGTCGCTTTATTGTTCACTTACACACCTTTCATTAATGCCCAAAAAGTGGAGTTAAAGCAGCTATCTGAAAACACCTTTATCCATACGTCTTATTTGCAAACAGATGATTTTGGCTATGTTCCCTGTAATGGTTTAGTGATTAGGGATGGGAAGCAGGCGATTGTTTTTGATACGCCTACGGATGATAAAGGTGCAAAAGAATTGATTCGTCTGGTACAGGATTCATTGCATTGCCAAATCGTCATGGTCATTCCGACTCATTTTCACAGTGATTGTTTAGGCGGTTTAAATGCCTTTCATGCATCTGGAATACCTTCCATTGCCAATGAATTAACGCTAGAATTAGCCAAAAATAGTGGCTCTGTAGTACCCCAAAGGGGCTTTCATAATTCTTTTACTTTTAAAGTGGGAAATGAAAAAGTATGGATCCGGTATTTAGGACAAGGCCATACACGGGATAATGTGGTAGGCTATTTTCCGAAAGAAAAAGTATTGTTTGGAGGCTGTTTAATTAAGGAATTGGGGGCATCCAAAGGGTTTTTAGGTGATGCGAATGTCAACGAATGGTCATCAACAGTGGCTAAAGTGAAAAATGCATTTCCGCGCGTGAAGCTGGTCGTTCCAGGTCATGGCGAAGCAGGGGACTCAAGTTTGTTAGATTATACTTACAAACTATTCACAAAACAAAACTAAGTTTATCTGGTTAATAGCTTGAAATATAGCAATTAAGATGAACATGAATCGCGAAGAGTTCTTACACAAATTATCCGGAGGTTTAGCCGCAACTTGTGTTGCTTGTTTAGCCGCTGCTTGTTCTTCAGACAGTCCCGGTCCCATTTCGCCGGCTACTGGATCTAATCCGTCAGGAAATACCGCGGGGACCACGGTAAATTTAGATTCAGAGTTAAAGAACATCAATGATTTTGTTGCCAAAAATGCTACTATCATCATCCGCACCGCATCGGGAAATGCAGTAACTAGTTTTTTAGCCTTCTCATCCGTATGTCCTCATGCTGGGGCGACAGTAGAATACAATAATTCCACTTCCTCCTTTTTATGCCCAGCGCACGGTTCTACGTTTAATTCTAATGGTGGTTTAGTACAAGGTCCTGCGACGAAAGGGCTCACGAAATTAACGGTGGAAATTACAGGGGCTACTTTGACTGTCAAGGCATAAATTATTTTTATCTTTGATTCGGATAAAAATAATGACCCTATGAAAAAGTCTCTAATTAAATCATTTGTTGTTTTAGCTCTATTAGCGTCTATGAGTTCATGTGCCACTGTATTAGGTGGAAGAGTGACGGAATATCAACGTACTAAACCGGCGCCAGGAAAACCTGCCAGAGAAATTAGAAGCGCAGCATTGATTGCTGATGTGATCTTGTTTTGGCCAGGTGCTATTATCGATTTCGCAACGGGGGCGATTTACAGACCTTACTAATTTCGTCGACGAAAACCCTAGATTCTATCGACAATTGGACTAAGTTTTTGGTGATACCGTGCAGAACTTTGGGCAAGCAAAAAATCAACAACACATGAAAAAATACCTACCCATTTTAATGAGTGCCCTCTTATTTACGGCTTGTAAAAAAGACGAAGATATTCATCCTACAGATGATAATGAATTGATTACTCGTGTCGAGTTAACATTTACAGATGTTATTACAAAAACAACGTTGACCTATACTTTTCAAGACAAGGATGGGGATCCTAAAACCGCCCCAGAAAAGTTTGATAAAATAATGTTAGATAAAGGTAAAACATATACCATGTCGCTAGGGGTGTATGATGATACAAAGTCTCCCGTGGAAGACATGACGGAAGAAATAGAGGAAGAATCCGATGTACATCTATTTGTTTTTAAAACTACACCAGCCTCTTTATTAGCGATTACGTTAGTTGATCAAGATAAAAATGGTTTACCCGTAGGATTAGTTTCTTCTGTGCTAACTCAATCCACCGCTGGAACGGGGAAATTAAACCTGTTATTAAAACACCAACCTGAATTAAATGGGGTTCGAGTGAAGACGGGCCAGGAAGCAGGAGGAAGCACGGATATCGATCTCACCTTTGATGTGGAAGTGAAATAATACGGAATGCCTTAAATAGAAAGCCCTCAAGTGAGGGCTTTTTTTATGCATAGCCTACAAGGTGTTCGTGGATTAAAAAATTATTTGATTAATTTGGACCAAATTCAAATAAAGAATGAAAAAAGCACTTCTCATCCTATTTGGCCTTATAGCCGTTCCCTTTTTATGCCACGCACAAAACGCTAAAGCACCTGTAGCTGTTCAGGCTAAACCCGCCGATTCTTCTGCCACTAAAAAGCCTGCATCGAAGTCAAAATCTTACGATCAGGTAATCACAAAAGACGCTAAATCCAAGAAGGGATTATTCACCACTCACCAAGTTGGCGATAAATTCTATTTCGAAATTCCGAAAAAACACTTGGGCAAAGACATGTTATTAGTTAGCCAAATCGCCAAACTTCCAACGGGTATAGGCGGTGGCTATGTGAATGCGGGAACCTCTTCGCATGAGCAATTAATCGTTTGGGAAAAGTTCCAAGAAAAGATTCTAATTAAAATCAAATCCTATGCGGCAGTCGCAGCAGATTCCTTGCCCATTAGCTTGTCAGTGAAGGCGAATAATTACGAGCCTACCTTGTATTTATTTGACATCGAAACGTACAGTAAAGATTCATCGAATGTCGTCATCGATGTGACCAAGTTTTACAGCAGTGACATTCCGGCGATGAGTGCATTAGATGCCTCTTTGCGCGTGACACATGGGGTGAGAAATTTAGATGCGTCTCGGAGTTTCATTCGTTCCATCAAATCATTCCCGTTAAACATCGAGGTGTTACAAGATTTCACCTACAACGCCTCGAAGCCATCTGCAACACCCTACACCGAAACGATCAGTTTGCAGATGAATCAGTCGATGATTTTATTGCCAGAGAAGCCTATGAAGCCCCGCTTATTTGATGAACGCGTAGGGTATTTCACCCAAAAACAATACGATTACTCTAGCGAGGAATTAAAATCCGTTCAAAAATCCTACATACAGCGCTGGCGCCTTGAGCCTAAAGACATGGCGGCTTACAAGCGCGGAGAACTAGTGGAACCGATCAAGCCGATTGTCTATTACTTGGATCCAGCAACCCCGATGAAGCTTCGCAAGCACATGAAGAAAGGAGTGGAGAATTGGCAAAAAGCCTTTGAAGCAGCCGGGTTTAAAAACGCCATTATTTGCAAAGATCCACCTACCGCCGCAGAAGATCCAGATTTCTCACCTGAAGATATTCGGTATTCAGTCATTCGGTATGTGGCGAGTACCACTCGAAATGCAACAGGACCAAGCGTCAGTGACCCACGTTCTGGGGAGATAATTGAAAGTGATATTATTTGGTACCATAACCATTTGCGCTCGTACCGTAACCGTTTTCTTTTAGAAACGGGGGCTTCAAATCCGAATGCACGCACACTTAATACGCGTGAGGAGGATATAGGGGAGATGATGGAAATGGTGATTTCACACGAGGTGGGCCATGCTTTAGGTTTCCCACATAATATGGGGGCAAGTAGCTCCTACGAGGTGGAGAATTACCGGAAGGCCGACTTCACCAATAAAGAAGGAATTTCGGCGAGTATCATGGACTATGCTCGTTTCAACTACATCGCACAGCCGGGTGATCAAGGGGTTCGCTACATTCGAAAAATGGGGCCTTATGATGATTATGCGGTGAATTGGGGCTATCGTTTGATTCCTGACGCGAAAACGCCGGAGGACGAAGTGCCTACGTTAGATAAGTGGATAGAGGCAAAAGCGGGGGATCCAAGATTCCGTTTTGGCAACCAAGGAACAACCTTCGATCCAAGCTCTCAAACAGAGGACATCGGAAATGATCCCATTCGTGCCAGTACGTATGGCGTGAAAAACCTGAAATATGTGGCTAAAAATTTGGCGGATTGGACTAGTAAAAAGACGAATGACTATGAGGACTTGATTGAATTAAATGATGAATTATTAAGTACCTGGGCACGCTATGTGGGGCATGTCACCACGATGGTGGGCGGGGTTTATGAGCAATATGCCAAACCGAATCAGGCGATTTCATCTTATAATCCAGTGCCCAAAGCGAGCCAACAAGCCGCTGTCAGCTGGATCATTTCAAATGTATTTACGAATGTGGAGTGGTTGATTAACAGGGAGGTAGTTACCCACAACATGGCAGGATACATCGATCGTATGAGAAGCTTGCAAGTAAGTCCATTGAACCGAATGTTAAGTTTAGAGACTTTTGCACGTTTAGATAACTCCGGTTTAACTACTCCGAATCATTACAAGACAATCGATCTTTTCCAAGACTTGCGCGGAGGCATATGGAGCGAATTAGCTTCTGGTAAAAACATCAATCACTACCGCCGGAATTTACAGAAGGCGTATATCGAACGCTTGAAAGCGTTGATGACGGATCAAGCTCCTGCTGCTCCTGCTGCTCCTGCTGCTTTCGGTGCACGCGAAACCTATCCTGTTGCACAATCTGATGTGCGCTCGATTGTCCGTGGGGAATTAAAGGCGCTACAAGTAAGTTTGGCGTCTTCGAAGGCGAAGTTTGCGGACAAGGAAGTGCGCTATCACTTGGATGATTGCTTAGAGCGCGTGAGTTTGATTTTAAATCCTAGAAAGTAGATTAAAGAATAAAAAACTCAATGATTACCCCATTCAATATATGCCAAATGAGGTAGTGGCTTAATCGAATGAGCAGCGAAGAAATAAAACCGCTCTTTTTCAAGTAAATGGCCTGAATTAAATTCATGGCAAAACCTGAGAGAAGCGCATATATGATAAACCAAAGAGGACCACTTGGGAATTGTTCGAGTGGCTCTCTTAAGGAAGTAAGTAAAGCGATTCCCCAAAATATGGGAGTAATCGCTTTTTCATTTGCAAAGCGCCGGGCAATAACCAAGGTTAATATGATAGGAATTAGTCGATAGAAAACCTCAATTTCAAAAGCACCGGAGAAGAATAAAAACAACGAATAGGGAAAGGGTTGCGTATAGGGAGGAAGTTCTTTGTGCGGCGGATGCTCTAACCCATATTCGACGATCAGTAAGTCAGCAAATCCAAATGCCAAGCCAATTAAAACAGGCAACCACACCCTATTTTTTAACGAAATTTGGCTTTCCCAAAATTCTGGAATACCAGCCTTCGGAAGAATGAAAATAACAGGAATTCCAATGCACATAAAAAGTACATTTTCATAGTTCCAAATTCGTGGCGTGGCTATGTCGAATGATGTTACATGGCCCACAAAGATCCCAATAATTGTTACAGCGAGGAATCCGAGGTAGATTACAAGCGAGCGGTTCATGGTTATTGGGCTTCTGCGTAGCTTTTAAAGTTGTCTAAAATCATCTGCCAGCCAGCCTTTTGCATCTCTTCCGGGTTTTGGTTTTCCGGCTCAAATTGTTCAGTTACTTTTGTTCCTGCTTCAGTAGTATCGAAATTAACCTGCATTTTGCGGCCATCGCCGATCAGGATTTCGAGGGATTTTTGCTCCTCGATTTTCTGAAAAGTTCCCCAAAAATCAAAGCTCATCGACCCGTCTTTCGAGGCCATTTCATAGTGAAATTCCCCTCCTACGTGTAGGGCTGATTTTGCGGATGGGCAGTGCCAATCGGGTGATGCAAAGTTCCAATGTTGAACATGTACGGGAGAAGTCCATTTCTCCCAAACTTGCGCGATGGGCGCGTTTATCGTAGTTTCAATGGTAATGTAAGCCATGTCTATTTTTCTAATAAAACGTTAACACACCAAAGCAAGGGGCCTTGGCCATGCAAATCTCCAACAATTCTATTACGATCCAAATAGTATTGGTGATCATTTTTCTTATTTGTCCCCTCGCAAATTTCCGTTAAATCACCGTTTTCATTCACATAGTCTTGCAATTTAATCCAAGCTTTTCGGGCCGCTTTGCCATAGATTTCAGCAGGCAACCAACCATTTTTCACGCCCACAATGAACGCATAGGTAAACATACCCGTGCAAGATGTTTCAGGCCAGGAATTTGGGTCATTGATTAATTGGTGCCACATCCCATTCGCGTCTTGGTGTTTCAACAACACGCGCATCATGTCTTGATACCCTTTCATGATGCGAGGTCGGTGGGGGTTGTCTTTAGGTAAGATTTTCAATAAATCGGCCATGCCGGCAGCCAACCAGCCATCGCCGCGTCCCCAATAATACGGCACATCCGGCGCGTGGTAGAATAAACCATCCGCATTTTGAAGCGTGTCTAAATAGGCCACCATCTCATAGCCTGCGCGGTCAATGTATTTACGATTTTTCGTCACCTCATAGGCCTTTGCCTGAACCGCCGTAATCATATACATGTCATCCATCCAGAAACGAGTAACCCAACTTAGTCCGGCGGCATACCAATTCCGAATTTCTGGTTTTAAGCTAGCGTACTCCTCTGTACTAAGTGTTTTGAACTCCTCATCCGCATAGGCAAGGCCCAGCTTTTTCAGTTCCGGATTCCCATTTTGTAAATAAAACGCTAAGGGGATCGCGCCAAAAACGAAGTTGTCCACATGGTTTTTCTTGGGCTGCAGATGCGCCTCAGTCGTGAGCAGAAGACTTGTTTTTTCATTTAATCTTTTTAGCAAATCCGCATCCTTTGTCTTTTGTGCAAAACCCAAAGTCCCAAGCCAGGTACAGACATCGGGATAAGTGATTTGGGTTGCAGGAGGATTCGGGAAAGTAACGCCATAGCGGGAATGCGGAACAGCCATAAAGCGTTCAGCGGTGCGCTTTCCTACGGTCATAGGATTCGCTTTTGCGGGCCAATTCGTCAGTTCTTTTTGTGCGAAGGTCGGGCTCGAAATCAGGAAAAATAGGAGTAATTTTTTCATCGTTATTTGGCCCCATCCATGGAGCTTTGTTTGGTTTTATCGGTTTGAGGCAAACGCCCTTTTGCATTCGAAATTTTTAAAACCACCGCGTTTGGCCATTTGTTATTCGTGTAAAAGCGCTGGCCATTGACCGCGCTGATCGTCAATCCGAGCGGGCTCGCATGCACGTATGTTTTGGCATCAAAATCTTGCTTGTATTCTACGAGTTCGCTTTTGTAGCCCAAAATTTCCACTTGCGTTTTCTCGTTTCCAATCACGTTTGAAAGTACGAAATGCTTGCGTTCTCCGTATTTCCAGTCGTCCGGTGAGGACCGTAAGACGAATGCGTAGATGTATTTCTCATCGTTGGATTGCGTATACCAAACGCCCTCTTCTTTGATGATTGGCATTGGTTTCACGGCATAGATGGCCTCAGAATAAGCGAAGTTCCAGAGCGCGATTTCGCGCAGAATGGCTTCCTGCTCGATCTGAATTTCGCCGTTGGGTTTAGGCCCCACATTTAACAAGAAATTTCCGCCTTTCGCACGAATTTCTGCCAACATATTGATAACCGTTGTGCCGGATTTTTGCGGATCGTTGGTGGGTTTGTATTGCCAATCTGTCCCCATCGTGTAACAGGCCTCCCAAGGTCTAGGCAGTGAGGCATTGGGTGTTGTTTGTTCCGGGGTTTTCATCGCATCGCGGGTAATGACTAAATCCGGGTTGATCGACCAAGCAAATTCACGCAGACCATCGCCAGGGCCGTCAATGAACAGGATGTCGATTTTTCCGTATTGGGTAAGCAACTCTTTCAATTGCGCCTTATCATATTCCATCAAACCTGGATTTGTCTTTGGATAATGGGCAGGATCTTGTGCTCTTCCGATGGGCTGTTTGTGGGTATGCAAATAGTAAAAATCGTCGGGGGAAAAATAGATCCCCATGGCGATCCCTTCGGCGCGGAAAGCCTCTACAATTTCTTTAGTCACGTCCCTTTTGAAGGGCGTGTTCATGACATTGAATGGGGTCGTTTTGGTCTGGAACATCGCAAAACCCGCGTGGTGTTTGGCCGTAAAAACCACGTATTTCATGCCGGCGAGTTTGGCAAGCTTCGCCCAGTTTTTAGGATTAAACTGTTCCGGATTGAAGTAATTCGGAAGCTCATGGATGTATTTGTTCACATAATCGTCTGATGCGCCTGCCAAGGAATGGCTAATCACAGCACCTAGACTGACATCCACATTCCAGTGAATAAACATCCCGAAACCCAGGTCTTGAAACCAATTGACCCGTTCCGGTTTATTCGTCGTTTGTTGGGCAAAGGCCGTGAAACTGAGGAGGATAAGGAGGAAAATCTTTTTCATATAAGTAAAAGTCACGATTCGAGTAAATCTACCTTTTTTATGGATAATTAGGTGCTTTAACTATATTTGCACAAACAAAATTCGAGCACTATGATTATTGAACCTAGAATGAGAGGGTTTATCTGTTTGACTTCACATCCGAAAGGCTGTGAGAAAAACGTCTTAAATCAAATTGACTATGTGAAGTCAAAAGGAGCCATCGATGGCCCTAAAAAGGTACTTGTCATCGGAGCCTCTACAGGTTTTGGTTTAGCCTCTCGGATAACAAGTGCATTCGGATCGGATGCCGCGACGATTGGCGTATTTTTTGAAAAGGCTCCTGCTGAAGGCAAAACGGCTTCTCCAGGATATTACAATAGCCTTGCATTCGAAGCAGCGGCAAAAGAGGCAGGTCTTTATGCCAAAAGCATTAATGGCGACGCATTCTCTAACGAGGTAAAAGCACAAACGATCGACTTAATCAAGTCGGATTTGGGCCAAGTGGATTTAGTGATTTACAGCTTAGCTTCTCCAGTGCGCCAGCACCCGGTGACTGGCGTGTTGCACCGTTCGGTCTTGAAGCCTATTGGCGATACGTTCACGGACAAAACGGTTGATTTCCACACGGGTATAGTTTCTGAGGTAACCATTACGCCATGTAATGAGGAAGATATTGCGAACACGGTGGAAGTAATGGGCGGCGAAGATTGGGCGATGTGGATGGATGCCTTATTGAATGCAGGTGTTTTAGCGGATGGCGCGATGACCGTAGCGTATTCTTACATTGGACCTAAAGTAACGGAACCTGTTTACCGCAAAGGAACGATCGGAATGGCGAAAGACCATTTAGAAGCGACGGCGTTTAAGATTACAGATGATTTGTCCAAAATAGGAGGCAAAGCCTTCGTTTCAGTGAACAAGGCCCTAGTTACGCAAGCGAGTTCAGCGATTCCTGTGATTCCATTGTACATCTCCTTGCTTTACAAAATAATGAAGGCAGAAGGTACACATGAAGGTTGCATCGAACAGATCCAGCGTCTATTCAGTGCGCGTCTTTATACAAATGGAACGATTCCAGTAGATGAAAAGGGGCGTATCCGCATCGACGATTGGGAAATGAATCCAGAAGTTCAAAAGCAAGTGGCTGAATTGTGGAAAGGAGCGACAACAGAAAACTTGACGGCGATTGGCGATTTAGCGGGGTATAAATCGGATTTCTTAAACCTATTTGGTTTCGGCATAGATGGAGTAGATTATGCGGCGGAAGCAAACGAACTGGTGGAGATTCCGGGATTGATTACAGTAGAAAAATAAAAAGAAGGCCATCTGAGAGGATGGCTTTTTTTATGCAAATATGAACATCTTCGAACGCATGCGAGCCGGCGGAATCATTCCGCATACCGACCCAGAATGGGCGGAGGTTTGGGAGATCGTGAATCAAACGATTGCCCTTTCTGCTAAGCTGAATGCTTCTGGCAAGGTGGAGGAGATTCGCGCTATTTTATCCGAAATTTTAGGCCAAAGTATCGATCCCTCGACGACGGTTTTAGCGCCTTTTTCCACCAATTTTGGTAAACATACAACCATCGGGAAAAACGTATTTATCAACCACGGTTGCTTGTTTTTAGACCTGGGAGGTATTACGATTGAGGACGATGTGTTGATTGGTCCGCAAGTGAAAATCGTCACAGAGAATCATCCCGTGGATCCTACGCAGCGCAAAAGCTTGGATTTGAAAGCCGTTCATATTGGGAAAAATGTATGGCTGGGGGCTGGAGCCATAGTTTTGCCGGGGGTTACGATAGGCGAAAATTCCATCGTAGCGGCAGGTGCGGTGGTGACGAAAGACGTTCCTGCGAACACGATTGTGGGAGGTGTTCCGGCGAAACACATAAAAAATATCTAATATGTTTCAGTTAGCCGAAATTAACATTGCGCGTATGAAAGGGGTAAATATCAATGATCCCATCATGCAAGAATTTGTAGAGAATTTGGAACGTGTTAACTCGATAGCGGAGGCTTCAGAAGGCTTTGTTTGGCGTCTAAAGGATGAAAACAACAATGCTACGAGCATGAATCCCTATGATGATGAACAAGTGATTATTAACGTCTCAGTTTGGGAAAGTTTTGAAACGCTCGAACATTTTATGTACCAAACCATTCATTCTGAATTTTTAAAAAGGCGTAAAGAATGGTTCCAAAATTTTGGTACGGCACACACCGCGATGTGGTGGATTCCAGCGGGAAAGTTTCCAACGATAAAAGAGGCAGTTGATCAATTAGATTATTTGCAGAAAAACGGAGCTTCCGAAAAAGTGTTTGATTTTAGAAATAAATTTCCTGCGCCAGTGGTTTAATGCCCTTAAGATGGGATTCATAATATCCTAATTAAACAATAGTCTTGTTTGATTTCTATAATTCGGAAGCGTTTGAATTTTCTATATTTGCTTCGATTCTCATAAATCATTCAGACTATGATCAAGAAATATTCCGTTCGCATTAACAAGAAAGTCCACCAAGTAGAGGCGGACGAAAACATGCCCCTTTTGTGGGTTCTCCGAGATATTCTCGGCATGGAGGGTACTAAATACGGTTGTGGCGTGGGCTCCTGCGGGGCTTGCACGGTGCATTTAAATGGAAGTGCGGTTCGCTCTTGCCAGCTGCCCATTTCAGCTTTAGCGGGGACGGAAATCACCACTATTGAAGGCTTATCTGCGAAAGGGGACCATCCTGTTCAGAAAGCATGGTTAGACGTGGACGTAGCACAATGCGGCTATTGTCAATCAGGCCAAATCATGAGCGCCGCGGCACTCTTGAAAAGCACACCTAACCCTACGGAAGAAGAGATTGAGAATTTCATGGCTGGAAACATTTGCCGTTGTGGAACCTATACGCGTATCAAAAAAGCCATTCAATTAGCCGCTACGAAATCATGAAAAAAACAGACTCAAATCTCAGCAGACGTTCGTTCTTAAAAGTATCATCGCTTTCTGGAGGAGGCATGATGCTTGGTATTTCTTGGTTCGCGAGTGCAAAACCCGTGGAATCGCTCAGCGAATTGAACATCGAACCCGTATGGCAAGAGGTGACCAGTTTCATCAAAATTGCGTCGGATAATTCGATTAAAATAT
>VFQS010001420.1_pt1 | contig 22056 bp, 23 predicted proteins | sample 3512361 | NCBI WGS metagenome assembly VFQS01 (sample SAMN10412375, study PRJNA504923) | tailings metagenome | isolation source: Relicate 1 Philex TSF3 active mining | place: Philippines
CGCCAGGTTGTGGTCCTGGAGGTCGGGGGTTCGAGACCCCTCGTCCACCCCATATTTCTCGTTCGTCGTGTCCGTTTGGCCCAATGTTTACTGGGTCATTCGGATGCGACGTCGACGGACGTTCCTAGCACGTGAAACCTGCGTCGTTTTTGTTACCAGTTCGTGAAACTTGATCCCACCTGTTTTGAACAACGAGTGCGGACTCCGACGATCAAAACGTGAACGCCTTGAACTCACCCTTTGTTGCGCCGACGCCACCGGAGAAGTGGGGTCGGCACGATTTCTCATAGATCGAACACCGCACGTGGCGACCACCGAAAAAGTGAACGCTCATCAGCGCCACACAGGCGAAAAGTGGTGCACTGCCGATCGGTCGAGGGTGAGTGAACCGCCGCCCGTGGACTTGGGATGACGACTGGCGATCCAATGCTCCATGGAGTTTTCCCTGTGGGTCAATACCCGCGTCGAATTCGGTCTCGGGATTTGAGACTCCTTACCCAGCCCCGACCCCACATGGGGGAACTGACGTCCCCCCATTTTTCGTGCGGTCGGTGAATCTCCTAAGATCTCCGAGTCAGTAAGGCGCCCCTCTAGCTCAGCTGGTTAGAGCAACGGACTCTTAATCCGCAGGTCCTCGGTTCGAATCCGAGGGGGGGCACCAGTTTTCAGCTAGCCGCCAAGGGAGCCGAGCTCGTCGTCGTCGGACGACGTGGGCATGGTGGTTTCCTCGGACTCCTCCTCGGTTCGGTTGCCACGCAGGTGGTGAACCACCCACCGTGTCCGGTCGTGGTTGTCGGGTCGAGTTAGTTCGACACGCGCGACAGTGCGGTGACCACCTCGACGTGCGGGGTGTGTGGGAACAAATCCAGCACCGTCACCGACTCACACGAATAACCCGCATCCATCAACAAGCGAATGTCGCGCGCACCAGCGACCGCATCACAACTCACGAGCACGATGCGCGGGGCCTCGGTGGCCACGATCGTCTCGACCCCGACGCGACCGAGTCCGTTGCGTGCAGGATCGGCGATCACGAGACCGGCCTCGATCGGCTGCCACTGCTCGACGGCGATCTGCTCGATGCGCACCTGATGATCCGCCAGGTTCACGTGCGCGTCGTTGCAGGCGGCCTTGTTCGACTCCACGAGCACGATGTCGACGTCGGTGTCGACGAGCGTCGCGCTGAACAGCCCACCGCCGCCGTAGGCGTCCACGATGGGGCCGAAGTCCCCCGATAGCGCGGCATCGCCTGCCGCAGTGTTGACCGCATTCACCAACAGCTCGGCGGCGATCGCAGAGGTTTGGAAGAACGCCGGCATCGAGACCTGCAGGTTCACCCCGTGCACGGTTTCGTGCACGACTTCGCGCCGACCGATCTTCACGTCGCGTGGCAACCCGGTGATCGTCGCACCCTTGGCATCTCGGCCCTTGTCGTCGTGCAACCACACGCCACGCTCGCCGCTCGCGACTCCGCAGCGCATCGTGACCTCACTCGCACCCTCGACGCGCGCATCGGCGAGGAGCTCGACGAGCATCTCGTGGGCGACGAGACACTCCTCCACACCAACCACGTCATGTGAGTGCGACTTGCGGAATCCGAGACGGCCATTCGCATCCACTGCCATGCGCAGCGTCGTGCGCGACGCCCGGGGCGGGAGTGATCCCCCGAAGCGCACGGGTACGTCCTCGAGGTGTGCGGTGCGGCGCAGGGCCTCGGTGACGAGTTCCATCTTCGTCTCGCCATGGACTGCGTGGTCCAGATGTTGCCAGGAGCATCCCCCACACCCGCGCGCCACGTTCGGGCACGGCGGCGTGATGCGATGCGCAGAGGGCGTCACGATCGAACCCACCGTGGCGCGGGCGAAGTCCTTCTTCGACTGGACGATCTCGACGTCGACGACCTCGCCGGGGAGCGCCCCCTCGACGAACACGACGCGACCATCCTCGAGATGTGCGAGTGCGTCTCCGCCGGCGACCAGGCGCTCGATAGTCACTTGTTGTGCGGTCACGACGGATCCACCGTAGGCGAAAGCCAGCCGAGTGCTCGGGCATCGACAACTAGGCTTGGCGCGTGGCTCGACCGATCCAGATCGCACCGTCGGTGCTGCCTGCGGATTTCTCCAAGCTCGGCGAGGCGATCGTCGCACTCGATTCTGCCGGCGTCGATCTCATCCAATGGGACGTGATGGACGGCCAGTTCGTGCCGAACCTCACCTTCGGCCCCGACATCATCGCCTCCACTCGACACCTCACCAAGGTTCCCTTCGAGGCACACCTGATGGTGCTCACCCCGGACGTGATGGCGCGTAACTACGTGGAAGCCGGCTGCCAGCGATTGATCGTGCACGTAGAGGCCTGCACGCACCTGCACCGCACGCTCGGCAACATTCGCGATCTCGGCGCAACCGCAGCAGTTGCGCTCAACCCCTCCACCCATCCGTCGGCGATCGAAAACGTGCTCGACCTCGTGGACCTCGTGCTCGTAATGACCGTGAACCCGGGCTTCGGGGGCCAGAGCTACATCGCCTCGATGGAGCCCAAGATCGCGGCCGTGCGCAAGATGATCAACGACAAGGGACTCGAGGATTCAGTCGACCTGGAAGTCGACGGCGGCATCTCGGCCAAGACCGTCGGTGGCGCGGCAGGCGCCGGAGCCAATGTGTTGATCGCGGGCAGTGCGATGTTCAAGCACCCGGGCGGACTCGGTGCGGCAGTCAGCGAACTGCGCGAGCTCGCCACCGCGGCCCGCAAGTAACTATTTGCGGCGAAGCGCCTTGCGCGCACCGGCGAGCGATCGTCGCCAGACGACGAGCCCAACCAAGGACACGATTGCGCCGAGCACGCTCATCACGATGACGAGCACATAACGCCACAGGTTCTCGGTGACGCCGACGAGCACACCCGCGGGAATCTCGGAGCCGTCCGTATTCAATGTGCGGATCGGATCTTCGAAGGTTGGACAACTCGCCGCCGAGTCGTTCTCTCCGAGCACCGCATCACCACCGAAGAGCAGTCGCTCCTCGCGCACCTTGGACACGAGCACGCCAGTCTGGGCGTCACTCGCCGCACCGACCAAGTACGTCGATCCAGTCGAGAGGAACTGTGCGTCCTCGCCGTATTCGACGCCGAGTTCACCGCCGAGATCGGCGCCCGCGCGCACTTGTTCGACGCGATAGACGACGATCGATCCGCTCACGCGCAACACTTCGCCAACGAAGACGATCTGCGGCTCGATGGCGGGAGCACAACCCTCGGGCAGCGTGGTGACCGCGCTCGGCACGGTGATCGGCGACGGCGCGATCACCGAGGGTTCCTCGCTCTGTTCGAGGGGCACGGAGTCCACTGGCGCCGGTGGCGGCACGGTGGCGTGCGCAGGTCGCGCCAAGAACATCGCCACAGCGACGACGATCAGTGTTCGCACGCGCACGAGACAACGCTACTTGCGCGCCAGCCTCACGGCGTGGCGTCAGCGACCGATGAACTTGGGGTCGCGCTTCTCGGCGAAGGCCGTCATCGCCTCGATCGTGTCCTTCGTTGAGAAGTTCACGCTCTGTGCCGCACCTTCGTCGTCGAGGGCTTCTTCTAACGTCACGTTCATCGCGTTGTTCAACATGCGCTTGGTTTGCGCGAGTGCGATCGGTGGTCCGGCTGCGAGCTTCTTCGCCCAGTCATCGACGAAGGCGTCGAGTTCGGCATCCGTGAGCACGCGATTGACGAGACCGATGCGCTCTGCTTCGTCTGCACCGATGATCTCACCGAAGAAGGCGAGTTCCTTGGCGCGGTGCAGACCGATGCGTCGGGGCAACACCCACGAGCCACCGAAGTCGAGCGACAATCCACGACGCGCAAAGATCTCGGAGAAGCGCGCGTTCTCGGACGCCACGACGAGGTCACACACGAGCGCCATGTTGCAGCCGGCACCAACCGCCACTCCCCGTACCTTGGCGATCGTCGGCTGGGGCATGCGCTGGAGCGTGAGACAGATCTCGCTGATCGTGCGCATCGAGGCGAGCGCGTGCTTGCCCGCAGAGCGCGCTCCGCCGTCGGTCAGGTCGGCCCCACTACAGAACTCCCCGCCCGCACCCGTGAGCACCATCACGCGGTCTTCGGTCGAATCCGCCACCTCGCGGAACGTGGCGAGGAGCTCCTGCCACATGGTGCCGTTGGCGGCGTTCTTGCGGTGTGGGCGGTTCATCGTCACGGTGACGATGCCTGACGAACGGGTGACCTCGAGGGTTTCCATTTCTCCGACGATACTGAGGGGATGGGATTCAACCCGCATCGCAAGCGCGTGAAGCGACCAACGGACGTCCTCATCGTGGCGAGCGCCATGGTCGCCATCGCCGGTCTCCTCGTGTGGGCCTTCCTCGGATGACGGGCATCTGGGACGGTCTGTACGGCCCGGTCGAGGTGCGCCGCGTGCAGCCGTATGAAGCGATCAAGCAGTACGTGTGCCCTGGGTGCGGCCGCGACATCCCAGCTGGGATGGGTCACTACGTGTGCGTGCCGAGTGAAGCGACGGATTTACGACGCCACTGGCACTACGGGTGCTGGGATCGTCGGGTGCCGAACGCCTCGGCCTAACTAGATGTCGAGACCAGGGAGTTCCTCGACGTTGACGTCCTTGAAGCTGAGCACACGAACCTTGGGAACGAAGCGACTCTTGCGGTACATGTCCCACACCCACGCATCAGTGAGCGTGACCTCGACGATCGGTCGTGGTCCCTCGGACAGCACTTTCACGTCGACGTTGTTGGCGAGATAGAAACGGCGATCGGTCTCGACGGCGTAGCGAAACATCGAGACGACGTCTTGATACTCCTGGGCGAGCTGCAGCTCGCGTTCTGCTTCGAAGTTGTCGAGGTCGTCGGTGTTCAAGAGACGCCGGCGCGGCTTACTGGTCTTCGCGCTTTTCGCGCACCTTGGCCGACTTACCCTTGCGGTCGCGCAGGTAGTTCAGCTTGGCGCGGCGGACGTCACCGCGCTTGACCATCTCGAGCTTGGCGACCGAGGGGCTGTGGAACGGGAAGGTGCGCTCGACACCCACGCCGTAGGACAGCTTGCGCACGGTGTAGGACTCAGAGATGCCCGAGCCGCTGATGGCCACGACGTTGCCCTGGAAGATCTGGACGCGCTCCTTGCCACCTTCGACGACGCGCACGTGCACCTTGACCTCGTCTCCTGGACGGATGTCGGGCAGGTCGGTGCGCTTGTTCTGGTTGTCGACGATGTCGGTGGTCTTCATCTGAGCGGTCCTTCGTGGCGGGTTCGACGAGGCAAAACCCGTTAAATGGTGAAGGTAGAAGGATACGGGAGGGGTGGGAACTCTTCCAACAGGGCCTTGTCCTCCTCGGAGAGCCCTCCACGAGCCTCGATCAGGTCGGGCCGACGGGCAATGGTTCGGTGCAGGGCCTGGGCGAGGCGGAATCGCTCGATGCGGGCATGGTCCCCCGAGCGCAGCACCTCGGGCACCTCCCAGCCACGGAACTCGGCCGGTCGGGTGAACTGAGGCTCTTCGAGCAGACCGGAGGCACCGAAGCTCTCCGTCACCGGCGAGACCGCATTGCCCATCACGCCGGGGATCAAGCGCGTGACGGCCTCGATGACGAGACACGCCGCCACCTCCCCGCCCGCGAGCACGACGTCGCCGACGGAGATCTCCTCGTCCACGAGGTGTTCGCGGATGCGATGATCGACGCCCTCGTAGCGACCACACAACAAGCTGAAGCCATCCAACTCGCTCAACCTGTTGGCGAATGCCTGATCGAAGCGCTTGCCTCCGGGCGACAACAAGAACAACGGCCGCGGCGCACCCGAACGCTCGAAGGAATCGAAGATCGGTTGCGGGCTCATCACCATGCCTGCCCCACCGCCGAAGGGTGCGTCGTCGACCGAGTGGTGCACGTCGGTCGTGTGCTCGCGCAGGTCGTGACAGGTGATGGTCACCTTGCCCTCCTTGCGCGCACGACCGAGCAGGCTCTCTTGGCAGAAGCCATCCACGAGGGACGGAAAGATCGAAAACACGTCGATGCGCATCAGTCGTTCTCCAAGTCGAACAGTCCCTCGGGCGGATCGATCGTCACGACACCGGCATCGCGCGAGGTGATGAACGGTGTCGGCACGAGCGCACCAGAATCGAGTTCCATGATCGGATGCGCGGGGTTGTCGATCACCGCAACACACGTGCCGCGCTCGTGACCGGAAACATCCACCACGTGCGCACCGATCAACTCATGCACCCACACGACAGAGGAATCTGCGATCGGCTCGCCAAAGATGTCGGCATTCGTCAGTTGCTCGACCACGTTGCGGTCGTCGATGCCCGCGAGCGTCACGAGGTGTCGATCAGTGGACGGCTTGCACGAAGCGATCTCGTGCCAGGCTCCGCGAATCCACAGTCGCGCACCGACGGCGACGCGCTGCGGATGCGGGGTGAAGAAGTCGACGTACATTTCGCCACGCACGCCGTGGGGTCGACCGATGCGGCCGACGTGGAGACAACCCTTGGGTGGGGTCGGGTCAGTCGTCGACGAAGTCGACATCAACGTCCACTCCGTCGCGTTCTGCTGCGGCGCGCACCACGGTGCGGATGCTCATCGCCGTTCGTCCGCGACGACCAATGACGCGGCCGAGGTCGCCTTCGCCAACTCGTACTTCCAACACGATCTTGTCGTCGTCTGCGAACCCCTCGACCTTCACGGCTTCCGGGTCGTCCACGATCGAGCGCACCACGTGCGTGAGCACGGCGGTGGCGACGGGGGCAGGAACGACGTTTGCGGTCTCAGACACGATGGTCGACTGACGCGCGTTACTTCGAGGACTTCGAAGACTTGGTGGCCATAAACTCAGACCATGCGCCGGAGATCTCGAGCAACTTCTTCACGCGCTCGGACGGCAGTGCGCCCTGCTTCAGCCACTTGATGGCCTTTTCGTTGTCCACGGTGAGAGCCGAGGGCTCCGACTGCGGGTGGTAGTTGCCGACGATCTCGAGGAAACGGCCGTCACGGGCATTGCGGGTATCGGCCGCGACGATGCGATAGTGCGGCTGCTTGGTTTTGCCCACTCGGGTGAGGCGAAGCTTTACGGACATGGCCCTGAGGCTATCGGGGGCCGAGGTGGGAGCCCAACGCCGCGGCCAAATCCATCCCCTTGCCGCCTTTCTTGCCGCCCATGCCCCCCATGCGCTTCATCATCTTTTGCATCTCCATGAACTGCTTCACCAGCCGGTTGACGTCCGCGATCTGGGTTCCCGAGCCCTTGGCGATGCGCGCGCGTCGCGAGCCGTTGATGACCTCGGGCTTGGCTCGCTCCTCGGGGGTCATCGAGCGGATGATCGCCTCGGTGACCTTCACGAGATCATCGGAGATCTGGGCGTCCTTCACTTCCTTGGGCATGCCCGGAATCATCCCCATGATTCCCGAGAGTGGCCCCATCTTCTTCACCTGCTGGAGCTGTTCGAGGAAGTCATCCAACGTGAACTGACCCTCGAGCATCTTGGAGGCAGCGGCCTCGGCCTGCTCCTTTTCAAACACCTTCTCGGCCTGCTCGATAAGCGTGAGCACGTCCCCCATGCCGAGGATGCGGCTCGCCATGCGATCGGGATGGAACTGCTCGAACGCATCGAGTTTCTCGCCGGTGGTGGCGAACGCGATCGGCTTGCCGATCACCTGCTTCACCGACAGCGCAGCACCGCCTCGCGCATCGCCATCCAACTTGGACAGGATCACACCAGTGATCGCAAGCGTCTCGTCGAAGGCCTTGGCCACGGTGACCGCGTCCTGACCCGTCATCGCATCGACGACGAGGAACGTGTAGTGCGGCGAGACCGCACCGGAGATCTCCGCCACTTGGCGCATCATCTCGGCATCGATCGCGAGTCGACCAGCGGTGTCGACGATCAACACGTCGCGACCCTTGTCGCGCGCCTCGGCGAGACCCGCGCGAGCGCACTCGACCGGATCACCTGATTGCGAGAACACGGGCACGTTCAGTTGCTGGCCGAGCACGCGCAACTGCTCGACTGCTGCCGGTCGCTGCAAGTCCGCTCCGACGAGCAGTGGATTGCGACCCTGGCTGCGGAACCACGACGCCAACTTGGCCGCGCTCGTCGTCTTACCCGAACCCTGCAGACCCGCCATCAACACCACCGTCGGCGGCTGCGAGGCATACGAGATCTTGAGCGTCTCGCCACCGAGCATCGCCACCAACTCGGCGTTGACGATCTTGACGATCTGCTGACCCGGATCGAGCGCTGCCGACACCTGCGAACCGACGGCCTGCTCGCGGATGCGGGCCACGACGTCGCGCACGACGCCAACGTTCACGTCGGCCTCGAGGAGTGCCGTGCGAATCTCGCTCATCACCTCGTCGACTTCGGCCTCGGTCAGGCGACCCTTGCCGCGCAGGCGCTTGAAGACCCCGCCGAGGCGGTCGCTCAGTGACTCGAACATGATGCGCGCAAGGCTATCGGTGAGACTCTGCTGGGCTCAGTCGAACAGGGCGTCGACGAATTCCTCGGGGTCGAAGGCGACGAGGTCGCCGATCGTCTCACCCAAACCGACCAACTTGACCGGAATCGACAACTCCGTCTCGATCGCGAACACGATGCCACCCTTGGCCGAGCCGTCCAGCTTGGTGAGCACCACCCCAGTCACCTGCGTGGCTTCTGCGAACTGGCGAGCCTGCACGAGACCGTTCTGGCCGGTCGTCGCGTCGATCACGAGCAGCACCTCGGTCACACGACCCGTGCCCTTTTCCGCCACGCGACGAACCTTGCGCAACTCTTCCATCAAATTCGTATTGCTCTGCAAGCGACCGGCCGTGTCGGCGAGCACGAGATCTGCTCCACGAGCACCCGCGCTCTGCACCGCATCGAAGATCACCGAAGACGGATCGCCGCCCTCTGCCCCGCGCACGATCTCCGCACCCGACCGCTCCGCCCACGTCGCAAGTTGCTCGCCTGCAGCCGCGCGAAACGTGTCACCAGCCGCCATCACCACGCGACGACCAGCGGCCACTTGTTGCGCTGCGATCTTGCCGAGGCTGGTGGTCTTTCCCGCACCATTCACCCCGACCATCAACCAGATGTTCGGACCCTCGAGCGACGAATCGAAGGTCAACTCCCGCGACGCACCTGCCAAGCGCGACTTCATCGTCGAACGCAGCGCACCGATCACCTCGTGTGGCGTCGTCAATTCTTTTGCCTTCACACGACCGCGCAACTCATCGAGCAGCGCAGTCGAGACCTTCACGCCGACGTCTGCACGCAACAGCGCCTCTTCGAGGTCGTCCCAGGTGGACTGATCCACCCCACTGCGACCGAGCACCGACCCGACGGCGCCCGAGAGCGCACCTCGAGCCTTCGACAACCGCTCGCGCACCGAGCGCGTGACGGGCTCCTCGACGACGCGTTCTGCAACGACTGCTTCGACGACGACGGGTTCTTCGACGACTGGTGCAGCAACGACGGGCTCGGTGACGGTTGGAGTTTCAACCGGCTTGTCGATGACGGGTGTCGAGGCACGAGTTTCGGCAATCGTCGTGCGCGGTGCCGGGGTGGGCTTGGTGCGACGACCGATGAAGATGACGCCGATTCCAAAGACGAGACCCGCGACGGCGAGGACGAGCAGGATGATCTGCGACTGGCTCATGGCGAGATCAGGTTATGCGGAGGCGGCGCTCGCGCGCTCGACGATGACCCGCGAGGATCCGCCCGGCTGCATCGTCACGCCGAGCAGGCAGTCGCCCGCCTCCATCGTGCGCTTCTGGTGCGACACGATGAGCAGCTGCGCGTCCTTGCGGAACTCATTCACGAGTGCGAGGAAGCGGTGCAGGTTGACGTCATCGAGCGCGGCCTCGGCCTCGTCCATGACATAGAACGGGGATGGACGGCTCTTGAACACCGCGAACAGGAACGCGAGCGCGGTCAGCGAGCGCTCACCACCTGAGAGCAGCGACAGCTTCTTCACGTTCTTTCCCGGCGGGCGCGCCTCGATCTCGATACCGGTGTTCAAGATGTCGTTCGGCGCCGTCAGGATCAACTTGCCCTGGCCACCCGGGAACAGCGAGTTGAAGATGCGGGCGAAGTTCTCGCTCACGTCGGCATAGGCCGAGGAGAACGTCGTCTGGATCTCGCGGTCGACTTCCTTGATCACCTTGATCAACTCGCGACGGGTGTTCTTCACGTCTTCGAGCTGTTCTTCAAGGAAGGTGTGGCGCTTCTGCAACTCGTCGAATTCCTGCAGCGCGAGCGGGTTGATCGGGCCCATCAAGCGCAGCTCGCGCTCGAGTTCGCGCACCTTGGCGATCGGGGTCACGCCATCGGGCAACTCCGGCATCGGCGCGTCCATTGCGGCCTGCGGCTCGCACGAATGGTCGCGACGCAACGCTTCGACGGTGGCCTCGAGGCGCATGCGCACCTCGGCCTCTTCGACGTCCACACGACGGTTGCGCTCGCGGCGCTCCTCGAGCAACTGCTCGTTCGCCGCGCGTTCCTTGCGCGCCTCATCGAGTCGCTGGGAGATCGCCCGCACCTCATCGCTTTGGCGACGACGAATCTCTTGCAGTTCGCCTTGGCGAACATCCAACGTGGTCGCGTGCTGCTCCACGAGTGCCGAGAGGCGCTCGAGTGCGGCGAGCTGGCGCTCCACCCCGCGGCGGCGCTCGGCTGCAGCATTGCGCGCGTCCACGTCGGCAGCCAATCGATTGTCGATCTCTGCGAGGCGTGACTCGAGGAACTGACGACGTTCCTGCAGACCTGCGGTCTTCACCTCGAGGTCGTTGCGCAACACCGAGAGCAGTCCCTGCAGTTCGGCCTGGACCGAGCGCAGGTGGTCATAGGCACCGGCGAGTCGACGCGAGTTGTCGCCCGCTGCGGTGCGGTGACGCTCGAGCAAGGTGAGTGCCGATGCGTGTGCATCGCGGGCCTGGGCGAGCTTGGTGCGCGCGTCATTCAAGTCGGCCTCTGCGCGCACGAGTGCATCTGCTGCACGTTCCGCGCGACGCTTGGCCTCATCGAGCGCGCTCTGGGTGACACCGCTCGCACCGACGCGCATGCCGGTCGAGGCGAAGCGATCGCCATCGCCGGTGACGACCACCATCTCGGGGTGCGACATCGCCGCATCGAGTGCGTCCGACCAGGACTGCACGAACACCACGCGCGAGAACAACACGTCCAGCAGTCGATTCACCTGCACCTCGTGCGGGCCGGACTTGGCGCGCACGTTGGCGCGCAGGCTCTGGCCTTTGTTGACGACCGGGGTGAACGGAATGGTGGTGATCGCGTTCAGCGCGAGCACCGCACCGACGCTGCCCGACTGGCGCAACTCTTGCAACGCGCGACGGGCGGCATCCACGTTCTGGGCGACGACACCGGAGAGCGAATCCCCGAGCGCCACCTGCACTGCGACGCGGCGATCGGCATCGATATCGATCAGGTCGTTCAAGGTGCCAAGCGCACCCTCGACCTCGCGCAGCGCAGACGCCGATGCGGAGTTCACGTCCAGTGCGAGCGCGAGAGCCTCGGCACGGGCGGCCGAAGAAGTGGCGTCGGATTGCGCAGTGGAGAACAACGCGAGCGCGGCATCGCTTGCCGACTCTGCCGTGGTGCGTGCGGCGTCGGCCTGCACGAGGCGCAGGGACAGATCGGTCTCGTTGCGCACGTCGGTCTCGACAGCGATGCGAAGGCGATCGATGTCTTCGTTCAGTCCGCGCACCTGTGCGGTGAGTTCGTTCACCTTCTGCGTCGCGGCACGCGCCTCTTCGAGAGTGTTGGAGGCTTCGCCACCCATCACCGAATCGGGATTGACGCGCGCGACGGCATCCAGCTGCTCGTTCACCTTGGCGAGGTCTTCGCGCAACTTCGAACTCTCGGCCTCGAGGGTGGCGACCACGCCCGAGTCCATCAACTGGCCGCGATCGCGCTCGACGGAGCGACGACGCTCTGCGAGCACGGCGAGCAATCCCTTGGCGCGACCACGAAGCTGTTCGATGCGCACGAGTTCGTCGTTCACGCCCGAGTCTCCGCGCGCTGACAGCTGTGCCTCGGCGGCCATCACCGTGGTGTCCAGGCTCGACAACTTGGCGCGCAGTGCACGCTCGGTCTCTTCACCGGCGAGCTTGTCGCTCGCCAGGTTCGTGAGACGTGACTGGAAGCTCGCGATCTCGCGACCCGCGAGATACATCTGCAGTGCGCGCATCTCGGAGATCAACGCACCGTGACGACGCGCTGCATCTGCTTGACGCTCGAGCGGCTTCAGGTTGCGTCGCACCTCGCGCAACAGATCTTGTGCGCGCAACAGATTGGCCTCGGTGCCCTCGAGTCGACGCTCGGCCTTTTCCTTGCGCTTGCGGTGCTTCAACACACCTGCTGCTTCTTCGATGATCGCACGACGATCTTCGGGTGAGTTGCTGAGCACTTCGTCGATGCGACCTTGGCCGATGATGACGTGCTGCTGACGACCGACGCCGGCGTCCGAGAGCAACTCCTGCACGTCGAGCAGTCGGCACTCCACGCCGTTGATCGCGTACTCGCTCTCGCCGGATCGGAACAGCGTGCGGCTGACGGTGATCTCGGAGAACTCGATCGGCAACAAGCCCTGGGAGTTGTCGATGGTGAGCATCACCTCGGCACGGCCGAGCGCGGGTCGACGGGCGGTGCCGTTGAAGATGACGTCATCCATCTTCTGGCTGCGCACGGCCTTCGGGGCCTGCGCGCCGAGCACCCAGGCGATGGCGTCCACGACGTTGGACTTGCCCGAGCCGTTGGGGCCGACGACCACCGTCACGCCGGGCTCGAGCTCCATCGTGGTGGAGTCGGCGAAGGACTTGAAGCCTTTGAGAGTCAGGGATTTGAGGAACACGTCAGACAGCGAGAGTAGTTGATGTGTCGGGAAGCCCCGACATCGCCACGGCCGCCTCTCAGCGCTGACAAACCGCGCAATAACAGGTCGTGCGACCCGCAAGCGTCGTGCGCGAGATGCGCGCGCGGCGACACGTGAGACACGATTCACCGGCCCGTCCATAGACGCGATGCTCGAGTTGGAACCACCCCTCGTTCCCCTCGACGTCCACGTATTGGGTGTCGGTCAGCGTGCTGCCGCCGGCCTCCACGGCACGCTCGAGCACCGCCACGATTGACTCATGTAGTCGCTCGACGGTCGAACGCCGTAGCGACCCCGCCGTTCGATGGGGGCTCAACTTCGCCCGGTGCAGGATCTCATCGGCATAGATGTTCCCGATCCCCGCCACCACCCCCTGGTCGAGAAGCGTCGCTTTCAGGTTCGTGCGCTTGCCCCGCAACCGCTCGGCCAGCACTTCTGGCGTGAACCCCGGCGCCAACGGGTCGGGGCCCAACCGGGCAAGCTCGGGCACGAGCACCTCGGGATGCTCGGGGTCGAACACGACGACCTCGCCGAAGGTGCGCGGGTCGACGAACCACAGCTCGCCGCGACCGAACTCACTCGTTGCCTCGAGGTGCGCAACGACATGGGTGTGTGGTGGTCGCGGCGTGCCCGCATCGACGACGAGCACACGACCACTCATGCGCAAGTGGATCATCACCGCATCGCCCGAGTCGAGATCACAGAGCAAGTACTTGCCGTGACGACGGGTGGCGACGATCTGTGCACCCGACAGCCCGTCGATCAACGCCTCACGACTCGTGCGGCGCACCGTGCGCTCGCGACCGACTTCGACGCGCGTGATGCGACGGTTGAGTGCGACGCGATCGATCCCGCGCCGGACCGTTTCGACCTCGGGCAGCTCGGGCACGATCAGTCGTTGGCGTGTTCGCGCGCGAGGGTGTCGCAGGCCTCTTCTGCGGCGAGCTGTTCGGCCGCCTTCTTCGAGCGACCCTCGCCGCAGCCGAGTTCGCGTTCGCCGACGAACACGGTGGCATAGAAGGTCTTGTCGTGGTCTGGGCCCTCGTCGTCGATCTTGTAGTGCACGTGTTCGCCGAGCAACTTGGATGCCATCTCTTGCAACCTGGTCTTGGCATCCAGTCGATCGAGACCGTCGATTGCGCCCTGCAGACGCGGCTCGATGAGTTTCGTCAGCACCTGGTGCGCAGACAGTGCATCGGAGTCGAGATAGATCGCCCCGAAGACCGCCTCCAACGCGTCAGACAGAATCGAGGTCTTCGTGCGACCCGCACCCTGCTCCTCGCCACGCCCGAGCAACAGACACTCCCCGACGCCGAGTTCTTCGGCGAGCTCTGCGAGCGCAACCGCATTCACGAGGCTCTTGCGCAGGTCCGTGAGCTTGCCCTCGTGCAGGTCGCCGTGCGCACGATACACGAGGTCGGCAACGACCCAACCGAGGATCGCATCCCCGAGGAACTCGAGGCGTTCATTCGACTCGACGCCCTCGTTTTCCGCGACGTACGAGCGGTGCCGCATCGCAGTCTCGACGAGGCTCTCATCGGCGAACTGATAGCCGATCCGCGCGCACAGGGTGCGCAGGGACTCGTTCACGTGCGGGCGACGGCCTCGGCGATGAGACCGACCATGTCGCACTCGACCATTTCCTTGGCCACCTTGATGCCGTTCAGCATCGCCCGCGCACTGGACGACCCGTGCGAGATGATGCACACGCCATCCGTGCCGAGCAGGATCGCCCCGCCGTAGGTGTCGGGGTCGAACTGCGCGTACAGACCGAGCAGCGCCGGCATGATCGCATCGGCATGCTCCTTGTATTCGGGGGCACCGATCGCGGTGAAGAGCGCCTTGACGATCGTGCGCATCGTGCCCTCGAGGGTCTTCAACGCCACGTTGCCGGTGAAGCCGTCGGTGACGACGACATCGACGGCCTCGGTCATGATGTCGCGGCCCTCGACGTTGCCGATGAAGTTGATGTGCGACGCATCGGACAACAACTCATACGCCTCCTTGCGCAACGAGTCACCCTTGCCCGGCTCTTCGCCGATCGACAACAGACCAACCTTGGGTTGGGCGATGCCGAAACGAGCCTTGGCATACACCGAGCCCATGAGTGCGAACTGCGTCAACCATTCGGCCTCGACCTCGGCATTCGCACCCGCATCCAACATCACCGTCGGCGTCGAGCCAGGAACGGGAATCGGCGTCGCAATCGCAGGACGCTTCACGCCCTTGATGCGACCCATGCGCAAGAGCGCAGACGCCATCGTCGCGCCGGTGTTGCCGGCAGAGATCATCGCGGAAGCCTTCCCGTCGCGAACGAGTTCGGCGGACACGACCAGCGTGGAGTCCTTCTTCGTACGCACGGCGTTCGCCGGCTCTTCGTGCATGTCGATGAACTCACTCGCGACGTGCAGGGGCAAGTCACCACGATCGGAAAGATCGGCAGGACCGACTAAGAGAACGGGAATGCCTTCGGCGCGAGCCTGCTTGGCACCCGCAAGAATTTCGGCGGGAGCTTTGTCTCCCCCGAGTGCGTCAACCGCGACGGGCAACATCGACATGCCCGAGCGAGAATCAGCCGACGTCGACTGCGACGCGACCCTTGTACCAACCGCAGTTACCGCACACGGTGTGTGGCAACTTCGAGTTGCTGCAACGCGGGCACACGCTCGCCGACGGGGCACCCAACTTCCAGGCGGCCGCCATGTGGCTGCGACCCTTCATCTTCGACTTCTTTTTCTTGGGTACTGGCATCGCGTGCTCGTCTTTCGCTCGAAATCTCTCGACCGGTCATGGACCGTGGTCGGCTTGTCAGGCTATCGGCGGCTTCCAGGAAACTGAACCGGGCTTCCCCAGGCCCAATTTGGCCCTATCCGTTCGTGACCTCGCAGGCCGCCTCGAACAGACGGGTCGCCCAAGCGGCAGTTGATCCCGCAGCACATCGAGCAACAATCGCGTCCAACGGAGTCGAATCGCCGGAAGGTGCGATTCGACTCCGACGATCGTCAGACCTGGAAACTGGTTGATTGGTACGTTCCGAGCGAGGTCCCGGAACCGGTGATCGCGGTCACGCTCACGGTCCAGGTTCCGCGAATGAGTGGCCCGACGTTCAGTCGAATGACCCTCGCGACCGCTCCAACTTCGACCGTACGCGTGATGGTTCCGCCGTTGAAGCGGGAAATGGACACGACATAACGCGTGACCGCAGGATTAGAGACGGTCCCCTTCGTCCCGATGGCGATCGTCAGGCGCGGCGTGGGGCGGACGACGATCTTGACGCCACAGGCGAATTGAGCGTTGGGGAGAGCAGTTGCGGCGACATCAATCGAACTCCTCGATTGACCGCCGATGGTCGTCGCCGGACAGCCCTGCGTCGACGGCACGGTCGTCGTCGGCGTCGATGTCGCCGTCGTCGCAATGGTGAGGATCAATGTTGACGTCGCGTAGTTCGTCCCGTCAGTCGCAGTAATCGTGTGTGTGGTCTGCGAGTGCGTTGCGGTCGGCGTTCCCGACAGTACGCCCGTCGCGGCATTCAGCGTCAGGCCCGCGGGGAGAGCCGGACTGACGCTGAATGCCTTGGTACCAGTGACCGTGGTCGCAACGAGTGCAGTCGTCGGGGTGAGCGCTGTGCCGACGATGCCACTCACCGTCTGAGTTGCCGGAGTCATCGTCGGGACGGCAGCGATCGTGACGCGAATCGTCGCGTTCGCGTATTGAGATCCATCCGACGCAGTGACGACATATGTCGTTGCCGCTTTCGACTCACTCGGCGTTCCAGATAGCACGCCCGTCGTCGAGTTGAAACTCATCCCTGCCGGCAATGCGGGGGTGATCGAGAAATACTTCGTCCCAAGGTTGGAATCGGTGTAGGCGCTTGTCGAGGTGATCGCCGCCCCCACTCGGCCGGTGACGGTCTGGGTGGCCGGTGAAATCGTGGCAGTCCCGATCACGGTGATCGTCACCTTTGCAGTTGCCGACGACGTCCCGTCGGTTGCAGTCACCGTGAAATCGGTGGCAACAGACGACTCGGTCGGAGTGCCCGAAATGACCCCGGTCGAGGTGTTCAGTGACAAACCGGCTGGAAGCGAGGGGGAAACGGCGAAAACCTTGGTGCCAGTGATGCCCGTGACGGTGTAGGCGGTGGTTGCCGTCACAGCCGCGCCGACGGTTCCGGAAAGGCTTTGGGCGCTTGGCGTCATGGTCGTCGCAGCTGATACGGGGGATGCCGCAGTTGCAACAATTCCTGTCACGAACAGTGCAAGAACGGTAAAAAGTCGCTTCATAGTTCCTCTTTTCGACGGACAATTCGATCGTAGGTTGTTTCACTTTTTGAGGTGAGTCAATTCAGCGTGATTCACGCGTTTGTGACACAAGCGTGACAGAAGCATCGAATTTGTGTCGCATACGCGCTGAAGATTTCGAAACACAACGAAGCACGTCGATAGTTGGTCATCAGACGTGATGCGACACATCACGCTGCTGTACCCAGCGCGGCCAACATGACCTCGAGAAAGTTGGCCCTTACGGCCCTCCTTGCGGAGACCGGATCAGCTAAGCGCTCAGCGAAGGGATTGTGCGCTCATCGACGAGGTGAAGTTTGTCGTGCATATCTCGAGAGAACCCAAGTTGATCAGATGAGCGTGTCAAGATTGCACGCGCCACGTGCTCGGCCGTATTGGACAAAGATGCAAGGTCGCGACGTCGATGTTCCAGGGAGCCGACATCAACCTCCTCGACGCTCGAACGACCATAACGAGCAACGATGTCGAGCAGGATTCCGACATCGACCCCGTAGTCAGCCTCCAGGTCGAGGGCTGCAAGGGTGTTCACTCGAGCACTGAAGATCCCGCCAAGAGGCTCCTGGAACGTCGCGACTTCGGGGTGCAAAAGGCGCAGGAGCGGCAACGCGGTCAGCATCGTCACGCGCCCGGATTCACTCGAACCCCCTACCCGTCGGAACGTTCCCTTCACCAGGTGGATGGCACGCGATCGCCGGAGAGGGCGCGTAAGTGTCACCACGAACTCATCGTCGAGAGTGGTGACGTCCGCGTCGACGAAGGTCACGAGCTCGGTCGTGCAGTTCCGCACCCCGACTGCGATTGCATCCCCCTTCCCGTTCGAACCAAATGGCAACCAAGGACTCCCAACCGTGGCGACGACTCGCGCCCCGCGCTCCCTCGCTATCCGAGCAGTGTCATCGGTACTTCGATCATCGACCACGAGGATTTCTTTGATGAGACCCGGATGCGATCGCATCATGCCCATACACGCATCAACGACCTGAGCGATCGTCGCACCTTCATCTTTGGCGGGAATGCAGATCGTTGTCATTGCACCACGTCGCTTCATTCGAAGAGTGTTGAGTTTCATGAGTCCAGTGTTGGCGAAACATTGCCAAGATGCAGTCACAGACGTGTCACTATTCGTCGAACTGAGTAACGGTTTCGTCACGAACGTCACGAATGTCTACTGTGCGTGATGCATCGGCGGCTTTGGTACGAACTCCAGCATTACGATTGGCGACGTGGAGCTGTTGTTCGTCGAAGACGACTCACGAATTCGTGAAGTACTGACACAAGCCCTCGAAGACGATGGCTTCACTGTCCACGTCGCGACGACCGGCGAGGAAGCAGTTGCTCATCCGTCAGCCACAGAAGTCGATTTGGCGATCGTCGATCTACGCCTACCTGGCATCGACGGGATGGAGGTCGTGCGCCACCTCCGCCAAATCAGCAACTCTCCGATCGTCATTTTGACCGCGCATGGCGACTCCAACGACGTCGTCATTGGTCTTGAGGCAGGTGCGGACGACTTCCTCAGTAAGCCGATTTCCGGGCGTGAACTGGTTGCCAGACTGCGAGCGATCCTGCGCCGGTCATCGCCAGATGAATCGGATCCAAAATTCCAGTCGATCACGATTGGCTCTCTCGTGCTGCACCCGTCGACCAACGAATTCGCCATCGACGGAGTACCAACAAAGCTCACCCGAACGGAGTTCGGTGTCCTCCAACACCTGATGATCAAGTCACCCGCGACCGTGTCGCGACAAGAACTCCTCGAGAAAGTCTGGGGATACGACTACCTCGGAGATTCACGTCTCGTCGACATGCAGGTCTATCGACTTCGTCAGAAGCTTGAGGCTCACGGAGTTCGAGACAAATTGCTTACCGTCCGCGCCGTTGGGTTCAGGTTCATTGAGTAGATGGTGAAACTCACCCTTCGTGCAAAAACCATCGGCACTGGTCTGATCGTTGCCGCAGCGCTCTCGATACTTGCAGCACTGTCAACCTATGTCGTCGCCCGCGAATACATGTTGCGTCAACGCACTGATGTTGCAGTAGCCCAAGTAGTGGCAGCAACACGTCTCGTTTCCGCATCAATCGCCAGTGGAACGGCTAGCAAGGATGCCCTGCGAATTGGTGCGACCGTCCTTCCTGGTGCACGTGCAGCGTTGAACGATGGCGGCACTTGGTACGTCTCCGGAGTTGGCTTGTCCGAGGACGACGTGCCGCCAAAATTCGCTCAGCTACTTTCCGATGGCAAAGGTGCACGACAAAGACTCGTTCTGCGCGCAGAACCAATTGCAATCGTCGGGTATCCCCTGAGCACCGAGTCCGAAATGTGGTTCATTGGAGTCGCGTCGTTGAAGGAGCTGTCGCGTACATTGTCCACTCTCCAGACCGCACTTTCCATTGGTGTGGCTCTCGGCTCGCTTGGTGGAGGGGTCGTCGGCTGGCGGCTTTCGCGCCGAGTCATGGAGCCGCTCCACAAGATCAGTGACACTGCGGTCGCGATTTCCAATGGACATCTCGACAGGAAGGTTGATGAGCCGAAAGAACCGGACCTTGCTCGAATTGCTCGATCTTTCAACGAAATGACCGACAGTTTGAGGAGTCGGATCGAGCGCGAATCTCGTTTCGGCGCGACGGTGAGCCACGAATTGCGAACCCCGCTGACGGTCATCAAGAGCGCGGCTGACCTCATCGCAACGAACCGGTCGGAATTACCCGCGCGAGTTCAACAGACCGTTGACACCCTCACTTTGCAAATCGATGAGTTCGCCAAGACGCTCAACGACCTCATCGAAATTGCGCGGTACCAGACTGGATCAGTCAGTCCACAACTCGAGACGGTATCGTCGACGCGAATACTCACGGCACTGGCGACAAGACACGGCCTCGACCCACGGTGCATCTACGTCGATGAAGTGGACATCGTCGTCGACGTGCGGCGCCTTGCACAGATATTTGCAAATCTCAAGAAAAACGCCGACCTCTACGCAGGTGGACTTGACGTCGTGAGCGGGAAACGCGTCGGTGATTTTCTCGTCCTCCACTTCGACGATTCCGGCAGCGGAATTCCGCCGGCGGAAGTGAATCGAATCTTTGAACCTTTTTCCCGCGGTGCACGCCATTCAGGCTTTCCGGGTTCCGGATTGGGGTTGACCATCACCCGTGAACATGCGCGAGCGATGGGTGGCGACTTGACGCTCGAAAGCCGCGCACATGGTGGATGCCGCTTCGTGGTGACGCTTCCGATCGATCCCCAGCACGAATCCCCGGGGCAATTGATATGAGAGTCTCGCGAGCCACCGTCATCTTCCTTCTCGCTCTTCTCACGTCGTGCGGCATTCCGGTGGACGACCAACCCAGTGCATTGGAACCAGTGATCGACAGCCAACCTTCAACGACAACGTCACCCAACGGTTCCGCCAACTCCCCGAACCGACTCGACCAGGTCGTCGTGGTCTATCTGATTCGTGGTGAGGGCCTCGTCGGTGAAACGACCTTCGTGCGCACCGGTTTCGACATCAGCGACCTTCTCGATGCTCTCATCAGCGGCCCGAGTTCAACGTTCATCGATCTCGGCGCCCGATCTGGCCTCACCCAGAGGGTCGACCTCGTCAAGTCCGTGGAGATCGTCGATGGATTTGCCGACGTGTCCTTGAGCGGTTCATTCAATGACCTTCCTGGAAGCGAGCAGACGCTCATCGTTGGCCAGCTCACCTTGACCTTCGTCGCAAACCTTCCGATCAACGGCGTCATCTTCAAACAAAATGGCCAGGTTGTCGCAGTGCCGGACGCAGATGGAACACCCATCATCGAACCCGCAAGCCGAATCGATTACGTCACCTTGCTCACCCGGCCGTGACGAACGAACTTTCGCTCCTCACTGCACTGAGTTCGGCCCACGTTGACTATCTCGCGCACACCTGGAATTCGATATCCAGCCAAGACGTGCCGGTCGGCTGGGAGGTTCATTGGTACATCCAAGAAGACGGACCCGCCTCGACTGCACGGTCCTTCGTTGACTCACTCAACTCCCCGTTCGTGCACTATGCATCCTCCGACCATGCCGGCGGACCAGCCGAGGCACGAAATTTGGCGCTCACCCGAGCCCAAGGCGACGTGGTCATGGTGCTCGACGCCGACGACACGCTCACTCCCGGCGCAATCTCGCGCACCATCTCGCTGCTCGACGAAAGCAATTTGTGGTGTGGCTTTGCCGCACTCGACGACCGCAATGGGCAGTTGGCACAGCGTGATACTGGTTACTCGCGTCGCCTCGGTTCCGCCAGTTCACCAGAACCTCGGTATGCCCCATTCGTCCCAGAGGATTGGTTGGGGCACTCTGAGCGCGGGGACATTCGCAGATGTTGGGAACTCTGTGGCTACCTTCCGTTCCATCCTGCGACCTTTGCGACATTTGCTCGATTCATCTGGGACGTCGGGGGTTGGCCAGCTCTCGGGCGTGACGAGGACACGGCCGTCATCCTTGCGATTTCCGACCGGCACCACGGTCACGTCTCTCACGAACCCAACGTCGTCTACCGACACCACGATCACCAGACCTCACGTCTCGTACCGCCGATCGACGAACGCCTCGCTTTCATTGAACGCCGGCTGCCGCGTTGAGTGAATCGACGGACCTATTGGCCCGGGGGAAGTTGATCCCGCAACGCATCCAGCGCGGCCCAGCGGTCGTCCTTCTTCACCGCGTTACATCCACACGGCGCCGTGGCGAGATCCGCCCCGCACTGTGGGCACAGTCCCGGACAATCGGGCCGGCACAACGGCGCATCTGGCACGGCAAGCAACACACCCTCGCGAACCACAGAGGTGAGATCCAACTGTTCACTCGTGAGCGCAGTCGCATCCGGGTTGTCGGGGATGCGCTG
>VFQS010001421.1_pt1 | contig 22048 bp, 11 predicted proteins | sample 3512361 | NCBI WGS metagenome assembly VFQS01 (sample SAMN10412375, study PRJNA504923) | tailings metagenome | isolation source: Relicate 1 Philex TSF3 active mining | place: Philippines
TAGGAAGTTGAACAATCAGGCCTAGAAGACTGTTGGCATGCATGACATGAATCGTATTTTCAATTACGTTTGCATATAGGTTGCCGCAAGATTCAGTTGTATAGTTTATCAGTTTATAATCGCTTCGTACTTTTGCATACTCCACATATGGCGGATTGCCGATAATCACGTCAAATCCACCCTTGCTCACGATGATTTCGTAGAACTCGGCAAACCAGTGGAAGGGTTTGTGGCTTTCGAGCCAGGTGTCGTAGGGAGTCCCCGATTGCGCTTGGTGTAATAGCGCATTGAGTTTGATATTGATGGCTGCAAGCGACGTTTTGAGGCCTGCTTTGGTGCGCCTGAGCAGCTCGTATTTGCTACTGCTGAGCTGGAGCTCTTTGTATTCGGCGAAGTCTTGGGCCACCTTGGCGCTGAGTTCGTTAATCTGGTCGCGCATCAATATGCCGTCCATCGTGCTCGCAAGCGCGTCATCCAACGCCTGTTTGGTGGCAAATCCCACCAACGCATTGCCGGCGCGAATGTTGAAGTCGATGTCGGGCAACGGCTCGATGCCCAAATTGGGCTTGCGCCGATCGGCGTCGACGCTGGCCACCAGTTTGAGGAACAAGCGCAGTTTGGCGACTTCGGTGGCCTCCTTCATGATATCGACGCCGTACAAATTGTTGAGGATGATGCTCTTGTAGATGAAGTACTGTGGATTGGGGTGGCTCTCGTCGCGCATCTGGGTAAGCACCGGGCCAAAGATGTCTTGGGTGTGTTCAGCTTCGTCAACGAACACCTCCATGCGGTTGAGACATTCCCCGTAGAGCGGCTCGAGAATGTTGAGCGCCGCAAACAAAAACGCCCCCGATCCACAGGTCGGGTCGAGCACCGTCATGCTGGTGAGTACGTCATAGACGGCTTTGATGAGCGTGGGGTTGGTACTCTGCGCCAGCACATCTTGGCAAAACTGCCGTATGTTGAGGTTGTGGGTAATCAGGTCGTTGATGTGGCGGATATCGCCGTTGGCAATGGTGTGGCACAGCTCGGTATAGCGCTGACGGCGGGCTACCACCTCACGCCAGATTTCGGTGGGGTTGGCATGTGTGGCTGGTGCCGACTTGTTCCATTCGCTTCGTTCGGCCACATTGGCGATGCCTGTGGCGATTTCGGCTGGGAGTGCAATGTGACACCCATGTTTGACGGCCGGGTAGATGTAGGTGTCGCCGCTATTGCGTAGCAATTCCCAGGCATTATCCCAGATTGCTGTACCAGCGGCGCGTGCCGTGGCATCGAACAAAAACGGGATGATGCTGTTTTTACTGATATATTCGGTGATATCTTCTTTGGTGTAGTAGGCACCCATTTTGGCCCGGTCGTTGATATATTTTTCGAAAATATAGCCAATCACATCGGGATTGATTTCGCGGCCGCTGGCATCGGGGCTGGTGTCGAGGTGCCATTCGTATTCATCGAAAAAGGCAAAAATCTGCGCAAAAGCGGCATCGTTGATGGTGATGTCGGGGTATTTTTTCTCGATTTCGTGTTCATCAAACAAGCCGCCGTTGAGGTACGGAATGCGCCCCAGCTCAGTCTGGACTTGTTCACGCGACGACCGCCCACCCAGCCCATCGTGGAACAGCACCAGCAAAAAATTGCGGTAAAACGAATAAAACTCATTTGTGCCGCGTTTGCTGGCGGATTGGGCCAATTTATCGGTCAGGTAGCTGGGATTGTCGTCCAAGAAGCGCTTTTTTTGGATGAAGTAGCAGAACATCAGGCGGTTGAGCATCAATGATGCATACCAGTCGGTATCTTGATCGCTGCTGATGTTTGTGATGGCGCCTTTGAATTGAACGTGCTCTTTTTTGAAGCGGTCGTAGAATTTTTTGGTCACCTTCTCGCTATTGGCACCCAATTCGCCGGTGACGCGCTTGATGACGTCGACAATGGTAATGTTGCCTTCTTCGTCGAGTTCAAAAAATAACCCACGTGCCCGCTGATAGAGGGCTTCGGTATCTTGGCCGACATACCATGACACCTCAAGGATGCGCTCGGGTTTATCGGCACTCCGCTGTTGAATCAGCCAGTGTTGGTTGCGACTGCTATCGACAAAAATCAACAGGTGATGAAACGATTGCTTGGTCAACTGCTTGGCGATGGTCCGGCGTGTGGCGTAATCGGGGATGTGTGGCAGTGTGCAGACGATGACTTTGAAGCCCTCTTTTTGGGCGACAGCATGCACGACGTGCGCTTGGTTCTCAATCGTGATGGAGTATGGGGTGTTGTCGTTGTTCCATCCCATCTCAATGAAAAGCTCTTTGAGGTCGGCACGCTGCACGTATCTAGCAAATTTGCTTGGTGAAAGGCTTGGCATTGTCGATGGCTCCTATTGGGTGATGCTCATTGAGCAGATAATTTGTGGTTCGTTTGTGTCTTGCTCTTCGTCTTGGCGCACGACCAGCTTGTCTTCTTCACGCAGGGCTAGCACCATGAGCGTAATGGTTTCGGTGTCGGCACCGGCTTTGAGTTGGCGGCGGATACTCTCTTGGGCATACTCACGCAGTGGATACTGGTAGATATCGTTAATTGCCTGTTCGATGTCTGCACGGGCAAACAGTGTGCCGGTGTAGGTGCGCTGGTATGTGGTCAAGAGATGGTAGAGGCGATATTTGACCCCACTGCGCTTACCGAGTGTGCCTGCCATTGATTGCGCTTGTTGTTCGATATGCTCCACACTCGCTTTGACCAAGGCAAAGTGGTTGGGCAGTGGCTCGCTACGTGGGGTATCTGGGCTACAACGGAGCGCAGACAGGATGGTGTATTGAGATTGACTCACAATCGTGCCATCTGCCGCCAACCAGCTCAGCACATCGGTGTCATCGGCGGTGCGCCCGTACACGATTGCGCCCGTGCGCTGAGTGGTGTCACTCGTTTGCTTGGCACTGTAGCTCCAGTTCGCTAATGCGGGGATGCGCTCACGTAGGTTGGGATTGGCATCGGTCGCGGTACGCCAGATGTTGAGGGCAAACGATGCTAAATCGACATCCGTGTCATTGCTGTCACCATCGAGAATGCCCGCTTTTTCGGTATAAAGATCACTTAAATTGACTGGATCACCATCAAAAAAGACTTCATCGGTGCCAATCACTTCGGCATTCGCACGGATACGTTCGGCGAGGCGTCGGCGCAGATTGATGATTTGCTCGATGCCTTCAGCCGGCAAAAACGAATAACTGAGGATGTGGTCAGATGCCTGACCAATGCGATCGACACGGCCGACCCGTTGGATGAGGCGAATCAGGGCCCACGGTAGGTCATAGTTGACCACGATATGGGCATCTTGCAAATTTTGTCCTTCACTGAGTACATCGGTTGCAATCAAGACGCGGAGCTCTGGCTCGCCGTTGAGCGGTTTGCCACGTGGACTGAAACGGACAGCCAGCGCAGTGGGGTGTTCATCATCGCCAGTCACGCTCGCCACGGCGGCAATACCACGTTGCTTAAGCTGTATGCCCAAATAGTGGGCTGTGTCAGCATACTGTGTAAACACGAGTACTTTGTCGGTCGGATGTGTGTGGGTAAGCAGGTGCACCAGTTCATTGAGTTTTTGGTCACGCGCAGCATCCCAACGTTGGGTCATCTGCAAGATTCTGAGGATTTGATTGGTATCGCGTTGCAGATGCTGCCGGAGTTGTGGCCCGAAAAAGCTACTGGGTAGATGTTCGTTTCTTTGAATATCTGAGTAGCTTTGTTGATAGAGCATGCTTGCGCGTTGAGTAAAGGCCTCCAGCGAATATGGCAGTGGTTCGGTGGTGATGAGTGTTTGACCATCGCCATCTTGATCTTCGGCGTATTCGTCGATATCCGTAAAGATACTTGTGCCGATCGGGATAAGCAGGTTGTTATCGATTGCATGCAAGAACAAGCAGTTCCGCAACAGGTGGCGTTCGAGTGAGAGAATCAGGGCATGACCGCTACTCTCAAGGCGTTTGAACAAATTGGTACGACTAAAACCTTTGAGCCGTTTGCCCGCACGCGATAGGTTATCGAGCAGGCGTTTTTGGGCTGGCGTGGCAGTCTTTTCGCTTTCGCGCGTGACATAATTACTGAGCCCATAGCGGGGCAAATCAAGTGATTCGATAATGTCAACCACTGTTGGGCTGAACAACATCGCATATTGATCGCGTGGGTCTTGGTCATCAAGGTGAAAAGTCGCGGCTTTTGGGATGCGGTTGGGGAAGTATGATCGCTTCCCATCAGGGAATACCAAGAATGCTCGCTGTGTTTCAGGATCGATATCAGCATAGTGGGCTTTGATGAAGCTGCGAGTACGGCGCACAAGGTAGAGGCGCATCAATTCTTGCCAGTCTTCGAAGAAGTTGCTGGTCTCGAAAGCACGCATACTGCGCAACGGCACATCGGCGTAGCGGGCAGCAAATTGAATGGGACCGCCTACTGCCGTCATCTGATGTTCGGGGCGAATGCCAAGATCAATATCATCGCTGATGAAGAGGCGGAGCTGGTTGGCCAGATCAAAGAAGGATTTGTTGTACGGCGTTGCCGACAGCAAGATGACTTTGCTTTCGTTCTCTGCAATATATTCTTTGATGGCACGATAGCGTTTGCCTTCGCTATTGCGCAGGTTATGGCTTTCGTCGATGATAATCAGGCGGTAGCGGCGTAAATTGGGGAGAACGGTGGTGACCATGCTTTGTGAGACAACTTTGGCACGCAGGCCGTATTCGTGAGCATATCCTTCCCACATATCGGTGAGATTTTTGGGGCAGAGGATAAGCGTTTCCATGTCAAAATCTTCTTGGAAGATTCGGGCGACTGCGGTAGCAGTAATGGTTTTGCCGAGACCGACGACGTCGCCGATGATGACACCATTGCGTTTGTGTAGATGATGGGCTGCCAACACCACGGCTTCTCGTTGGAACTGAAAGAGCGTCGAGGTGAATTGACGGGGAATCTGAAATTCGTTTGTCCGTGCTTCACGCGAGAGGTGATAGGCGATTTTGAGATAGATTTCGTACGGTGTTGGTTCAGCAACCCACGACTCTTCGAGCACATCACGCAGTGCTTTCGTGATGTCAATACTTTTGCTGTCATTCCAGCGTTCATCAAACCAGTTGGCTAAGAGTTGCGTGTTGTCTCTGTCGGTCACGTCAGTATTGAGTTCGCCTTGATTGGCCAGGCCAGAGCTCGTGAGATTGCTACTCCCCAAGAAGCCAAGTTGTTTGACGATATTGTTGTTGATATAGGCGAGATAGAGTTTGGCATGCAGAGGTCGACGAAGATAGAGTTTGATAGCGATTTTGCCTTCGTCAATTTGGCATTTGAGATTGCTAATTGTGGTTTCATAGGCTTTATCTTGAATTCCCAGCACAAGTTGTCTGCGAAAGTCACGCGCAAGCGACGTCATCTGGCGTTTCGTATAGGCGTGATCAATCGTGGTGTTTGTGCGAAACTCATCACGTAGCTCATCAATCGGTGCTTTTTGCATGCCGACGAGAATCCGGCAAACGCGGTGAACGGAATCTTCATCTTCGGTGACGTAGGCACCCTTGAGTCGATCAACTTGCTCGGCGAGTTGATTCCAGCCACGAATGTTGAAATACCCCACACAAAAATCGGCACGAATGGCCTCAGCGAAAAATTCACGAATACCATCGATGAGTTTGGCGTTGATATTGTCATAAATCGTTGGCATGGAACTGAACTCCTTTGGGTGGCGGAAATAAAAAATTACCAATCTCTTCTTTTCTCATTATAACGTATTACCCCACCTCCACCGCCCGCACATCCAGCTGACTGTGGGTGGCAGTCAGCCCCCAGCCGAACTTGCCGGTGGGCGCGGCCGTCAGCCACTGATTGTCGATCCAGATGCACAATCCCAGCGGGCCGTGCGGCGCCCCTGCCACCTGGTGCACCAGCACGCCATCGACCCACCACTGCAGCCCTTGGCTTGACCAGTCGAGTTGGTAGTCGTGCCAGGCCGTGTCTACGGCCAGCATGCACTCACTCAGCCCGAGGGCCGGCTGCAGGCGGGGCCACACGCTGGCATACCAGCGCGGCCAGCGATTGGCCAGCATCAGCAGGGGACTCAAAGGGGCCAGTGCCAGGGCCTGTGGCCGGCGCGCATTGAGCGTGGCCGCCTTGAAGCCGGTGGCGTGGCTGGCTGGTGTCCAGGCCAGATTGCCCATGCCGTTGCCGAAAAACCAGGCACTGGCAGGCAGGGCGATACTGCGACTCGCCAGCGGCGAGTAGGGCGCATTCCAAAACCCAAAGCCGAAGGTGCCGCACAAATCCCCCTGCAGGCGCGCCTGCAGGCGCAAGCGCACTGGCGGGCGCCACGGGTAGTCGGCGCGCGCCAGGTGGTGGTAGTCGTCGATCTGGGCGTTGCTATAGCGCGTGCCGTCGCTGTGCACCTGCAAACTCCAGGTGCCCGGTATCGGCTGGGTCAGCTGGGCGTCGCCCTGGCACACCTCATGCATCACGTTCGGCCTGTTGTACGAGGTCGTACAGCGTTTTCAGGGCCTCCATGGGCGTCATCTGATTGGGATCCAGGGTGCGCAAGGCGACCACGACTGGGTGCAGGGGTGGCGGTGATGGCTCGGGGACCTCAAACATGCTGGGCTGTTGTGGGCGTGTGCTCCGTTGCGACTCCTGCTCGAACTGGCGCAGCAGTTGAGTGGCGCGGCGGATGACCGACCGTGGGATGCCGGCAATTTGCGCTACGTGGATGCCGTACGAGCGATCGGCACTGCCGGTGCGTAATTCATGCAAAAACACCACCTCTCCGCCCTGCTCGATGGCGGCCATGTGCCAGTTGCCCAGCAGTGGCAGGCGCTCGCTGAGCTGCGTCAGCTCGTGGTAGTGCGTGGCAAACAACGTGCGGCAGCGCAGCTGGGCATCGTCGTGGATGTGCTCGATCAGGGCCTGGGCAATCGCCATGCCGTCGTAGGTGCTGGTGCCGCGCCCCACTTCGTCGAGGATGATGAGGCTTTTGGGGGTGCACTGCGCCAAAATAGCGGCGGTTTCGGTCATTTCGACCATAAACGTGCTCTGGCCGGTGGCAATGTCGTCTTGGGCGCCGATGCGTGTGAAAATGCGGTCGACCAGCCCGATTTCGGCGCTTTCTGCTGGCACAAACGAGCCGATTTGGGCCATGAGTACGATGAGGGCCACCTGGCGCATTACGGTACTTTTGCCGGTCATGTTGGCGCCGGTGATGATGCCAATCAGGTGTGTATCGGTCGCGAGCTCGAGCGAGTTGGCGATGAAATGCCCGCCCAGTTGCTGTTCAACCACGGGATGCCGCCCGTTTTTGATGCGCAGAGCGGTGTCGTGATGCATGTGTGGGCGCACATAACGATTGACGACCGCCACTTCGGCCAGAGTGGTCATCACGTCGAGGTGGGCAATGTGGCGGGCCACCGCTAGCAGGCGTTGCCCGTGGCTGGCGAGTTGGGCCACCAATTCAAAAAACACCGTGCGCTCGAGCTCGTTGAGTTGCTCTTGGGCGTTGATGACGATGTCTTCGTAGACTTTGAGCTCGTCGGTGTAGTAGCGTTCGCCCGTCGATAGCGTCTGTTTGCGGATGTAGTGAGCGGGCACGAGGTGGGTGTTGGCTTTGCTGACCTCGATGTAGTAGCCGAACACCTTGTTGTAGTCGACTTTGAGGGCCTTGATGCCCGTGCGTTGCTGTTCGACGTTTTCGAGCGTGCTAATCCAGTGCTGGGCATCACGACTTGCCGCCACGATGGCATCCATGCCTGGATGCCAACCCGGGCGAATCACACGCCGCGGCAGGTCTTCGTCACTGCGCAGGTAATTCGACGCTCCCAGCAAGGCCGGCGGTTCGTCGTCAATGGCGGCTTCGATGACTGCCAGGATGTCCGTGCAGGCGTCGATTGCGTCTGAAGCAGAGTCAGATTCTGTGGGGAACAGGTCGTCGTCACCTGCGCTTTGGGCGGTACCCAGCGCCTGTTGGATGGTGGGGAGTTGGCGCAGGGCATCGCGCAGGCGTACCACGTCGCGCGGGGTGGTCACACTGACGCCCTGAATCATGCGGTTGACAATGCGTTCCATGTCGCCGATGCCGCGCAGTGCTTCACGGATTGCACTGCGGATGCGGGTCTGCGCCACAAAGCGCGCCACATCGTCGTGCCGCTGATTGATGGCAATCACGTCGATGAGCGGTTGGGCAATCCAACGCCTGAGCAGGCGCGCCCCCATGGGCGTGCGCGTCTGGTCGAGCACCCCCACCAGTGATGTGTGTTGGCCGCTGACGCCTTCGAGCAGTTCCAAGTTGCGCCGTGTCTGTGGGTCGAGGAACATCACCGAACCCGGCGTGTAGGGGTGCAACGTGGCCAACTGGGCTGGGGTGGTTTGTTGGGTGCTTTGGGCGTATTGCAGTAGCGCCCCCGCCGCTTGCACGGCCAAGGGTCGATCGTGTAGCCCCAGCCCACTCAGCGTGGCGATTGCGAAGTGGCGCAGCAGGCTCTCGCTGGCGGTGCGTTCGTCCCAGCGCCAGGCTGGCAAGGTGGTCACATGTCCATGGGCCCAGCGCGCCGTGCTTTCGCGCTCGACTTTGCGGGCCACGCGTTCGTGGGGTAGCAATAATTCGCGCTCTTCTTTGGTCATGAATTCGAGATCACTACGCAAGCTGGCGTTTTGGGGTTCGATGCCCGGGATGCGGTGCTTGGCGTTGTCGCTCACCAAAATCTCGGCAGCTTGTAGGCGCATCAGCTCACCCTGGGCTTGGGCGAAGGCCCGCTGGCCACGCAGTTCGCAACAGGCGAATTCACCGGTGGTGAGGTCAGCATAGGCCAGCCCTACTGCGTCTGCCTGAGCAAACACCGCGCAGATGTAGTTGTTGGTCGAGGCATCGAGCAGGTTGCCGTCGACAATGGTGCCCGGGGTCACGATGCGCACGATTTGGCGTTCGACCATGCCCTTGGTGGCACTGCTAGGCGCAATGCCGCCGGCAAATACCGAGCGTGGCCGCGTATCGCTTTTGCTCGAAGCGGTTTCGCTGACCTGTTCGGCGATGGCGACGCGGTACCCGGCTGTCACCAGTTTGGTGACGTAGGTTTCAACGGCATGATACGGCATACCTGCCATCGGGCAGCGGTGTTTTTGGCTACCCGTGCTCGAGGCAAATTCTTTGTAGGTCAGTGTCACATCGAGGAGTTCAGCGACCAGTTTGGCATCATCGTCGAAGGCTTCGTAGAAGTCGCCGAGGCGATACAACAGCACAGCATCTGGCTGGCTGGCTTTGAGTTCACGGAACTGGACATACCATTTGTGCAAGGCCAGCCCGGGGAATTCTTGGGTGAGTTGTTGGTCGATGGTCATGTGCCACACCGTATTTCTCGTATAGTTCACAGCTATTGCGTATTATACCGTGTTGTGTTTTGGGCACAAAAAACCACCCCGCCCAGCTGGGCGGGGTGGCGGGCTGGGCACGCATTTAGTCGTTGATGACTTCGTTCGAACTGTTCACCATGAAGATGATGCGCTCGCCAATGTTGGTGGTGCGATCAGCCAAACGCTCGAGCATGTAGGTGATTTCGATGAGGATGAGCCCGCTCTTGAGCGTGTTGATGTCGTTGCGGATGATCTCATGCACCTGCAAGTTGGCTTCGTCTTCGAGGGCATCGACCTGGGCATCGGTATCGCCGAGCTGGCGTGCCAATTCGACATCGCGTTTGACATATGCATCGAGGCACTGCAATAGCATGCTGTGTGACAATTCGCCCATACGAATAATGGTGTCGGGCGGGGTCACAATCGGTGATTGATTGAGCAAACGCGAAACGCGCTTCGCGATGCCCTTGGCATAGTCGCCGGCACGTTCGAGCTCGCTGGCGATAGCGCCGGTGGCAAGCAGGGTGCGCAAATCGCTGGCTACGGGCTGCTGCGTGGCGATGAGGTCAAGGACCTGTTCGTCGATGGACTGGTGAGTGCGGTCGATTTCACGATCGGCGGCCACCACCTGGCTGGCTAACTCGGGATTGGCAGTCGCAAGTGCCTTGAGGGCATCAGCGAGTCCGTGCTCGACGCGGCTGCCAATGCGGAGCAAGTCGTCGTGCAAGTGTTGCATTTGTTGTTCATACCGCTGGCGCATAATTCCCCTCCGTGAAGCGTTCGTACTCTGCGGTGCGACGGCAATCGCAGTGCCAATGTGTTATACTAGCGCTGTAGTCCAATATGGTGCTGTAGTGCATTATAACGCACCTACGTTGCATGTGCAGTAGTGTACCGCCAAATTACTAAGTACTGATTAACACAAGATTGTCTTGCTGTTGTTGTTTTAACCGTCAAGAGGTTTTTCGCATGCGTGATCGCCGCCTGATTCGGAATTTCAGCATTATTGCTCATATTGACCACGGCAAAACCACCCTCTCGGATCGTTTTCTCGAGGTGACGGGCACCGTCAATGCCCGTGATCGCCGTGATCAACTTCTCGATGGCATGGATCTCGAGCGTGAAAAGGGCATCACCATCAAGGCTAAAGCGGTCCGCCTCGAATATACGGCTAGTGACGGTGAGACCTATGAGCTCAACCTCATCGACTGCCCAGGTCACGTGGACTTCACCTACGAAGTATCCCGCGCCTTGGCGGCTTGTGAAGGTGCCATTTTGGTGGTAGACGCCGCCCAAGGGGTCGAAGCTCAGACGCTGGCCAACGTCTACTTGGCACTCGAAAACAACCTTGAAATTGTGCCTGTGCTCAATAAAATCGACTTACCCGGAGCGCATCCCGATTTTGTGGCCGAAGAAGTCGAGCGTATTCTTGGCACACCTGCCGAGGATGTCATTCTTCCTTCGGCCAAGCAGGGCATCGGCATCACCGATATTCTCGAAGCGGTGGTTAAGCGTGTGCCACCGCCCGATGGTGAAACCGACAACCCGTTGCGCGCGTTGATTTTCGACTCACACTATGCCGTCTACAAGGGCGTCATCGCCTATGTGCGTGTCATCGAAGGCGTACTCATCGGCAACACCAAGGTGCGCTTTATGAGCACTGGGGTCGATGCAGATGTGCTCGAAATCGGCTACTTCCACCCTACCATGATTGCTGTTGATTCTCTGGGACCCGGTGAAGTCGGCTATATTGCGACCGGGCTCAAACAAATCGGCGATGTGCAGGTGGGTGGCACGGTCACCATGACCCTTGATCCGGCCACTGAGCCTCTGGACGGCTATCGTGCAGCCAAGCCGGTGGTGTTTGCGGGTCTCTATCCTGTTGAGTCCAACGCCTACACAGATTTGCGCGAAGCCCTCGAGAAGCTGGCCCTCAATGATGCTGCGCTAACCTTTGCCCCCGAAAAGTCAGCCGCCCTGGGCTTTGGCTTCCGGTGCGGCTTTTTGGGTTTGCTCCACATGGAGATTGTGCGTGAGCGGCTTGAGCGTGAATACGACCTGACGTTGCTGATTACGGCACCGAGCGTAGAATACAACGTATTGTTGCTGAGCGGTGATGTCATCAACGTGGCCAACCCATCCGAAATGCCCGATGTGGCACACATTGCCGCCATCGAAGAACCGGTCATGGATATCACCATTATCGTGCCCACCAAGTATATTGGCACTGTCATGGAGCTCGTGACGGGTAAACGTGGCATGTTTACCAGCATGGAACATCTCGATCCCCAACGTGTGTCACTCAAGTACAAAATCCCCCTCAACGAAATTGTGGTGGATTTCTACGACCAACTCAAATCACGGACACAGGGGTATGCCTCGCTCGACTACACGTTGGCCGGTTACCAGGAATCCGACCTCGTCAAACTTGATATTTTGGTCAATCATCAGCCAGTCGACGCTTTGTCGTTGATTGTGCACCGCGAAAGCGCATATCATCAGGGTCGTCAGCTCGTCGATCGCCTGCGCAAACTCATACCGCGCCAGATGTTCGAAGTGCCGTTGCAGGCCGCTGTGGGTTCACGGGTCATCGCCCGTGAGACGATTCGTGCCATGCGCAAAGACGTGTTGGCCAAGTGTTATGGTGGTGATATTTCGCGTAAACGCAAGCTCCTCGAAAAGCAAAAAGAGGGTAAGAAGCGCATGAAGATGGTGGGGAATGTCGAAATTCCCCAAGAGGCTTTCATGGCTGTGCTTTCGCTTGACGATGATGGTGGTGACGATTAGTTTTTGTGTGGGCCTGTTGGAATGGCAGTCCCCACGATGGTGGTGGTGCGGCGTCTAGTCGACCACATTGAAAGGACCGTGATTTATGCAAATGATTCGTCAGATATCGTTGGCACTGGTGGCATTGTTGCTTGTCGCCTGTACCAATCCGTTTGCATCGTTGTTGGAGACAAGCGTGGTGCGCGTAGGAACCTATGAGTTGTCGCAGACCGAGCTCGATGATCGTGTGGCACGCCTCAAAACTGGCCTCGAAAAAAATCCAAATGTCACGGATTTGCCCGCTGATAGCGAATTGCGTGATTACATGATTGATCAGTTTGTGGTGCAGCATGTTGTCATTAACTTGGCAAACGAAGCGGGCATTACGGTGACCGATGCCGAAATCGACGCTCAAGTCGAGGAGTTCCGCACGGCGGTGGCTGATAGCGGTTCTGGCGATTTCGATACCGTCATCAGCGAACAGTTGGGTTTCGCGAGCGGCGAAGACCCCGGTTTCCGTGCCTTTTGTGAGTACTTCTTGCTTCAGGAACGCTATGCACAGTCATTGGTGACCGAAGACGAAGTGCGGGCTGAGTTGCGTGCTCGCTATGAAGAGCAGGCCAAAAGCACCGAACTCAAGGCCAATTCTGCACACATTCTGGTTGCCGACGAAGCACTAGCATTGTCGCTCCTTGAGCGCATCAATGCGGGTGAGGATTTTGGTGCGCTGGCCGCTGAATTCTCGGAAGACCCAGGCAGCAAAGAAACCGGCGGTGAGTTGGGGTGGGTCGGCAAGGGTCAGTTTGTGCCCGAGTTCGAGCAGGCCATCTTTGATGATTTACAAGTCGGCGAAGTTACTCAGGTGCCGGTCAAGTCGGATTTTGGCTATCACATCATCAAGTTGCTCGGCCGTGAGGACCGCCCACTGATGGATGCTGCCGACATTGATGAAGAAATTGCGTCGCAGCTCGAGATTGTCCTCGACGATCGCCGCTATACGCAGCTCTACCAGAATATTGATTCTGCTCGTGCCAATGGTGAGGCCGAGGGCACCATCGTGGCACCTACTCCAGTTGCTACCGAAGTGCCTGCAGTAGAACCGTAGGTTGCCGAGCCCGTTGCAACGGGGAAGTCCATGATTACTATTGTTGGTCTGGGAGTCTCTGCCACTCTTTCTGCGGAGTTGCGTGCCATGTGGCATGCAGCTCCGCGAGTGGTTGTACGTACCGCACAGCATCCTTGTTTGGTACACGAATCACGTGCATACAGCGCTTGTGATGATCTTATCACCCAGCCGGATGCGATTGCACAGATTGTCGACCGGGTGCTGGCATCTGCACAAGATACCCTGTATGTGGTACCTGGCCACCCACGGGTAGGTGATGCCACTGTAGCCGAATTGATGCGCCGTGCTCCGCAGCGGTGTCGGATTGTGCCTGGTGTACACCCGATTGATGCATGGCATGAGGTCGTCGGCACTGTAGCAGATGCTGCCACTCAGCAGTACTGTGATGTGCTGGCATGCCTGCCTGACGTCGATGGCCGCGATTCTTGGGCCGCGTTTCACAGTGATGCACCCTATCCCGCGGTGCGCTTGCCGTTGCCGGTACAGCCACATGCCCCAGCCTGGATTACCAATATTGTGTCGCTGTTGCAGCTGCGACAGCTCCAACAGCAGTTGGCACAGTATTATCATGCAGCACATGCATGTGTGCTCTTGGATGCACTACTACAGCCACACCCAATCAGTATGGGGCAGTTGCACAGTGACAGTGCTAGTGCGATCACATTTCCCTGTACGTTGTTTTTGCCTGCCGTAGCTCCGCTCGAAAATGTACGTAGCCCTGACGGTATTGCCTACGTGATTCTGCGCCTGCTGGGGCCAGCTGGGTGCCCGTGGGACCACGAGCAGACTCCGCAATCGTTGCGGGGCACACTCCTCGAAGAAACCTACGAGGCGCTTGATGCACTTGACCGAGGTGATGATGTCAGCCTCGTCGAAGAATTAGGCGACATCGTGCTCAATATTTTGATGCAGGCCGAAATGGCACGGCAGGCCGGTCGTTTCAGCATGTCAGACGTGTATGCGCAAGTTGCTACTAAGTTCATCCGCCGCCATCCGCATGTTTTTGGTGATGTGGATGCTCGTGACAGCGAAACGGTGCTCAATAACTGGTACGCTATTAAACAAACCGAGGGCAAGCAGAGCGATCGCCCCAAAAGCCCGCTGGCAGGGGTGCCGCACACGCTACCGGCGCTGTCGGCTGCTACCGCCATGATCCACAAATCTAAGCGCTACGGTCTGACGCTGACCAATGTTTCGGACCAACCGCCCACCCTCGCCGACATCGGTGAGCAGCTGTTCGCGATTGCAGTCAACGCTGCCTATCACTCGTTGGATGCTGAGTCGGCACTGCGCGAGATCAACGCTCGCTATCGTGCGCAGGTCGACGCATTGTTTGGTCGAGATGGTCATCTGAACGGCCAAACCCAGGAATTGTGGCGTGATGCTGATTTTGAAGCCTGATAGTGCAATTTGGCGGCGTGGCGATGCCCTGCATACTCAGCATCTTCTGCATTATTTTGAAACAGGAGTCACACACTAGTGACCACACTTCCTGCACAGCAGTTGCCACAGGTGTTATTCATCGTCGGCCAAACCGCAGTCGGCAAAAGCGATCTGGCGCTGTCTGTGGCCCAGCAATGGCCTAGCGAGATCATTTCGGCTGATTCTCGTCAGATATATCGGTACATGGACATTGGCACGGCCAAACCGCCAGCAGCCGACTTACAGCGTGTACCACACCACCTGATTGACGTTGTCGACCCTGACACTACCTTCACACTTGCAGAGTTCCGTGCTGCCGCACTGGCGCACATCCATGCCATTCATGCGCGCGGCCGGTTGCCGCTGGTGGTCGGTGGCACCGGGCAGTACGTGGCAGCGTTGCTCGAAGGGTGGAGTATCCCCGAGATCCCGGCAGACAGCGAACTACGTGCCCAATTAGAGGCAGTAGCTGCGACACCTGCGGGTGGGGCTCAGCTCTATGCGCAACTCGTAGCCCTCGACCCAGATGCTGCCGCCAATATTCATGCCACCAATGTGCGGCGCGTGATCCGCGCACTCGAGGTGTGTCTGGTTACTGGGCAGCGCTTTTCTGCATTGCGCACCGCTCAACCACTCACGTTTGTGCCACATGTGGTGTGGCTCACCAGTGACACACCAGCGCTGTATGCGCGCATTGATGCACGTGTGGATGCCATGATTGGGCAGGGATTGCTCCACGAAGTCGTTCAGTTGCACGAACGTGGCTACGATTGGTCTCTGCCGGCCATGTCGGGCATCGGGTATCGTGAGTTTCAGCCATTTCTGGCAGGTACTGCCGAATTGCCTGCAGTCATCGAGCGCATGAAGTTCAACACGCATGCCTTTGCACGTCGCCAAGCCACGTGGTTCAGACGTTTCAACAGCACCCAAACCGGGGCAGCACAGGCACTGACTGTGGTAAATACCCTGTTGCGTCAGATTGATGACTTGCGACTGTCATAATTAGGCGAAAAATACCGCCACGCCCCCTGTTGTAGCCTGCCAATATGCAGGAAAACAGGGGGCGTGGGGTTAGGATGATGTCAGGTATCAGGTGGGCGGTGTAAAGTCTGGATTGATGAAGTGAGCCGAGCTCTTGGCGGCTTCGAGGATGGTGAGCAGGCCACTGCCGGGATGTACGGCGCCGCCGACAAAGTACAAGCCAGGCAACCAATCGGCCCGGATGTGTGGCCGGAACGGACCAAGTTGCATCCAATCATGCCCCAAATTAAAGACGGCGCCTTGATGGGTGCGGTAGTCGTCTTGCCATGTTTCTGCCACAAAGCAGGTTTCGCTGACAATGTGGTCGGCCACATCATCATAGCCGAGCTCGGCCATGCGTGACACGATCAAATCGCGGTAGCGCTGTTGATTGGCCTGCCAATCAACACCATAGCTGGTGTTGGGGATGGGCACCAGCACATACAATGTGCTGTGACCTTCAGGGGCGTTGCTGGGGTCAATCAGGGTCGGGTTACACACATAAAACGACGGGTCGGTGTCGTCGAGCGCCGAATCATCAACGAACGGCGCTTCTTGGCGGCGAATATGCTCTGACAAATAGAGCTGGTGATGCGGGGCGTCGGGGTACACCTTGTCGACACCGAGGTACAGCATGAAGGTCGAGCACGAAAAGCGCATGCGCTGTAGTTTGGCGTCGGAGTAGGGACCACGCTGCTCGGGGGTGAGGATGTGATTGAGGGCATAGCCGAAATCGGCGTTGGTCAGTACGATATCGGCATCGACACTACTGCCGTCGCCGAGAGTGATACCAGTGACTCGCTTGTTGGCCGTGCGCACTGATGCCACTGGGGTATCGTAATGGAAGGTGACGCCTAAATCACTGGCGGCCTTGGCCATGCCCTGTGCCAAGGCACGGAATCCGCCGGCAGGATGCCAGATGCCGTCGTTGAACTCGAGCCATGCCACCAAGCTAAACACGCTGGCACACTTGGTGGGGTGCATACCGAGGTACTTGGAAGGATAACTGAGGGCATAGACCAAGCGCTCATCCTTGAAGAAGTTCCAGAAATGGTCGTACAGCGTCTCCCAAGGGCGGAACCCGAGGGCCTTGATGATTTCGGCTGGTTTGAGGTAGCCGAGCACCGAACGTACGGGTGTGCCCAGGTATGGCTTGTAGCCGGCTTCGTTTTTGTAGACATGCTCGGCATACCAGCGGTCAAATGCTGCTGGCAAATCACTCCGCCATGCGGCCAGCTGTGCCTTGAAGGCATCGAGATCTGACGTCAAATCAAGGATGCTTTTATCCCAAAACTTGAGTCGAGTGTTGGGATTGACACGTTTGAGCGTGACATAATCCTTGAGATTGAGCCCACATTCTGCAAAAAGCTCTTCGTAGACGCGGGGCACTTGCAAAATCGTGGGACCAGTGTCGAAGGCATACCCATCTTTGCTGAATCCACGCATGCGCCCACCAGGTACGGCCTCTGCTTCGTAGACGTGTACATCGTACCCCTGAGCACTGAGGCGCATGGCAGCCGCAAGACCACCTGGGCCGGCTCCGATGACGATTAGTTTTTGCTTACCCATACATGTTCCTTCATTTGTAGTAGCCGAGCGCAAAGGCTCGGTAGTATGCATGCCCCGCATTGGTCAGAGACAACACCAATTAGGGGACAACGAGGCGAGATACAGAACCATCTCGGAGTCCGACTGCCAGCTCTGTGCCGGTACTGTTGACGGCGAGGGCGGTAATGCCGTCAGACTGTGCATAGGAGGCGACCACCGTGCCATCACTGGTGATGATGCTCAGGGTGCCGACCAAATCGGCCACGGCAATCAAATCACTGTTGGGGATTGCCACGGCAGAGATGAACCCGCCGGTATCGGGCGTTTCGAGTGTCAGTTGAGCACTGGTGCTGTCGATGGACCGAATTTGCAGGGCCTGACCATCGGTGATGACCACCACACGTTGCGCATCTGCCAGGAAGTGCACTCCGTAGGTTTTCTCGGCACTTGCCACAATACGTTGTCGTGCGTTGATATCCCAGATTTCGTAGCCAGCCGTGTCACCACCAGCCCGTAGGGCCACATAGCGACCATCCGCGCTAAAGGTCATCTCGATGACGTTGGCGAGTGTAGTTTGCAGTGTAATTGGAGTGCCAGTCAGAGTCTCATCCCACAGTTGGATCCCAGTAGCGGTGCTAACCGCCAAAAGAGCCCCTGAGGTCGGCGCAGCGACTGCAATGGGTTGCCCATTGACGCCAGCCAGCGTCACTGGTACTGACGAATCTGGCGTGTAGATGTTGACCGCCCCATCACCATCAATGATTGCAAAGCGGTTATCACCCACAAATGTGATACTTTGGGCCACGTTGTTGGCCGCCGATAAGTAAAACGAGCTGTTGGCGATGGTTGTCTGTTCGAGGCGCACCATGCTGTTGTAGCCGGTAATTGCCATGACCGCACCATCTGGGGCATACATTACCATCACAGGGATGCCTGTGCCCAGCCGCAACGTGCCGATGACCTGCTCATTGGCGAGATCCCACACCACCAGGCGTCCTTCTTGATCGCTGGTGCTTACCAGGCGATCTCCATTGGGCTCGAGGCTGATGCCAAAAATCCCCAATTCGTGTTCGGCATACTGTGCAAGCATGCGGCCACTCGCTACATCCCATTTGGTCACATAGCCATCGAGCCCGGAGCTGTACAAGATGCTGTCATCTGCACTCAGCTGCAAGCCGCGAATGGTAATCCAACTACGATGGCCGTTGAGTGTGCGGATGGTGCGCCCAGTGGTGGCGTCAAGAACGTCGATTCCACCGCCAGTATTGCCCACAAACAGTTGTGTGCCGTCGTTGCTCCACACCAACCCGGTGGCCCAATAGCGACTGTTGTCGTTACTATCAGGATTGACGGCTGTTTGATAGGCAAAATCATTGATTACCATGCCTGTGCGTGCGCTCCACACCTTGACGCTGCCGTCACGTGAAGAACTGGCCAGCTGAGTGCCGTCTGGCGACCACGCCAGCCCATTGATGAAGTCGGTATTACCGGTCATGGTGAACACGGTACGGCGCGTGGCGACGTCCCATATCCGTACGTTCAAATCGGTGCTACCACTAGCAAGCAGTGTGCCATCAGGGCTAAATGCCACGTTGCGAATCCAGCCATCATGCCCACGCAAGGTGTAGGCTTCTTCACCCGACAACGTGTCCCACACGTGGATTACCGCGTCATTGCTAGCACCGCTAGCCAAATAGCGGCTATCAGGTGACCACGACAGTGATGTCACACTGCCGAGATGCCCTTCGAACTTCGCATATTCACTGTATTCGATACTATCATGCAAGGTGACGGTGTCACCTGCGGTAATCGCCAAACTTCTGCCATCCGGAGACCATGCGACTGGACCAAACGTCGTATTGGTGATGACGGTGCTTACCTGCAGACTAGCGGCAGTGGCTTCGTCGATGCCACGGTTGCTCCCAGTGATGACGGGGATGACAGTCGGAGTTGCTGCTACGATCGCTTTGCTAGTGCTCGGCGCTGGCGTGCTCGTAGCAGCACCGCTAAAAGAATTGAGGAGTCCTTCACCCCACAACGAACGCACGGGACTGCCAGGCATGACCAACAACAACACGATACACAACATAATGGCAACTATCGCCAGTGTGACCGCTGCGGCAATCAAGCACCCCAGTTTGAGTGAGCTCTGTGGTGGCGATCCTGCCGTTGCAGGAGCAGCCTGGGCAGTGGGTGCTACATAATTGCCGGGCAAAATTGCCCCCAGTGATGCGTCCACAGTGCTTTTGTCGGGAGTGGCCACCGGTGTGGTGGTTGTCATTACCTGATTAAAGCTTGTCTCACGCTCACGCAGGATTTGCAGGGTCTCGAGCGAAACGCGCATCTCCGAAGTGTTTTGATAGCGGTTGTAGCTACGATCCTGGAGCGCCCGCAGTAGCACTGATTCGAACATTTCACTCATATTCGAGTTGTATGTACGTGGTGACGTGACTCGAGTGCCGTTTGCTTGCACATCAGCGAATGCTGGCGTGTGGTTGGTGGCTGCCACATACGCAATCATTGCTACGGTGTAGATGTCACTGGCTGGTGTGAAATGAGCCGTGTCGCTGACTTCATTGGCCTGGAAGATGCTTGGCGTGGTAGTAGGTCGCCGTATCAAAGCAAATGGCACCACACACCAGTTTCCATCTTCTTGGACGTAGATGTCTTCGGGGCGTAATACACCGACAAAGAGTGCTTGTGCATGCAACACCCCGAGCAAATCGGTGAGGTGTGCGAGTTGTGTCAGCACTTGCTTGCTCTCAAATGGCTGGTTCCGCACCCGCAGAGTCTGACTCAACGACTGCCCACTAGGGGCTGCACACACCGCAATCGAGTTCTGATCATCGGTATGGTATGCGATTACCTGAGCCAACGTGGGATGCGACATGCCTTGGAGTCGTCCAAAGATGTCGTTGAGCCGCTGTTGTTGGTTTGTCGTGGTGACCGGGCACTCGGCCACGTAGACTAGTGCGCCTGTTTGTTCATCACGACAATTCGACACCACAATGCCTGATTGTTCTTCGATGGGGTAAATGACACGGTAGCGCCCCTGGATGATGCGCTCGGATTGAGTCATGAACGTGCCTCGTATCTAAATAACACTCGGCGACGCTGTATGCCGAGTTTCAAGAAGTCCTTGCTGCTGCGCACGGTCGATGCGATCAATGACGCGTCGTGCACTGCGGATTGATCCCTCGATGGATGCCATGAATTCTTGTTGGGTATAATCCCCGGCCAAGAAGAAATTTGCAATCGGAGTAGCCTGGTCGGGACGATACTGTTCGATGCCAGGGCGGGCCGCATACACCGAATTGGGGATGCGCACCACGTGTGTCTTGATGAGGCGGTCATGGCTAGCCTCAGGATGCAACTGCACGAACTCCTCCATGACTCGGGCGATGATTTCTTCATCGCTGAGTCGAATGAGTTCCTCGGCTGGAGCAACGACCAGTTCGATGATGGACCCTTCGCCCTTGTGATAGTCAGGCGACACCCGTGCCAGGTCAGCATAGACGCTCAAATGTGTGCCAGCACTGAAAATCAAATTATCGACGTCAGTCACCACTTTATTGAAGTACAACTGCACCGTGATGACTGGCTGCCCCTTGAGGTGCTTGAGGTTGTCGAGCACTGCATGTTGTCGCATGCTCGCACTCATCACCTTGCGCAGGCTGTGTACGGGCATCGCTGACACTACGAGATCAGCACTGAGCTCACTGCCATCTTCGAGGCGCACCCCGGTGACACGGTCTTGCTCACTGTCATGCAAAATTTCGGCTACGCGACTGTTGAAGCGAATGTCTACCCCACGATCACGCAAGAGAGTGATAAGCGGAATCCATAGTCGCTCGTGTGGCGACCCCTTGACCCACCCCATCTTGGGGGCATAGGTCTCTTTGGCGAAGTGCAACAGCGCGGTCAATACCAGTTTGGCTGACACACGATCGGCCTTCTGAAAGTTGAGCGCGAGCGCCATGGCGTCCATGACCTTGTCGATGGTGCTCTGACCCATGCCCTGTGCCAAATGCCATTCGCGATAGGTCAGATTGGCCTGCTGGTCGATGTACTCTTGTGAGCCAAAAATCGGTTTGAGTAGCCCACGCCCCATGCGCAACTTTTCGCCCAAGGTCATCAACTCACTCTTGGCGACCCCCACCAAGCCGTTGAATGGCGCTGGCAGCCCCTGCACGAATTCGATGGAGCCGTATTTGCCACCAGGCAACGCAAACACCATTTCGGCTGGCTTCCAGTCAAAACTGTCTTGTAGACCGACTTCGCTCAAGAAGTTGAGTAAATTGTGGTACGCACCGAAAAACACGTGCAGACCACTTTCGACCCAGTCGCCGTCAGCATCCTGCCAGGCTGATACTTTACCGCCGGGGACGTTGCGCTTTTCAAGGAGGATGACCTCGTACCCACGATCATTTAACCATTTGGCCGTTGCAAACCCTGCTGGACCAGCACCTGCGATGATTGCACGCATATCAACTCCTCAATATACCCAGTGTCAGTCATGCTGACACACATGTGTCTCTGTTGTAGTAATACGCCGCTGACTGCCGTGTAGGATGTGTTAATTGACTTTTTGCATGATGATTTTGTCGATACGCAGTCCATCCATGTCGACAATTTCGAAGCGCCAGCCCTGTGTATACGTCATTTCGCCGGTGCTCGGAATATGCCCCATGACACTCAGTAGATAGCCGGCAATGGTGTCGAACTGCACTTGTGCACTATCTGGGATGACCAAGTCGGTCCGTGCCATTACATCATCAATGGGTGTGACTCCATCCACCAAAAACG
>VFQS010001422.1_pt1 | contig 22022 bp, 24 predicted proteins | sample 3512361 | NCBI WGS metagenome assembly VFQS01 (sample SAMN10412375, study PRJNA504923) | tailings metagenome | isolation source: Relicate 1 Philex TSF3 active mining | place: Philippines
TCACCTCAATTCCGATGCCTTCTTTAACTCCATTAAATTTTTGTCCTGTACTTAGAAATATTGTCCAAAATTCATAATAAAAAGGCTCGCATTGCGAGCCTTTTTATTATGAATTTTGGACAAGCCGCTATAATGCACTCAAAAATGCATTAATAACAAATTCTATGGATCACCAGTTTCGATCGCGTCGTCAAGATTTTCGGCACTTCTGGAAAAATCTCTGGCGCAGAATTTTGTCTAACAAAATGTCTAAGCAATTCTGGCAACGCCCGATCGCTTGGTTGATCACAGGATTATGTCTATTTTTGTGTTTATTTACTCTCGCCGCCTGTGAGCCAGTCCCAACGCCTGAGCAAGTCAGTGGAAACAATGCTGGAAATCGCGACTACCTCAAAACTGTGTTGAAGCGGGGCAAATTAAATTGTGGGGTTAGTGGTGAGTTACCGGGATTTAGCTTTGTTAATAAAGAGGGTAAATATTCGGGGCTAGATGTTGATATTTGTCGGGCGATCGCTGCTGCATTATTTGATAATCCCGATGCCGTACAATTCCGTAATCTCAATGCGAAGGAACGCTTCACTGCTTTGCAGTCGGGGGAAGTGGATGTGCTGAGTCGCAATACCACATGGACATTGAGCCGTGATACGAGTTCGCGTTTATCATTTATGCCTGTGGTTTTTTATGATGGACAGGGGCTAATGGTGCGCAAAGATAGCAATATTAAGGAGATCGGTGATCTTAAAGATGCTGATATTTGCGCCCAAACAGGGACAACTACTGAGCAGAACCTCGCTGACCAAATGCGTAAGCGGAACATTGCTTATAAACCTGTGGTATATGAAGATGTTAATGCTACTTTTAATGCTTACCAATCAGGACGTTGTAAGGCAATTACTGCCGATCGCTCAGCCTTAGTAGTACGCCGTACTCGCCTTGCTGATCCTGAGAATCATGTGGTTTTAGATTTTGTAATTTCTAAGGAACCGCTTACCCCAGCCGTTAGCGATGGTGACTCGAAATGGTCAGATATTGTGAAGTGGATTATTTTTTCAGCGATCGAGGCAGAGGATTTAGATATTTCTTCAGCTAATTTAGCAACGCAATTACAAAGTAAGAATGCCGAAGTGCGCCGATTTTTGGGTGTGGATGGCAGCCTTGGTAAGGATATGGGGATTAGTAATGACTTTGCGGTAAGAGTGATCAAGCATGTAGGCAACTATGCCGAAATCTACGATCGCAATCTTGGTAAAGACAGTGCCTTTAAGTTAACACGAGGACAAAATGAACTCTGGCGAAATGGTGGTTTAATGTACGCTCCTCCATTTCGCTAATGAATTAGCTGCTCTCCCTATGGGGAGAGCAGCTAATTACTACCAACCAAAAACCGAAGCGATTGCTGGTTGAGAAGTAGCACTTGCCGCAACCTCAACTTTATCTTCACTAATTAGCTCTTCAGTACAAAAAGTTGCCTGACTAAATCCGCCGAAGCGTTGCACCGTGCTAGCCCTTACCCTTACATTTGGTGCAGGGAACCAGAAACGCTCATAGGAACTCATCGATGGATAATCAGTGATGAGCACTAGTGCTTCTTCGTCATCAATTTCGTAACGACCAATTACAGGCATTACTTCCGCATAGCCCACTTCCCGTAATAGCTTGCCTTTGCGACCCGTCTCATCATCTGGGACAAGGGCAAATACTGTTTCCCCTGAGTGAGTTTCCCCATCATCTTTATCCCATGCCATCGTGCCATCCCATTTCACATAGGCTCCACCGATCGCATTAGTGGGTTCAATTTCGTGCATTTGGCAAATTTCGATGACCTTAGGATCGTCAGCATTTAAGGGATTAACCAAAATTTCGGAGCCACCTCTCTCAGCACGACGGAAGGCGAGGTGATGGGTAGTACGTTGCGATCGCCATTTGCCTGCGCTCTTTTGAAAAAATTCTAATGCGTTCATGTTACTAAATCAAAAATAAATCAAAAATCAAAAATCTAATTATTTCTATGGTATAGCAATGAAAGCTTTGCTTAGGACATAAAACTCAAAAGATGAGTTGCGGCGCGAAGCGCCGCAACTCATCTTTTTGGGTTTGAAATGTTATAAAGAGTTCCAACGTTCGGCAGCCGAAGCGATCGCTTTGTCGCTAGGCTTTTCCTTGAGCATCGCCAATTGCAATTCCTCATAGATAATCTTCCGCAATTTCTCAATATCTTTTGCGGGGGGAATCAAGACTTCAGATTGCGCTAGTTGCGAGGCGCTAATGACTCTGGCGCGATCAATTAATGGAGCATCTTTAGGCGCTTCCGTAAAATAGCGATCGCTCACACTCTTAATCGTTGATGGCAAAGAATTTTCAATTTTGGAAAAGGTAAGCTGATTTTCCGCATTAGTTAAATAGAGCGCAAACTTGACCGCAAGAGATTGATTTGCAGATGTAGCTGGCACTGCTACATTCATCACCGCTGCACTCTTTTTGCCCGTTGAGCCAGTAATTTGTGCACCCACATCGGTGACTTTAGCAATCTCTGGCGCATTCAGAGCTACTGTTTTTAAAAATTGCGGACCCGTCAATAAAATCGCTAACTCGCCCGATTGATAAAGTTCGATCGCTTTGCGGTGGCTTTCCGTCAAAATTTCACGGGGAATCAATTGCTTCTCAAATAGATTTACCCAATAGTCAAAGGCAGCTTTCCCTGCCGCATCATTAAAGGCAGCCTTGCCATTGGCATCGAGCAACTTCATGCCCATTTGTACCATTGCTTCGAGAACCTGACCACCATCCATCGTCAACAGGAAAGCATATTTACCAGTTTTCGCCTTAATCTGTTCCGAAACCTTAGTAAGTTCCTCGAAAGTTTTAGGAGGCTTGGCAGGGTCTAAACCTGCCTTCTCAAAAATAGAACGATTGTAAATGGTGATATCCGTTGCCACATACCAAGGCAAGCCAAAGGTAGCGGAATCTAATTGATTTGCTTTCCAGATATTTGGGAAATAGCTTGATTTATCAGTTTCGGAAATGGTTGCCGCCATATCTACTAACGCCTTTTTCTCCGCTAGTTTTGATGCAAACTGGGGATTAAGATTTACCACGTCAGGAGCAGTTTTAGCCGCTACAGAACTCAAAATTTTAGTTTCCATTTCGCCCCAAGGTACATCCACCCATTCCACTTCCGCCGTTGGGTTCTCTTTGATAAAGGCAGCAATTAAATCCGTCATATATTTATCAAATTGCGGCTTTAATTGCATTGTCCAAAAAACAATTTTACTTTTGCCTGAAGTGCTTGTAGATTGTGTGGTTTGCGCTCCACAGGCTCCAAGTAAAAATAGAGTAGAGAATCCAATGAACTTACGACGATTGAGATTTTGCATGGGAATTAGGTGATATATCAAAATAAGCACAGATCATTTTAATCATTAACTGATGTTACGTGGAACAAATACCGCCCTCACCCCCCAGCCCCCTCTCCCATTAAGGGAGAGGGGGAGCAAGACTGATTTCTTGTTCCCCTCTCCCCTTTTGGGAGAGGGGTTAGGGGAGAGGGTCTTGTAAGCTTCCACGTAACACCATTCATTATATAGAGAGGTTCAAAGCACCCCTCTATTAATGATTAAGTTGATCTCATGGTAAGCGATCGCTTGAGATTTAGTGTCACATTATTATCTTTAGGCGGCACATCGCTAAAGGCTTCAAAATATTCCTGAGCCACTTTGGGGAAATGGGGGAAATGGAAATCAGCATCACCATCAGCGATATATGCCCAAAAGTAACGCAAGTCTGGAGTCATCTTCTCAGCAATTTCTAAAGGCAAATTGAGAGGTGGATGCGTCAGTAAGCGCAATACAAAGGGATGCGAATGATTGCCCATCCATTCCCGTGAGAAATTCAAGAAATCAGCCTGTTCAGGAATTGATTTCACGCGAAAAGATTCTACTTCTAAGCGATCGCCTAAATCATCGGAAATATAATTCAGAACGCGATAGGGATGGGGATAGCTGACGAGGGAGCCAGTAGTAATGTCATAGAGATCATAGCGATCGCTATAGGCAATATCCTGCACATGCAGATGCCCAGTGAAAACCATCTTCACATTAGCCCGATGCAAAATTTCGCATAATTGCTGTGTATTACCCAGCATATAGCGCTTTCCGAGGGCATTGCGTGACTGGTCATGCATATGTTCCAGCACATTATGATGAATCGTCACCAAGTTCAATTCGTAATCTCGGCGATCAAGAACAGTCTCTAACCACTCTAACTGCTCTTCATCAATCCAGCCAATCTGCTGACCTTCCTCATCAAAGCGATTAGAATTCAATCCAATTAACCGCACATTAGGCAATACTTCGCATTCGTAATAGAGCTTGTTGGGTTCACTAATTCCTTCGGCAAATCCAAACTTCGTATAGTGCGGCGTAAACTGATCGAAGGTCTCGACCCTTGGTACATCGTGGTTTCCTGCGATGACATAGACAGGATAGGGAAGCTTTGCAAGGCGCTCCGCTAGCCATTGGTGGTTTTCAGGTTCACCATGCTGAGTGAGATCCCCGGGTAATAGCAAAAAATCTAAGTCTAGGGTAGCCAGATGGGACAGCACCTCTTCAAATGCGGGAATGCTGTACTCGACAAGATGAAATCGCGCAGGATGTTGCCAAATCGTGTGGGGCAATGCAATGTGCAAATCCGAGGCGATCGCAAATTTAAACTTAAGTGCCACCTAGATCCAAACCATAAATAATTACTTTTTGATTATAGGCTATAGCTAGTATAGTGCGATCAGTTTTCTAGCACCATAATTCTATTTCGCCTTACTATTTATTGAGTTGTACCATTTGTTGATTGAGGTTTTTAAATAAATACTTAAAATACAATGCACTATGAAAGATGATGAAAAGCGCAAAATAGGTAAAGCAATCAAAATACTCAAACAATACAAACGGCTTATCAAAAAGTACCAAGCAAATATAAGTATCCAAAGACAAAAAGAGTTGGATGATATGATAGATTCAGGATCTATTAAATCTAGTAATTTACCAGCTAAGTTATATAGAGAATTTCCCACAGAATATAAAGATCTGACTCTGAGTGAATTAGAGAATCTATTTAGAGAACTATAACGCCATCTTTTCCACACTATAGGGACTTAGAGATTTAGAGATGATTACACTTGAAACCAATAATTTAACCAAGCTTACATCCCTATTTACATCAGAACCAACCGATGGAGAAGCCTATGCGGACGCTTACTATCAGGACATTGCCGATCGCTTGTTTCAACAGGGAAGTGAAGGCTGGTTATACTTAGAACAAGTACTTCCATTTTATGATCAGCAATCTCGTGATAATCCTTTAGATTTATTGAATCAAGCAAGAGTTAGAGCTATTCTATTCGCCTTATCTCAAGTTAAGTCATCCCGTAAAAAGGCAGAAATTATCGGTTTATTAGAAAGGTATTTAGAAGATTTTCGTCCCAATATTGTCGCTGAAGTGATCGATGGGTTATGTTACCAAAAAGCGAAAAAATATAATATTCGTGTTTTATCGCTTCTAAATCATCCATCTCCTTTTGTACGTGGTAGTGTTTTAAGATATTTTGCTACGCTTTATCCAGAACAAGCTTTACCAATTCTATTAAGGTCTTTAAATGATAGTGATCCAATTGTGCGAGAAAATGCTGCTGATGAGTTAGGTGATTTAGGCTGTGATGATGCTATTCATCCATTACAAACACTTCTTAAAAAGGAAAAAGATCAAAATGTCCGTGAAGCTGCTTCAACTGCTTTAGAAAGTTTGCTACATTAACTCAATATAAGCCTAAATCCTATAGCGATCGCTTGAGTGTTACGGCAAAAGTGCTGCCTTTGCCCACTTGACTGATCACATGAATACTACCTTCCATTTTTTGGACTAACTCATTAGCGATCGCTAGTCCTAATCCTGTACCCGCAATCTCACCTTCCGCTTGTCTACCACGGAAATTACGTTCAAATAAGCGCGGCAAATCTGCATCAGGAATGCCTACACCCGTATCTTGGACATAGATATAAACTGTGTCGGGTTTGACATCTGCACCTAGTAATACATAGCCATCCTTGGGAGTATATTTGAGCGCATTCTCAGCAAGATTGCCGATCGCTTCTCTGAGAGCTGACTCGTTACCTAACACTTTGGGCAAATGGGAAGGGATATTTGATAGAAACTGAATATTCCGTTCTTGAGCGATCGCACTAGCAAAGTTAGTAATTCCATCTAAAATTTCACTCAAATCAATCTCGCTTAGCTCCATTGTTGCCGCAGGTAAGAGCGCTTTTTCATGCTCGGCTTCCGATAGTAAGAGTGGCGCAGGGCGATCAGCTTCGCTGAGCAAGTCTTGAATATGCTGAGTTTCGCGCAAAATTCCTGTTACAAACTTTTGGTTAGGATCATCAGCAACAATTCGTCGTGATAGTAGCTGGGCAAAAGTGCGAATTGCAGTGAGAGGATTGCGGAGTTGATGCAGCAGTGAGGCTAAAAAGTTACTCTGTTCTTCGTAATTGCGTTGTTGATTAGCCGCCAACCATTGATTGCGGCGATCGAGCGCACAGGCGATCGCTAAAGTATTGGCAATTTGTTGAATTTGTGATTGTTCATAATCGAACCAGTCTCGATCTTCCCGTCCCGTCATTAGAAAACCTAAAATTGCCTCTTCATAGATTAATGGCAATACAAAGCGACGTTGTCTAACTAAACCACCAGCCCCCATCGATAAAGTCGGAAAAGTGTCAGTCGCAAAAGTCTCAGGCAAAGCGATCGCCCCCTCCTCTGGAAATACCGCTACTTCGATCAAATTGGGCGGCATTCCATCTGCAACATTTTCCGTAATATACATAGCGCTAGCGACTGCCCCCAAACTCTGGGTCAGTAAAATAATTTGCGATCGGGCTAGGGCTATGAGATCAGGACTCGCGACAAGCATGGGAAAGTAAATATTATGTAAATCTCAGTATAACTCTCCAATGAGTTGATCAATACAATGGATAAATCAGGACATAAAACTCTAGAAAGATTTGCTACAAAACTATTACGACTCTTTATTCGACATATTCGGCTTGTAACTTTACACAAAATTAATCGTAATCACATTTAGTAACTATGCTGAATATCAACTTCATCCTTAATTACATTGTACCGAGTCTTTTTACAAGCACTTTATGGAGTGCATTTCTGTCTGTTTTATTTAGTGTACTGATAGTATTAGCTCTTCTTATAACAAAACCTGAAGATGACGATACCTTTGTATATGCTTTGATCGGCTGTTTTTTTGGGATAGAAATTGTCTGCATGATTCCGATGTTTGCTATTCCTGGAATAATACAGGGACTTGGTAAAGGCTCAGGATATGCGATTTTACCAGTAATGTTTCTAGGAATAATTCTTGCCCCAGTAGGTGCAATTTTAGGCTCAACTGTTGCCCCGAAACTTAAGTTTTTACGCAATAAAACATTAGCCAAAGTACTATTGCTGTTGTTTATTACCTACATAGTGATGGCAATTTGTATATACACTAATTTTTCACTAAACTGTGCCAAAGCCTCCAGTATGTGGTATTGCCAAGAAGTTGGGTTTTAAGAACTGCGATCGCGATGAACGTTTGTGGGTAACGCTTCAGTTAAACTAAAGGAAGTCATTTTATAAAAATTAAGTATATATGCGGTTAAGTGAAGTTACCCACCCTAACCAGTTACATGGTTTGACAATCTCGCAATTGGAATCGATCGCCAAGGAAATTCGGCAAAAACATTTAGAGACGATCGCCGCTACAGGAGGACACCTTGGACCGGGTCTAGGCGTAGTCGAACTAACCCTCGCTTTATACCAAACCCTTGATCTTGATCGCGATAAGGTTGTATGGGATGTGGGGCATCAAGCTTATCCTCATAAATTGATCACAGGGCGCTACAAAAATTTCCATACCTTGCGTCAAAAGGATGGGATTGCAGGCTACCTCAACCGTCGCGAAAGTGAATTTGATCATTTCGGGGCAGGTCACGCATCGACCAGTATTTCGGCGGCTCTGGGCATGGCGATCGCCCGCGATTTGCAAGGGGATAATTACAAAACTGTCGCAATCATCGGTGATGGCTCCTTGACAGGCGGTATGGCGCTAGAAGCCATCAACCATGCAGGACATCTTCCCAAAACTAATTTATTAGTTGTCCTCAATGACAATGAAATGTCGATCTCTCCTAACGTCGGAGCAATTCCTCGCTATCTGAATAAAATGCGCCTCAGCCCACCGATGAAATTCATCACCAACAACCTAGAGGGACAAATCCGTAATATCCCCTTTGTTGGCGAACAAATCAGCCCTGAGATTGAAAGAATTAAGGACAATCTCAAGATTGTGACAATGGTACAAAACAAAGTCGGAGCCGTATTTGAAGAACTCGGCTTTACTTACATTGGTCCCGTCGATGGTCACAATCTCAAGGAACTGATCGACACTTTTAAGATGGCGCATACGCTCACAGGACCAGTCATGGTTCACGTTAGCACTACTAAGGGCAAGGGTTACAGCTATGCGGAAGCCGATCGCGTTGGCTACCATGCTCAAAACTCCTTTGACCTCGCTACAGGTAAAGCTAAGCCCTCTAGCTCCAGCAAGCCCAAACCTCCTAGCTACTCCAAGGTTTTTGCGGATACACTGATCAAACTGGCTGAGCATGACAAGCGCATCGTAGCGATTACTGCCGCCATGTCCACAGGTACAGGTTTAGACAAATTCCAAGCCGCCTTGCCCAATCAGTTTATTGATGTTGGCATTGCTGAGCAACATGCGGTGACAGTTGCTGCGGGTATGGCTTGTGAAGGGATGCGCCCCGTTGCTGCAATTTATTCCACCTTCCTCCAACGCGCCTACGATCAGATCATCCATGATGTTTGTATTCAGAATTTGCCCGTCTTCTTCTGTCTCGATCGCGCAGGTATTGTCGGAGCCGATGGTCCTACGCACCAAGGGATGTATGACATTTCCTATCTGCGCTGCATTCCCAATATAGTGCTGATGGCTCCCAAGGACGAAGCCGAAATGCAAAGCATGATTGTTACTGGCTTAACTCACAATGGGGCGATCGCCATGCGTTATCCTCGCGGTAATGGCGTAGGTGCACCATTGCAAGATGAGGACATTGAGCCATTACCAATCGGCAAGGCAGAAGTTTTGCGCGAAGGTAAGGATGTTTTGTTACTTGCCTATGGATCGATGGTTTATCCTTCCTTGCAAGTTGCAGAACTTCTCAATGAGCATGGAGTTAGCGCCACAGTTGTGAATGCCCGTTTTGCTAAGCCCCTAGATACCGAGCTAATTCTGCCCCTTGCTCAAAAAATTGGGAAGGTGGTTACCCTTGAAGAAGGTTGCTTAATGGGTGGATTTGGTAGTGCTGTTCTCGAAGCGATGAATGACGCGAATGTATTGGCTCCCGTTTATCGCATCGGGGTTCCCGATATTCTCGTAGAACATGCTTCGCCAGAGCAGTCCTTTAATTCCCTTGGAATGTCTAGTGGTCAAATCTGCGATCGCATTCTCAGCCAGTTTGCTTTTAATAAACAAACTGCAGCAAGTGCTAGTTAAGTCTAAGTAGCTAGGCGTATTTAAGAATCTCATTCTGAAAGTTGCTTTTAATTATAGCTGCTACCATGAAACCAAATAGCGCAAGGCGGAGCAAAGCTCCGCCTTGCGCTATTTGGGCAAACGCACATATTTATAAATAAACAACGAAAATTAGGGTGAGACGATGTTTAAGGCAGTAAGGATATCCTTGAGATATAGTTATTTTAAATAATTTGTAGATGGGGCTTCGACTCTGCTCAGCCCACGGTGTAAGCTAGCTGAGCGAAGTCGAAGCTGTAGTTTTTAACTGACCAGTGCCTTTCATGGGAACTTCTGCAAAATAACCATTCATCGTTGCATAGCCGATCAGTTTGTAATTGTTGACTGATAAATACTCATAGATTTTACTTGAGCTAGGGTTAGTCAAGTCAAAGCCATGCATTTCGATCACAATTAGTTTAGGTCGATAGATATTAAGATCTAGAGATGTCAAGACCTCATAATCATGTCCTTCTACATCAATATTGAGTAAATCAAAATTTGATGGAACTTTGCAATCATCTAAAATACTGTTCAAAGATATTGTTTTAACAACCCTCTGCTCTTTGATCTTTCTACTTTTCATCCATTCACTGACATGTTCTGCATCAAGTGATGAAACTAAGGAGTCTTCAAAATCTGTGAAGATAACTTCCTGTTCTTTGTCTGAGATGACTGCACAAATACTGCGATCGCACTTTCTTAGTTTTTGATGTTGCTTGATTAGTTCAGGACAGGCATCAATAGTGACTCCTGTCCATCCTTTTTTATAAAGTGAAAAAGTATTAGAATAATATTGAGGATGGTTGCAGCCAACATCAACATAAACCCCAGATTCACCTAATAAATGTTCGATTATGCGATCTTCTCCTGTTTGAGAGTAACTAGTTATCTTGTAAGGATCAAAGATTTTGCGATTAACTTCGGCATAGAAATAGCGAATAGCATTTAGTATCCCAAATTGATGGAATAGAGTTTTGATTTTGGCAAGTTTCATGAGCATTATTGCAACTATGAGTTAGCCAGTTAGTTTAGATAAAAGCTAAAAATCAGAACAAATTTTGCTTTTATGATGCTTAACTTGCTATTGGGTAACTCTACTTAGCTCTATCAAATAATTAGCTATGCAAAAAATCTATTCTTCCTTTAGTTTCAGTTTTTGCCTTTCTACAAAGTCTTGAATTTCTTCAATTAGCCATTATTTTTCTTCTTCTAACTGGTGTTACGTAGAAGGAAAAGGGTTGCTGAGTCTCTCATCCCCTAATTCACAACTTGCAAAATTCTTGTCCCACCAGTTCACCATTTTTCTGCCCTGCTTTTGCTTGATTTTTACTACTTTTGCTCCATCCGTACACTTTACCTAAAAATCCCTTCTGGTTTACCTTTCAAAGATGCTGTGAAAAGTAAGATTAACCAATGAGTTATTTCCAGATTTAGCAGTGATAGCCGAGCAGTTTTTTGTAAAGGCAAGAAATTTGAGAATCAGAGGGCAATTCATGAATTGCCCTTACGATGCTGGTTTTGTGTAAGCCCTATAAACGATGGATTCACAAAAGATTAAAGAAAGCTGAATCTATCTCGTAGCCGAGGCTTTGAGTCATTTGCTGTAACTTTGCTGTGCTTTCAATGCCTCGTGATTTGAGCCAGAGAGAAATTGTGAATACCTTCTGCATCACAAAAAGCTCCAGTGCTTCAGGATTGTATTGCAGCACATAGCCATCACCTTCGCGCTTGAACTCGTGGGGGACTAACATCGCGGCATAGCGACTGAGTTCTAAACGCCAATCGAGGAGATAGCTAAACCAAGGATAAGTCGCATCGAGACGCACAAACCAGAGACGCACTTCTGAGATTTCCGACAATTCGCGAGGGTCGCCATCTTCCTTATCCCATACAAGTTCAATTTGAAATTGGCGATCGCTTTCGGGCGTTTCATCCCAATTAGCTAATAACTTTTCGATCGCAATTTTGGCAGGAGTAATATCGAGGGATTCAATGCAGGCTTGATTGATATAGATGATGGTAGACATAGTAGTTTCTAGATAGATAATTAATGCGGCGCATTGCGCCGCATTAATGGTTATTAATGATTATTTTTTTGGTAAATGTTCACGCGGATCGAAGGATTGAACTTTGAGTAATTGTTCGTAAAGTTCTCGTTCGCGATTGCTAGGATTTTTGGGAACAACAATCTGGATTTCCACATATTGATCACCAAAAGTTCTGGCATCTTTAGGGAATCCTTTACCAGAAAGGCGCAATTGTTGACCCGACTTCACCGCAGGAGGAATTGTCAATTTGACTAAGCCGCTTAGGGTTGGTACTTCCACCTGTACACCCAAAACAGATTCGCTAGGAGAAATCGGTAATTGACAGCGAATATCGGAACCTTCGAGGGTAAAGAAAGGATGAGGCTTGAGGATAATTTTCAGATAGAGATCGCCGCCTGATGCGCCTTGCCCCTTGAGGCGAATTCTCTGACCTGAGAGCACACCTGCGGGCATATTGACCTCTAGCGATCGCCCATCTTCGAGGCGGATTCTTTCACGACCACCGACATAGGCGCGTTCGAGGGGTAATTCTAAGACAGCTTCCGAATCGCGGCGAGGATTGGGACGGGGTGGGGCTTGGGTGCTGGTGCGATAGGAGGATGCACCACCTGTATCTTGGGCACGTTCATTAGTGCGAAATTTGCCCAGCAATTGATCGACAAATTCTTGGAAATCATTGTATTGGCTAAAATCTACATCGCCTGTGTAGCCACCACGCTCAAAGTCAGGCGTGTAGGGTTCGCGAGATGAGGGAGCGCGTCCGCCTGATCCTTGGAATCCACCTTGTTTCCAATATTGCCCAAAGCGATCGTACTGTTGCCGCTTCGTGGTGTCAGACAGTACCTCATAGGCTTCACCAATATCCTTGAAGCGTTCTTCGGCTGCCTTGTCATTGGGATTCAGGTCGGGATGATATTTCCGCGCTAACCTGCGATAGGAGCGCTTGATTTCGTCAGCCGTAGCTGTCTTCGGTACACCGAGGATTTCATAGTAATTGCGAAAGTTTTGCATATTTCCCGAACTGCAAACAAGGAGATAACTTAGCTTACCCTATGGTTGCTTTTGGAAACGCCAACGGCGTTTCCAAAAGATTTTTAGATCCAGCTACGCAACCACATTAACATGGGTAAATAACCCGATGAGATCGGTAAACCGATATAAATCGGTAGCCAGAACAAAAAGGCGATCGCTACAATTGCAAAAATCCCGCCACCAAGCGCCCGAATATTGGGTGAAGGCGATCGCCACAGGAGCGACACCAACAGGGCAAGGGCAGCAAAGGCAAATACTGAGGCGGGCATATAGTGATACAAAAAGATGCAACGTTTGCTCAAACTCCAAGGTAGCCAATGCGCCAAAAAGCTAGCAGTCACATAAAACATCAACCAAAATAGTTGCGATCGCTCACGCGATGGTATCTGGGTGATGGATTGAGGAGGAAACCTAAATTTCGCGGTAATGACGAAACTGAGGCAAAGTAGCAAGGCGATCGCGCTGAGCCAATACAAAAAGGGGTTGCCCATCGCATGGACAAATTCCACCATGCTATTGGGACGGGTTTCAAAGAAGTAAGCGATCGGGCGAATTAATAACACCCAACTCCACCAAGGCGAACAGTAGGGATGAATTGGTTCAGTTTTACCGACTCCTAAATTTTGATGAAAGCCAATGATTTGACGATGCAATTCCCAAATATCGCGTTCAGGATTAATCATCAAATGAGGAATCCACTGCACAAAATAGAAAGCGATCGGGACAATGATTAACCCAATTAAGATCTGAGCGGCATTTAGGGTTTGGCGATAGCGTGACCATGCATAACCAGCGATCACCACTAGCCCAATGATATAAGCCAATCCTGTCCATTTCACGCTTATAGATGCGCCTAACATCAAACCTGTGATGATTGTCCAGAACCAACGCTGTCGCGATCGCTTCAGGGCTAAGACCATACATAACTGGCTGAGCATCCCAAAAATCAAGATGTAAATATTGATCAAGCCAAACCGTGACTCCACCAATAGCAAACCATCCATCGCGATAAACCATCCCGTCAGCCATGCCCAACTGCGGCGATCACTTAGTTGCCATACAAATTCATAGGTAATTAAGGGCAACAGCGAACCCGCTAGCGCCGTCATGCAGCGATAGCCCAAGGGCGCATAGCCCAAAAGTTGAATCCCTAAGGCAATGATGTATTTCGCTAGGGGCGGATGTGCGTCGAAGAGAGTTTCACCATGTAAGTAGTTTTGAGCAAACTTAGGATAGTAAACCTCATCAAAAACAATATCTGCCGTGCCATCGATATTCCAAAATCTTGTCCCAAAGGCAACCAATGCGATCGCCATTACTCCAAATACAGGATGCTCCGATAGCCAAATTAAGCGATCGGTGAAACGAGCAAGGGGAGTAATAAATTTGCTGTCTCTCCAATTGCTCATATCAAGGTCATATCCAGATAATTATTTACCTGCTTTAATTTGAGCAACTAGTCCTTCTAAATCCTGAATATTGGGAACTCCAGAGAGAAATACTCCATTAATCACAAAGGAAGGTGTACCGCGTACTCCCAAAGACTTGCCAAGTTCAAAATCTTTCTTGAGTGCTTCCTTCGCCTCATTACTCTTGCGATCGCGATTAAATTTATCGATATCAAGTTTTAAATTCTTGGCTAATTCCAAATATAACTCTTCGCCCAACTTACTCTGTTGCTCAAATAAAGCATCATGATATTCCCAAAACTTACCCTGCTGAAAAGCAGCCCATGATGCAAGCGCCGCAGGCTCAGCCTGTTGGTGAATTTGCTTCAGAGGGAAATGCTTATATACCAAAGTGACATCATTGCCATTTTTTGCCATAAATTCCTTTACGACGGCATGAGCTTTAGCGCAATAAGGACATTCAAAATCAGAGAACTCCGCCATGATAATTTTCTGACTGGCTGAACCTGTGACAGGCGCATTGCGAAGTAATAAGCGTGGTTCTTGGCGAATTTGTGATAGTAGCTTTTCGCGAGCTTGCTCTTCCTGTTGGGCTTGTGCTCTTTGATAAGCCTGTACTGAATCCAAAATCACCTGTGGATTTTTGCGGATAATCTCTAAAACTTTTGCTTCAAACTGAGCATCTGACAATTGAGCGTTAGCGGATTGCCCTGACGAAGCGCAGCTTGTCACAATTAGTAAGAGGGCAACTAAGGCTGATAGGAAATAGGGTTTGACACGCATCACAAAAATATCACAAGTAGGAGGTGTAATTCTTTCCGTCTTAGTTTATACCAATTCACCAAAGTGTCATCATCCTTGAGTGAATGGGAGCATTTCACGTTAGTGCAGTCATTTTACCAAGCCAAGAACAAGGGGCTGAAGCTAGCAATTCTCATTATGAAAAAAGCTATGCTAAAAAGCGCATAGAGATTATTGCACTTATAGCAATATATTAAGAGATAGATAGGACAAAGCAAAACCTAAATAAGTGAAGGTGGCACTTCGTGCCACCTTCACTTATTTAGGTTTTATTTCCTAATCAACCCTTACATTGCGATACAAGAGTGTAAGATCTCGCTAAGCTACAGCACACTGACGGTAAACCCCTAGTGCTGTTATACCAATTCACAAAAGTGTGACAAAACTTTTGTGAATTGAAAACCAAGCTCAGTAATGATTTTAAAAATTAAAAATGGCTATGCCATTTCTAGTTTTGGTATGAGTAGGGGGATTTAAGGAAGGCAATCTTGCCAAGTTTAGACCAGTTTTTTCTGCTTATCGACCACCTTCTCCCCTAAAGCACCTGTCACCAAGGAAAGGTCTCGCAATCCATCCTCTAGTTCCACTGGGAATGTACTCTACGTAATCCCAGTACACTGCTTCTCCGTCACTTTCACGCACGGCGGCTCCAATATCGTAACGCAGTCCGTTTACTCTTTGTCCCACTAAGACATAGCCCACGATATCAAATTCAACTCCGGGACCAGAGCGCATGTTAACCCGTGATCCTCTTTCTTGACCAACAACATCAAAATTGCAACGTCCTCGGACTATGGATTGGGCATTAGCGATCGAGGTGATTTGAGGCAGGAGGGTGATGAGAGGGGCAATGGTTGCTACCAGAATTTTAGTTAATTTCATAGATTTGGATTTAGCTTCAAGTATTTACTAAAAGCAAGATGGCTAAATAAAATCTTTGTTCCCAATTGATCGCATCCTCTAAGCAATAGGGAAGCTGAACTAGACTGGAGGCAGAGACAATTTAACGTGTTTGCAATTCTTATCCCCTAGCAAGTAAGGGAAACAGTTTACAATTGTAGTCTATTTGAAGATGATGAATGTTTGCCAATCGATCGCATCCCCTAGCGATTAGGACAAACAAATTAAAAGCAATTAGGGAAAACCAATCGCTTTAACCTAACTGTTCCATAAACCAAGAACCAACTTGGGAATTATCTATTTCACGGCTACGTTGTAAAGCTTCTTCTAATAAACTCAATCGCAATCCTCCCAATACTGAGGATTCTGTAATTCTTTCGCTTCCTAAACCTTGCAAAATGCGGAATGCAGTGATTTTCATGTTCTGGACATCGATTACCCAATATTCACCGACGCGCACTTCTTCGTATAGCAAGCGCTTTGTGCCGAGGTCATAGCCTAATGAGGTATCGGCAATTTCCTGCTTTCACAAAAAACTGTTCTGCTGTCACTGCTAAATCTGGGAATAACTCATCGGTTAATAGGCGATCGCCTTGATAAGTTTCAGGTGGATGATCGGGATAGAACACCGTGAAAGTTCTGCTCATCGGATCGATAACCCATACTCGTAATATCCCAGCTTTCAAATAATCACCAGCCTTCGCTACAAATTCCTTAAAAGTCTGTCCCTCTGACATGATCTCAATTACTAGCTCTGGCGGTACTGGACACATCTCATTACCGATATTACTAGGCAATATCAATACGTTCTTGACAATCACGCACTAAGGCTGCATTGGCAACATACAGACAAGTATCAGGTTCGACACCAGCCATTCCTTTTCGATAAAAGGTTGTTGAGCCAAAATCTTCCCAATCCCGCCCCTGCGCGTCTAAAATTGCCGTCACAATATATCTCGCGAGACGATGGGGGCGCTCATGTCTGGATAATGGGGAGACAATCTCTAAAGTGCCTTGATAGTATGCAATACGAATATGGCGATCTTCACCTAGCTCATTCAGGATATCTTCACAATCACGCCAACTCAGAGAATGAATAGCGATCGCACTTCCATGTCGTAGATCAATAGATTTGATGGGAATGGTGACGGACATGCTCTGTTTTCTCCTGACGCATAGGATTTTAAGTTGCCTATAACTATCATCGGCTATATTTTATCAGATGTTTTTGATTGTACTTTTTATGCGATCGCCTGTTCGCGTGAGTAAGCAATCAACAAAAAAGCAACCTGTTTGATGGATAGCTCTTTTTTATGAGGTGTAAGCCTCCTCTAGCAAGTAAGGGATACTGATCGTCGCTATCAAATTTCATAAACACATCGAAAAATCTCCACTATAATCAAAACAATCCAAACATCAGTTCAGGAGACAACCATCATGGTCAGTCAAATCAGCAAACCTGAAATTATCTACCCTGACAGCGATGGTAAGCCAATGGCAGACAATACCAAACAGTTTGAACTCATCGTTGAAATCAAAAAAGGATTAGATCTACTCTATATCAACGAACCTAACGTCTTCATTGCAGGCGACCTTTTCTGGTATCCCGTTCAAGGACAGTCCAAAATTGTCACTGCCCCTGATGTCATGGTAGTTTTCGGTCGTCCCAAAGGCGATCGCGGTTCCTATCGCCAATGGGAAGAAGACAACATCGCTCCTCAAGTCGTCTTTGAGATTCTATCTCCCAGTAACGATCGCCTCGAAATGAGTAAAAAGCTTCTCTTCTTCGATCGCTACAAAGTTGAAGAATATTATCTCTACGACCCCGAAACCAACTTTCTCGATGTTTGGATTCGCACTAGCGAAGGACTAGAACCAATCGCTCAATCCGATAACTGGATAAGCCCCCGCCTCGGAGTCCGCTTTGATATATCCACAGGTCGCCTCCAACTCTACAAACCAGATGGAACAAAATTTTACTCATACATTGAGGTTAATCAATTACTAGAGCAAGAACGCGATCGCGCTAACCAAGTGACTCAACAACTCGCTGAAGCTCAAGCCTTGTTACAGCAATATCGCGATCGCTTTGGTGAATTGCCTAATGGCTAATACTTTTAGGAGCTATCAGGAAAATTTATCTCTCTAACCTAACTGTTCCATAAACCAAGAACCAACTTGGGAATTATCTATTTCACGGCTACGTTGTAAAGCTTCTTCTAATAAACTCAATCGCAATCCTCCCAATACTGAGGATTCTGTAATTCTTTCGCTTCCTAAACCTTGCAAAATGCGGAATGCAGTGATTTTCATGTTCTGGACATCGATTACCCAATATTCACCAACGCGCACTTCTTCGTATAGCAAGCGCTTTGCACCGAGGTCATAGTCTAATGAGGTATCGGCAATCTCAATCACGATATCAGGGGGTAAACTCTCGTCAAGATCGACGATCGCGCTACTTTGAGGTGCATTCTGAGTGCGATCGCCTACATAATAAGAAATATCTGGCTGACATTCTCGTATTCCTACTTTGCGATAACTACAGTTCGTATAGCCCTTGAGAGGGATTTTGCACATCATGCAGTAAAGATTTACTAAAAAACCAATCAAATCATTATCAAAAGCATGATCTGCACCAACTTCCATTTCGCTGTAGTAGCTCCCTTGAAAATAGTAAAATTTCGCTTTCTCACTGCTTTTTGCTTGAGATATCTGCAAGAAATCTTCCCAAGTTGCTGATATCCATCCTTTCGGAATAATGCTTTGATTTAAGAACCCATTTAAGAATTACATAACACTTAAAATCTCGTTTAAATCCTAGGTGTCTAGCCCCCTAAATCCCCCAATTCTGGGGGACTTAAATCTGCTTCCCCCCAGAATTGGGGGGCTAGGGGGGCTAAGATTACAATTCTTAAATGGTTTCTAAAGTCTTTTCTTTCTCAACTATTGCAACCATAATTACTTGTCTCTCAAAATTAAGAAGTAAGATCTAAATTCGTAATTGCTGATCATAATGATAGCTCATCCGCCTGTTCGAGTAAGTAAGAAATCAACAAAAAAGCTGCCTGTTTGACGGACTGCTTTGTTATGAGGCGATTGCCTCCCCTAGCGCGATCTCCTTTATTGAATTTAAAGATGATCACGCTGACGGCAAAGTAAAAATGGATATAGTCAAGTTCTGCTTCCAAAATTTGTTTACTTGAGCAGCAAAGTTTACAAGCTAAGCGTAATTTTTTGACCATGCCCATAAAGCGCAATACAAAACTTGGAGATCGCACTACAAAACTTGATGGTTGACTAAATCGATTAACATTTGCGCCTTGATAGCTTATGCTATGTCAAATAACTTTTAACTCAAAAAAGCCCGAATGTCTCTGATATCTCAAGGATTAGCCCAAAATTTAATCAAATTTGATGATGAGAACAAGTACATCACTTATGTTCATCAGAACAAGAAAAGGAATTTTGCAAATCCTGAAGAGAAAGTTCAGGCAGAGACTTTTCTGAAGTTAATTTTGACCTATGGCTATGACCCAAAACGGTTGCGGTTGTTTGTGCCTGTGACGATGGGATCATCTGTGAAGGAAGCGGATATTATTGTTTACAATGATGATGCTTATGTATCGCCTCATATCGTTGTTGAGTGCAAGAAGCAAGAAGTTTCAGAGTTAGAATTTACGCAGGCAGTCGAACAGGCTTTTAGCTATGCTGTGGCTGAGGGTGCGAAATATGTTTGGGTAACTTCAGGGATTAAGGATCAGTATTTTCAAGTTCCTATAGAGAAGCCAAAGGAACGGATTGCGATTACTGATATTCCTCAGTATGGTGTTGATAAGCTTGCAAGGTATAAGTATGCAAAGGGTGGTGGTAAGTCTAACGGACAGAAATTATTTGAATTAGAGATTGTTAGTGAAGATGAGTTAACTCGTAGGTTTAAGCAAGCGCATCAATCGCTTTGGGGTGGTGGTGAGCTTAACCCTTCGAGTGCTTTTGATGAATTGGATAAGTTGATTTTTTGTAAGATTTGGGATGAGAAAAAGTCTCGCAAAAAGGGGCAACCCTATGACTTTCAGCTATTTAGTATTAGTGAGGAAGAAGAGCCAAATCCTAAGAAAAGAACTGAAAAAGAAAACGAGGAGTTAAGCGATCGCATCAAGGCTCTGTACGAAGAAGGCAGGAAAGAAGCTCCTGAAGTTTTTAAGGAAGATATTCGTCTAAGTCCAGAGAAATTGCGGACTGTGGTTAGTTATCTGGAAAGTATTAATCTGGGTAAAACTGATTTAGATAGTAAAGGTCGGGCTTTTGAAACCTTTATGGGTTCTTTCTTTCGGGGTGATTTTGGTCAGTATTTTACACCCAGACCGATTGTTAAATTTATTGTGGATGTTTTACCGATTAATCATGATTCCCTAGTTTTAGATACTTCTTGCGGTAGTGGCGGCTTTTTGCTGCACGCACTGGATAAGGTCAGGAGACAGGCGGAAGAGTATTATCCTGATTACGAAACCGATTTAGATGATGCTAAACGTTATAAAGATCATTGGCATCGGTTCGCATCTAGGAAACTGTTTGGAATTGAGATTAATGAACAGATTGCCCGTGTTGCGAAGATGAATATGATTATTCATGATGATGGGCATACAAATGTGATTGCTGCGGATGGGTTGCGGGATAGTGCAGATTTGATTGAACGTAGTGGTAATAGTGGCTTTGCGTACAATCGTTTTAATTTTATTATTACTAATCCGCCCTTTGGTTCGGTGATTAAGCAAACTGAGCAAGCCTATATGCACCAATACGGCTTTGCGATGAAAACGGAAGATTGGCTAAATCCTAGGAGTAAGGCTACGGTTAGGGAAAACCAAAATACGGAGATTTTGTTTATTGAGCAGTGCCATAGATTTTTGGTGGATGGTGGCTATTTGGCGATGGTTGTGCCTGATGGGATTTTGACTAATTCTAGTTTGCAGTATGTGCGTGATGGCATTGAGGAGAAGTATCGAATTGTGGCGGTGGTTTCGATGCCGCAAACGGCTTTCTCGGCTACGGGTGCAGGTGTCAAAAGTTCGGTTTTATTTTTGAAAAAATATAGTCAGGCTGAAACTACAAAAATTCAAAATACGAAGGTTGGTCTGCAAGATTGGATTAAGCAGAGTAATGATTATTTGAAGCAACTGGAACAAATTGAGAATGATAAAAAGCGTCATCTCAAGGATTTACGCGGTTTTGAAAATTCTCAAAATCTTGTGGGTAAGGCGTTGACGGATTCAGAAGTTTATAAGGAATGGAAAAAGGAAGTTACGGCTGAGTACAACGATCGCATTGATGCGTTAAAGGAGTCTCTGAGTGAACAGTATGCGGAGGAGAAGCAGAAAGTTCTTAATGATTACCCGATCTTTATGGCGATCGCTGAGGATATTGGCTATGATGCAACTGGGAAGCCAACTAAATAATAATGAGTTAGATTTTATCAGTGTAGAGCTTGCGCGGTTTATTGAGGTGATCGAGTCGGGGAAAGATAGTTTTTTTTTAGGCTCTGATGTTGATAAAAACAAAGTTTTTCTAGTCAACTATGATGAGTTACAGGAAAGACTTGATCCTGTTTTTTATTGTTTAATAAAACATGAATTTAAGTTTCAGTATCCACTAGCTAAAATCAAACGATTCTTCTCAATTAGAGATGGAGATCATTCTAAGTTTCCCGCAGAAATGAATGTAAATGAAATCACAGGGATAAGGTACTTAAGAGCGCAGGATTTAAAAGAAGGAGAGATAAATTCAGAAAATCCAATTTATGTGTCAAGAGATTATTTTGAAACTATTAAAAGATCTCACATTTATCCTAACTATATCCTTTTTTCAATCATGGCTTCTATTGGCGATATGTTGGTAGTCCCTAAAGATTATCCAGTATGTACAGCAAATAGGGCTGTTGGAATCTTAGCTCCAAAAACATCTGAAATAAACCCATTTTATTTTATTACGATATTTCAAACTGATACAGGAGCAAAGTTATTAGAACTTCAAAAAAGGGGCGGTATACAGCAAAGAATAAACTTACAAGATATTGGCGATCTAAAAATTCCAGTTCCAACGCTCCAAGTTCAAGATTCTATTGCTAGGTACTGGCAAACAGCAATGGGAGCATGTCACTTTTTTGGGATAGTCTAGAAAGCCAATAAACCATTGAGATAA
>VFQS010001423.1_pt1 | contig 22004 bp, 15 predicted proteins | sample 3512361 | NCBI WGS metagenome assembly VFQS01 (sample SAMN10412375, study PRJNA504923) | tailings metagenome | isolation source: Relicate 1 Philex TSF3 active mining | place: Philippines
ACGCCATCTCGCCGAACCCCGTCCGCGGGCCGATGCGCGTTGGCTTCACCCTGGCCGGGCCGGCAGCGGTATCCATAGACTTGCGCGACCAGCAGGGCCGCCTCTTGCAAAACATGGCGAGTATGCAGCGAGCCCTGCCCGGTGAGCATGCCATTGAGTGGGATAACTCCCATCTTCCCTCCGGTATCTATTACGTCACCTTGCGGGCCGATGCGACGGTTCAAACCCAGCAGTTGATTGTGCCCTGAGGCCTTGGCTTTTTCCGGAGTGGTACACAGAGGGGCCATCCACGGTCGCCTGCCGGGCCGTTTCGGATAGGCTCAATTTTCTTCGTCGCCCGATGATTTGCGGACCTGTTTCACGTCGCCGCCGAGTACATTTTTGATATATTTGTTTTTCGGGTTGCCGTGGTAGCGGACTTCTCCACCGGTGTTGGCCGATATTTCCAGGTGTTCCTCGGCATTGACTTCTGCGCGGGCGCCGGTATGGCTGCGCACATAGGTCTTTTTCGTGGTCAAGTTGCCCGCCTGGTACTGACCGCCGGTAGCGGCGCTGGCCTCCTGGGTCTCTGCCCGGCCGCTCAAGGTCAGGCGTGCGCCTTCGGATGCAGAGGCATCGAGCGACTGCACCTCGAGCGCTAGTTCTACCTGGGCACCGCTGCCGGCGTGCACATCGAGCTTGGTAGCGTTGATGGCGGCCTCGGCTTTCACAAAAGCCCCTGCGGTGGCGCGGATTTCATCCAGTGCGGTATACGTCACGTACACCTTGATGACGGCATCTTTGTACATGAAGCTGTTGAGCGAGGCCACGCGCAGGATGCCTTGTGCCACGCGCACGGTCACCTCATCTTCCGGTATGCCCTCTGCGTATAGCTGTGCGTTTGCTTTTTCCCCGTGTGCTAAATAGACCTTTACGTTGCCCGTCGCGGAGAGCGCGTTGAAGTCGTCGAGGGCGATATCTTTTTGCCCCCAGAGTGCGACGCCGGCCAGGGCCAGCGCCATCGTTATCATACTGCGTTTCATCATGGTAGTCGTTATGCTTTTGTGTGGTAAAAGACGCTGTTTTTTGAAACAAGATGCTGGTATCGGCCTTTTTCCCCTATACCTACGCAAAAAAAAGCCGGGAAACGGGTTCTGCTTGCTTTTTTTTCAGATTTTTGTAAACGGACTTTGCTGCCAGCGGTCGGCGATGCGGGAAAAAGAGCAGTTTTTGACACCCCTGGCGATTTCCCTTGCAGCAAGTCGGAACACAATACTGATAACACAAAACTACGACAGATGGCACAATCGCCGGCAGACCACTTCAAAAAACTCATCTCCCACAGCAAGGAATACGGTTTCATCTTTCAGTCTAGCGAAATCTACGACGGCCTCAGCGCTGTGTACGACTTCGGCCCCTACGGAGTGGAGCTGAAAAACAACATCAAGGACTACTGGTGGGCCTCCATGGTGCAGATGCACGAAAATATCGTCGGCATTGATGCTGCCATCTTCATGCACCCCACTACCTGGAAGGCTTCCGGCCATGTAGATGCGTTCAACGACCCTTTGATAGACAACAAAGACAGCAAAAAGCGCTATCGCGCCGATCAGTTGATCGAGGAGTACATAGATAAAGTCGAAGATAAAATCAACAAAGAGGTCGAAAAAGCCGCCAAGCGCTTTGGCGACAGTTTTGACGAGGAGCTTTTCCGCAGCACGAACCCCCGCATCGTGGAGTACCGCCAGAAAGCGGAAGCCATTGCCCAACGCCTCGCCGGCTATATGTCGGCCAGCGATATGGCCGGCCTCAAGGGCATGATTGACGAACTGGAAATCACCGACCCGGAGAGCGGCTCCCGCAACTGGACCGATGTGCGCCAGTTCAACCTCATGTTCTCCACCCAGCTCGGCAATATCGCGGGAGAGGAGGGCAAATTGTATCTCCGGCCGGAGACGGCGCAGGGTATCTTCGTCAACTTCCTCAACGTACAGAAATCCACGCGCCAGAAAATACCTTTTGGCATCGCCCAAATCGGAAAGGCTTTCCGCAACGAAATTGTGGCGCGGCAGTTCATCTTCCGCATGCGCGAGTTCGAGCAGATGGAGATGCAGTTTTTCGTGCGCCCGGGCGAGGAGATGACCTGGTATGAATACTGGAAGCAGGCGCGCATGCGCTGGCACCTGGCCCTGGGCACGCCCCAGGAGAAGCTGCGCTTCAAAGACCACGACAACCTGGCCCACTACGCCAACGCGGCGGTGGACATCCAATATGAATTTCCCTTCGGGTTCAAGGAAATGGAAGGTATTCACTCGCGCACCGATTTCGACCTGAGCAACCACCAGATGCTGTCGGGCAAGAAGCTTCAGTATTTCGACCCCGAGCTCAACGAAAGCTATGTGCCCTATGTCGTAGAGACGTCTGTAGGAGCCGACCGCACGTTCCTCGCTATGCTCAGCCAGTCGCTCGTGGAAGAAAATGTACCCGATGCCGAGGGCAACGAGTCCACCCGCGTGGTGATGAAACTCCATCCCACCCTGGCACCGGTCAAAGTGGCGGTATTGCCCCTGCTCAAAAACAAGGAAGAACTGACCAACGCGGCCCGCGACGTGTTCCATACCCTGAAGGCCTCCTTCCAGTGCCAGTACGACGAGAAGGACGCCATCGGACGCCGCTACCGCCGCCAGGATGCCATCGGGACGCCTTTCTGCGTGACCATTGATTTCGAGACCCTCGAAAATCAGACCGTCACCATACGCGAGCGCGATACCCTGGTGCAGCATCGCGTACATATCAGCCAAATCGAGTCCATCGTGCGCCAGCAGGTAGATGTGAAAAACCTGTTGCTGGGGTAAGCCCTGTACGATTCGTTGGAGTAGATTTGCTGCTCTTTGTTTAGCCATACGCCTCTATGTCCGAGCATCCTTTTTCAAAATCGTTTATCCCGTTCCGGAAGGCATCGTTTCCGTCTCGCGATACCCGTGCGTTCAAGGAGTTGTTTTTCCGCATTCACTTTGACACCTTCGGGGCGTATCTGCAAGTGTGCGATAAGAAGGGGCAGGAGGTCGAGACGAGCTATCTGCACTACAGTGGTCCTGTGCGGAATGTGCTCCATGCGTTGGAGCAAATCCGCCAGAAGCAGGACTTCCTCATCGAGTGGGAGAAGACGCCGGACTACATCTACCTGAGCGAGTATCCCTTTTTGATGGAAGCGCTTCGGTCCTGCGATAACGTTCAGGACGCTGACGGTGAGCCGATTGTGTTTTCCCCGCAGGAAGGTCGTTTGATTGCGCAGGTGCGGCCGGGCGCTTCTGAGAGCATGCTGGAGGCCGGTATTGTGCTCCAGCTCCCCGGCCAGGTATCGGACGACTTTTTGCTGGTTACGGAGCAGTATGCCCTGGCCGGCGATACCCTTGTGGAAATCCCCCCGACTGGTGCGCCGGCCCACATGCTGTCCAATTTTAACATGCAGTTTGCGACCATCCCGGAGGCGCTCACCGAAGGGCGCATCGAAAGCGGCAAGTGCGAACTGCTCGTCGAACAGCTCCTGGATACCTTGGCAAATGGGCATAAAGCCCTGGTGTTCGTCAATTTCCTGGCAGCCATAGAGAGCATCAGTACCCGCCTCGACGAAGCGGGCGTGGGCTACGTCACCATGACCGGAGCCACCCGCGATCGGGAGGCAATCGTGGACCGCTTCCAGAACGACCCCGACTGCCGCGTATTCCTGCTGACCCTCAAAACCGGTGGCTCGGGCCTCAACCTCACTCTGAGCTCCGCCTACGCGAACCCCGCAGATCTACCCCTCAGGACTAAAGCAGACTATGTCAATGCCGTTGTCATCCTGTTTAGCGGGCCGGAACCCTACCGCTGCTTCCGGGAGAGCCTGCACAAAGACGTCCTGGTCTTGTGGGACGCCCTGGTATTCAACGATGTCATCAAGGCAGAAGGCTACCGGATTCTCGTGACCTCCAAAAATTACGCCGCCTTGCGCCGCCGCCTCGCCGAGTTCGGCTACCTGATTACCAGCTAAGAGCGCGTTGGGATTTTTTTTTATTTTCTTAAAAAATGGAAAGTTGAGATGAAGTTTCGTTGCATATCCAACAGCATCCGTTTCCGGGTGCGCAAGTCTGATTTGGAAACGCTCCAGGCGCGGGGTTTCGTGGAAGAGGCCGTCCACTTTGGGTCGGGGGCGAGTTTCCGCTTCCGGGTGGAGTGGAGCGAGGTACCCGCGCTGGAGGCCCGCTTTGAAGAAGGATGCATTTCTGTCCTGTTGCCTGGCGAGCAGGCCCGGGAGTGGATAGCCTCTGAGGAGGTTGCCATGGAACAAACCGTCGGGGGGCTGCAGATTCTTCTGGAAAAAGACTTTCCCTGTCGGCACACCTCTGAATCCAACCGGGAGGATACTTTTTACGAACTGGCTCCGGAGGATCCGTCTTTGTGCTGAGGCAGCCTTTTGCCGGGGGCGGCGAAGAGGGGCTTGAGGTTTTCTTTTTTCCCTGTCTAATCTCCGCCCAGCCTTCCGGACGCCCAGGAGAGTGCGAGCAGGTGTTTCTGGTACAGGCCCTGTAGTTTGGCGTATTTAACCTGGGCTTCCAGGAGTTTTTGCTCGCGGGTGTTGAGCAGGAACACGGAGCTTTCCCCGAGGTCAAACTTCACGCGTTCGGCGTCGAGCAGGCGCTGGTAATTATCGCTGATGCTGCGGTACAGCGCGATTTGAGAGGCGCTGTTTTGCAGTTCGGAAAAGTAATTGCGCATTTTCACTTCCAGATCTGCCTGTTTTTGCTGTAGTTTGTTGGTTGTGGTTTCTTGTTTCAGAGTAGTCAGGGCGAGTTTGCCCCTTTCTTTGCGCAGGAAGAGGGGGAAGGAGAAGTCGAGGCCCCATTTGTAATTTTGCAGTAGGGCATCGCGGAGCAGGTTGCCAGCCCCGTTGGCGGGGGTGAAATCGGTACCATTCCCGAGGAGGTTGTAGGAGAGGTCGAGCCGGGGCTTGAGTTGTTCGGCTGCGAGGCGCCGTTCGATAGCCAGTTGCTGGAGTTCCAGTCCTAGGAGGCGCAGTTCCGGGTGTCGGGGCAATTCGACCAGGAAAGAGTCCAGTAGGGGTAGGACAGGGGCGTTGGTATCTGCGAAAACAGCGGGCTGTCGGCCGCCGGACAGTGGGCTGCCGGGCGGCGAGGGGCGGTTTGGCGACCAGAAAAAAGCTTCCAGGGCCTGTGCGGCGACCTTCGTAGCCAGGCGTGCCTCATTGAGGTCAAAGAGGCGGTTTTGGAGCAGGATATAGGTCTCCAGAGTATCTACGGCGGGCTTGTCGCCTTGCAGGAAGCTTTCCACGACGCCCCCCAGGCGAAAGCGTGCGATATCGGCGGCTTGTTGGTAGATGCCCACCTGTGCCCAGGCCACCGACCAGTCAACAAAGGCGAGCCCTGCCTCGAAGAGCAGGTCGTTGAGTTGGCTTTGCCGGGTTGCACCCGCCATCGGCAATCCCAGGCGGGCCTGCTGAAGCTCGGCCCGATAGGGGTCTATCAACAATCCGTTGAGCAGGGGCAGGTTGGCTCCCAGCAAGGCTTGCCCTGCGGTCGGCAGCTTATCTTCAGGGTTCAGAAAAGCGCCCCGAGCCGTATTGAACTCAGACTTGAACGACAGTGCAAACGGCGACTGTACTTTCATGCCTGTAGAGCCCAGGGTGTAATACGATTTTCCGCCGAAAGACTTTTGCTGCCAATCGGCGTAGAGCTTGGGGTCAAAAGCGCCCCGGGCCATTTGCAGCGCCCCTTGTGCCTGGTCTTGCTGGAGGCGTGCGTTCCTGGCGAGGGGGCTGTACGCCGCTACCCCTGCGAGGAACTCCTGCAGGGTCAGTACGGAGGCGGTGGTATCCTGTGCAGAGAGGGCAGGGCCCGCGGGGAAGAATACGAGACAAGCGATCCAGTTGCGGATAGCCGCCGTCCATGAGCACTTCCGGTCCATGCGCTTCATAGGTTTATTTGATATCTTTGATAGGCGCGTCCCACTTCAGGGCTTTAAAATCCTCTGCATCGGCGTCGTAGTACTCGGGGGGGAAGCCGTTGAGCTGTCGCCACAATTCATACCAGACCGGCACATTGCCCAACATGGCGATGGCATTGGCTCCGGAGCCTGGGCGCAGGGCCTCTGGCCAGGGTTTTTCCGACTGGTCGGCAGCTACGAGCACGCGGTATTTACCGTTTTCGCTGATGATATTGTCAATAGCGGCTATTCTACCGCTGTAGGCCCCAAACGAAGCCCCCGGCCATCCTGAAAAGACGAAAGCCGGCCATCCATCAAAGATGAAGCGTACCTCCTGGCCGATTTTCATCAGCGGGAAGTCCATGGGGCGCACGTAGATTTCTACGGCGGGCTCGTAGGCTGCGGGCAGGATGCTGGCCAGGGCTTCCCCCTCCTTGATCGTTTCCCCGATACCCGTCTGTAGGATACGCGCGATATAGCCTGCTTGCGGAGCGATGATGTATCGGTTATCTGCCCGGACGCTGTAGTTGGAGGCCTGGATTTCCAGTTTCCGGGTCGCGGCCTGTGCTTCATAGCCATCGGTCAGGGCGCTGAACCGGTCGGAGCTGGCTTTTGCGATTTTTTGTTTCGTCTCATATAGGATGGTACGCAGTTCCAGGCGGGCGTTGAGCAGTTCGTTGCGGGTGCTGAGTAGTTTGTTCTCGTTGGCGACCAATTTGGCGTTGAGCTCCTGGATTTTGAGGCGTTTATCCTCTACCTCATTGAGGGGTTTGATGCCCTGTTGGTAGAGGGTTTCCGTGCGCTTCCACTGCCGGTCTGCAATGACGAGGTCGAGCCGGGTGCGCTCGAATTCGATGCTGTCGGACTGCAGCTTGAACTCTGTCTGCCGAACTTTGTTGCGGAGCTGTTCTTCTTTGAAGCGGAGTTCCAGTTGCAGGGCCTCGATTTGTTGGGCCAGGGCATCGGCCTTTTCCGCATACGCGCCGATGGAAGCGCTCTTGGCTGTGACCTGGTCGCGGGTACGAGCGACCAGCTCGGGGTCGAAGTATTCCGATTTGACTTCCGAGAGGAAGGCAATCGTATCACCGGCGTTCACGTACTGCCCGTCGCGCACATACCAGCGCTCGATGCGCCCCGGGATAGCGGAGTGGATGGTCTGGGGGCGGTGTTCCGGCCGCAGCACTGTGATTTTTCCTTTGGATTGCACATTCTGTGTCCAGGGCAAAAACAGGAAGAGCAGGAATACGCCCAGGGCGGCCAGCAGCCAGCGCACGAACAGGCGATGGCTCGACGACACCCCTGTTTCCTGAAAGGATTTGAACAGTTGGGTACCGACTTTTGTGGTAATCGAATGGGAAGAAATATGCAGCATATAGCGGTTGTTGTTTTAGCGCCCGGAGAGATTCCAAGAATCTTCCTGACGGAAAACAGGTTTGAAGTGCGCACTGTTTTGAATTTCCTGAAATGTGCCTTCTGTTTCTACGAGGCCCTCTTTCAGAATTACTACCCGATCGCAATGAGAAGCCAGTAATGGGTCGTTGGAGACCGTCACCAGGGTCCAGGGGCGGTCGGGGGCGGTCAGGCAGGAGGCGATGATCTGACGGTCGCGGGGCTCCATAGTCGAGAATACATCTTCTACTACCAGGAGGCGGGGTTTGCCGGCCAGGGCCCGCACCAGCATGATTTTGAGGCGAATACTGCGGGGCAGGTTGCGGCCTTCCGGCATCAGCATCGTGTGGTAGCCGTCGGGCAGGTTGCGGATGAAACTCGCCAGGCCCAGTTTTTCAGCAGCTTCCAGGACATCGCTCAGGGGCAGGTCGGGGTTTCCGACGCTGATATTTTCCAGGATGGTTCCCTTGAACAAATGCTCTTCGGCCAGGAAGTCGCCGATTTGGCGGCGCAGGCTGTCGAGTTCTATGCTGCGCAGCGGGAAGCCGTTGTAGCTGATGCTGCCCTGGAAATAGGGGAACAGCCCGGCCACCAGTTCCAGCAGCGTCGTCTTCCCCGAGCGGCTGTAGCCCGATATACAAACCGATTCCCCCGGGTTGATGTGCAGGTCAATCCCGTTGAGCGCAGGTCGGTCGGAACCCGCAAAGGAAAACGACACCTTATCCAAATGCAGCTCTATGCCGCAGTTTTTTTCGCACTCCGTAAACGCGATCCCCTGGTTTTCTTCGAGCGGTAAATCCGTCACATAGCCCAACTTGTCTAATGCTGTCAATACGTCGTACACCGTTTCCATCGTGACGATCAACTTTTCAACGGAGCCGATGACGATGATGATGACGATATCCGCTGCGACGAATTGCCCGAAGTTGATCTGGTTTTGCAACACCAGGTAGCTGCCCAGCGCCAGCAGAGAAGCGATAACCACTACCTCAAACGCCACAATGCTCCCAAACTGGGACACCAGGACTTTGAAATGCTCGCGCCGGTATTTGAGGTAATTCCCCACCAGCGCGTCGGTGCGCTGCAAAGGGAACGGCGAATCGCCCGCCAGCTTGAAGGTCGCCAATGCCCGCGCCTGTTCCTCTAACCAATACGCCACCTCGTATTTGTGCTTGGACTCCTTCAAGCTCGTGGCCAGGCCGCGCTGCCCCGTCAATCGGAAAATCAAAAACATGACGAGCAACAACAGGATACTGAAGAACACATAAAACGGATGGTAGAACGAAATGAGCAGTAACCCGAACACGATTTGTAAAACCGACGACGATAAATCTATCAGGATTTTGGGCAAGCCTTTCTGAATAGTCAGGGTGTCGAAAAAGCGGTTTACCAGCTCCGGCGGGTAGTAGTTGCTCAAACTGTCCAGGCGGAGCCGCGGCAGCCGATAGGAGAAATCAAATGCCGAACGCACGAAAATGCGTTGTTGGATAGTCTCGGTCACCGACATCTGCATGATTTTCAAAATGCCGGAGAACACTGTGGCCGCCGTGACCACCCCAATCAACACATAGAGCGATACCGACATCGTACCCCCCGCGATCAAACCAATGATCGCCTGTACGCCGAGCGGCAAGATCAAAGCGATCAGGCCCGAAAATATGGCGTACACATAAATATACGTGATATCTTTGCCATCCGCCGCAAGCAGGCGAAAGAAGCGCTGCAACGGGCTCAAGGCGTCGTTTTTTTCCAAAGCCATACGCATTTTGATCGGCAGACCTGCCTTCTGGACAAGTCTTATTTTTTTGCCCTAATGTACCACTTTCAAAAAATATAGCGGGGCTATATTTTTTGAAAATCCCGTTTCAAGGAAAAAAATCGCTTTCTTCCTCTTCCTCGACTCCTGGTCGGGGAGCCTTAGTCTAAAATATCCTGTATGTGCCGGGTGCGGTACAATGACTTTAGCGCGGCCTGTAATTTCTGGCGGGCGAAAAAGATACGGCTCTTTATGGTCCCCAGGGGAACATCCAGCTCCTTTGAGATTTCTTCGTACTTGAACCCCTCGCAATGCATGAGGAACGGAACCTTTGCCCAGGGTTCCAGTGCATCTACTGCTTTGCGGATTTCCTCCAGGGTGAGGCGGCTTTCGCCGTTGTTCCCTACGACTGCGTCGCCGGAATCGAGCAGATAGTTGTTGGGGGTCATATCGTTGAGCGTCTGCCGGCGCCGGCGCTTTCGGTACTCGTTGATGAAGGAATTCCGGAGGATGGTCATCAACCAGGCGCGGAGATTGGTGTGCGGCTCGTAGCGGTCCATATACTTAAAGGCCTTATAGGCCGTTTCCTGTACTAAGTCGCGGGCCGCGTCTTCGTCTTTGGTCAGGTTGAGCGCAAAATTAAACAGGGCCACCTTCTGGCCATCGAACAAGGCTGAAAATTCGAGCGTGGACATATCTATGTTAATTTAGCGTATCAATTAAATAGTATTACTATCTTTTTAAATAGTAACACAAACATAAAAAGGTAGTTTAAATATCGTATTCGTTTTTTGAAAAAAAATTTGCGCAAGCTGTAAAACGGGGGGACATTTGTAAAAAGGGACATTAGGTATGCAAAATGAAATGCCGATTAGCGCTGAATGGGTGCCTCTGCTGAACGGGTTTCGGGCCTACCTGTTGCTGGAGAGGGGCTTGTCTGGCAACACGCAAGCCGCCTATCTCGGCGATATGCGCAAGTTGGCAGAATTTTGCGCCCTGAGTGCCCCAGGCTCCTCTGTACGGGATATAGATGTGCTCTTGTTGCAGCGCTTTTTGCAGTTTCTGGTCGAGCTTGGCCTGGGTGCGCGCTCGCAGGCCCGGGTATTGTCTGCTTTGAAAACATTTTTCAAATACCTCAACCTCGAGCAGCTCATCCTCAGCGACCCGACCGAGTTGTTAGAGGGTCCTCGTCTGCCCCGGAACCTACCCGAGGTGCTGAGTGCTTCGGAAGTGGATCGCCTGCTGGCCGCCGTAGATCTCAGCACCCCGCACGGGCTGCGCAACCGCGCCATGCTGGAAACCCTGTATGCCTGCGGGCTGCGCGTCAGCGAATTGTGCGGGCTGCGCATTCACCACCTCTTTCCGGAAGCGGGATTTGTACGGGTTGTAGGAAAGGGCGATAAAGAGCGCATCGTGCCCATAGGGGAGGATGCGCTGCTCCATATCGCCCATTACGTGCGCCATGTGCGCATGCAGATGCCCATCATCCATGAAGCACACGCGCACTTCCTCTTCCTCAACCGGCGCGGAAAGCGGCTGAGCCGCGTCATGGTCTTCGAAATCGTCAAGGAAAGCGCGGCGCTGGCGGGTATAGAGAAGAAGGTCAGTCCGCATACGCTGCGCCATTCTTTTGCCACCCATCTCATAGAAGGCGGGGCCGATCTGAAGGCCGTACAGGAGTTGCTGGGCCACGAATCCATCCTCACCACCGAAATTTACACCCATCTCGACGCCGCCTATCTGCGCGACACCATCCTGCGCTTTCACCCCCGCAACCGCAAAAATCGGGATACCGTCTGAAAGTCTGGAAATCTGTTCATCTTTGCACTGAAATACGCCACGGTCTCATGTTGTTCATCCATCGCTCCTGCCTGTTTTTCGGATTGCTTTTGGCCTTAGCCTCCTGTGCGACCATAGCCTCGCCGGAGGGCGGCCCCAAGGATACTACGCCTCCCCAGATAGATACGGCACAGTCCACGCCGAACGAACAGGTCAATTTTGTCAAACAACCGATAGAAATCGCGTTTCAGGAGTGGGTTGTCCTGGAAGACGCCGCCAACCAATTGCTCGTATCCCCTCCTTTGGAGTTCCGCCCCGATGTGCGCCTGAAGCGCCGAAGCGTTTTGTTCTCATTTGACGAACGCGAGCAACTGCGCCCCAATGTGACCTACACCCTCAACTTTGGCAACGCGGTCAAAGACCTCAGTGAAAAAAACCCTGCAGAGAACCTGCGCTTCGTATTCGCAACCGGCCCTCAACTGGACTCCCTCACCCTGCGCGGCACCCTCACCGATGTCCTGACCGGGGAACCGCTGGAAAAGGCCCTTTTCATGCTGTACGACAACCTCGCCGATAGCGTCGTGCGCAAGGAACGCCCCCTGTATTTTGGAAAAACCGATAAGGAAGGCAAGTTTACCATCAAAAATATCCGTGAAGGGGCTTTCAAAGCCTTCGCCCTGGTAGATGTCAACGCCAATTACCGCTACGACCTGCCCAACGAGAAAATAGGCTTCCCGGACTCCCTGATTGTGCTGCGCCCGGAAAACCCCCAGGAGCTGAACATCCCTCTTTTTACAGAAACGCCGCGCGTCCGCGTCACTGGTCTCGATTCTACCTATCGGGGACTGCTCAAGGTCGGCCTAAACCAATCGCCCACCCGCGTCTCCGCCCGCCCTCTGGATACCTTGTCCCGCATATATGCGACCCCGGAAAAAGACACGCTCTTCCTGTGGTATGGGGCTCCATCCGCGCCCACCAGCCTGGTACTGCGGCTCGATTCCCTCGATTTTGATACCCTCACAACCCCCGACGGACCCACCCGGAATGCCGCCCTGCCCCCGGGCGGTATTTATTTGCCCCGCCCCGAGTTCGGTACCCTGCGGCAATCTCCGGTGCAGGACCTGAGCCTGTTCTTCCGGACCCCCATCGCATCTCTGCGCCCGGAGCAAATCCTTTTGTCGCAAGATTCGATGGAAACCGCGCTGAGCCTCCAGGTATTCGTGGACAGCAGCGATGCACGCCGCCTGTACCTGCGCCATACCTGGGCCGAAGACAAAAGCTATACCCTCCGCATAGCCCCCGACGCCCTGACTGACCTCTTCGGACGGCCACTCGACTCGGCCCTCGTGTTTTCCATCCGTACCGAATTGTTGAAAAATTACGGCAACCTGTCCCTGCAAATCACGGGACTTGACCCGCAACATCCCTATCTACTCGAACTTCTGCTGGCCGATGGCAGCCCGGCGTTGACCCGTACCATACCGCCCGGCAACTCTGAAGCGAAGCTATCCTTCCCCAACCTTAAGCCGGAAACCTTTACCCTGCGCCTCGTCGAAGACCGCAACCGAAACGGTACCCGGGATTCCGGTGACTACAATACCCTGCGTCAGCCGGAACGGGTCATTCTCCGCAAGCTGGAATCCCTGCGCCCCAACTGGGACCTGGAGGCCGAGGTGAAAATTGAATAGACTTGTTGCGCGGGGTTGGAATAACCCTCTCGCTTACAGCAGGTATGCCAGTCCAAACGCCAGTACCGAGGCGATCAAACCCACCATAAAGACCATGTAGCAAATGCGGATCAGGCGGTACTTATGGGCCAGTACAATGCCCAGATAATACAAATCCCGCGTCATGGAGCTGTACAGGAAGTCGCTGTCTTTGATCATTTCCATGACTCCCCACTCAAAATCTTCGATGGGCATTTTGTAGAAGTTGCCAAAAAAGAGCAGGTTGGAACTGCGGTTCCGGATATCTTCCCGCGTATAGACCCCTTTGGTTACCTTGGGGCTGGAGGCCAGGATGGCAAACACCAGGCTGCTGAGGCAGAACGCCAGCAGGATAAAGGTAGGAACCACCAGACGGGTCTCTACCCCGAGTTTGGGCACCAGGCTGGAAATGACGATGGAAATGATGATTCCGTTGACGCTGAGCATGATGTTCGCTTTGTTGTCGGCGATGGCACTCAGGTTGGTGTGCATGCGGTACGACGTGCGGAACATCGTCTCTACCCCTCGGCCCAGGTTGAGGTCTTTAAAATCCTTGTTTTTTTTCTTTTTTTTCTTTTCCCTGTCCTCCTCCGACCAAAGTTCCGGTGGCTGGATAGACAACTGGTACTTCCGAAGTTGCTTGATGTTCTTTTGCTTCGTCGCATCGTACAACTGGCGGGCCACCTCGGTGTGATAATAGTGGCGCAGCATGAAATCCAGTTCAAATTGCACCCACTCCTCTTCGGGCATGAAATTTTGCCGCGTCATGAGCAGCTCTTGTCGTACCCGGCTGGAGCGGTCCCAGTACAACTCACTGCCCAGATGGCTCAGGTCTGCATCGCGGATCAGCTCTTCGAGCAACTCCCCGGGCACGCTAGCCGGCTGCGTGGCCATGATGAGGGCCTCCACTTTTCGGATCCGCTCGGGGGAAACCATCTGCTTTTCCAGAAAGCGGGCTGCGTTGCGGGCGCTGCGCACCTCATGCCCTTCGGCCCCTTCGCTGAAACCCGTGTCGTGGAACCAGGCGGCCAGCTCCAGAAGCTCCATTTCTTCGTAGGGCAGCTGGTGCAACTGCCCCAGACGGCGGCTGGCATCCACTACGTCCCGCACGTGCTGGTAGTTGTGGTACAGGTATTTTTCATCTATAAACTCGCGGTAAAAAGCGCATACATGCTGCTCTGCCCGCGCCGAAAGGCTCGTGACTGGTTGCTCCATGGTCTGTTTGGCGTTGGGTTCCGTGTTCAAAGATATAAAAGTATAGTCTTTCCAGGGAACCCAGTTACCGCAGGTATAAAACCTTTTTGGAGCGCAATGCCCCCCCGGCATTGAGAGACAAGATATACACGCCTGACTCGGGTAGCTGTAAGTCCATGATATGCCAGGTGTGTTCCCCCTCCCGACAGGCTTGCCGGAACTCGCGTAGCACCCGTCCCCAGGTATCCCGCAGGCTCAGATGTACCTCCGCAGCTTCCGGCAGGTACCAGCTCGCCGTGATATCCCCGTACGTCGGGTTGGGGGATACGTCCAGGGCAATGCCCTCCCCGTCCCTCGGGTTTTCTTCCGGGAATGCCAGTTGGATAGGGCGTGGCCATTCCTCCGTTCCTGTCATGGGATACGCTTCGGGCAGCAACAAGCGTGGCGCGAGCTGTATCCACTGCGCCACCGAACCACGCTGAAGGGCCCGGGCCTCTATCCAGCACAGCGGCAGGCCCTGTTCCAGGCTTCGCGACACAGCCCCGTCCCAACTCAGCACCAGGTGCTCTCCGGAAAGGGAGAACTGCTCCTGCCCTGCTGCCCCCTCTTCTATCCGCAATATTTGCATGGCGTCTGGATTGGTCCACAAGGCAAACTGGCAGGCGGAGTACCCTGTCCCATCCTCCAACACGAGGGGTATCCGGAACACATCCCCGGGTGCAACGTGGCGATTGGGCACGCTCAGCACCGCCGGCACTTGTGCCGAACGCCCCTGGACAAGGCCCCTCTGGCCAAATGCCGGCGAAGAACCGTTCAGATCCCCTAATTTCAACGCCGTGAAATCAGCTGCCCCCATCAAAGAATCCATCTGTACGACGCGGGCTGCCGGTATAGCGTCCTTCCAAGGGTTTTCCGGGTCCTGGAAAGGGAAGCCTCGCGGCAAAAAACGCCAGGTTTTGCCATGTGGGAACTGTTGATCGAGCCCCAGGATGACGCGGCGCAACAGTATCATATCCTGTGTGGTCAGGGAATTGGACAAGTTTACATCTGCCGCGAGCAGTTGATAGGGGTTACTGAGCTTGTTCAGCCCCAGGATATGCCGGGACAGCATCGTCAAATCCAGGGTAGTCAGCCCGCTCCGCGTGTCGTCGGTTTTCTCGGGGGTCAGCGTATAGGTCTTGCCTTCCGGCAGCGCGGGGAAGGTAAAGCTTCCATCTTCCTCACTGACTGCACGGGATTTGAGTGGCCCTTCTATCTGCAGGACCACCCCTCCCACCGGGGCGCCCCGGTCGCTGCTGACCATACCGTGCAGGGGCATTGCCCGCGGGAAAGTATCGCAAGCCTTGTGTTCCGAGTCGCCGATGCGGACGTATGTCGTGCAATAGCCGTGGTTAGGCCCCCCTAACTTGCCGTCGGGCTGTATGGCTCCCGGGTTTTGGGCATGGTCCCAGGCATGGACTTCCAGCGGGGTAGCCCCCAGGTCTTTACACGTCAGTGCCAGCGAGGTCTGGTTTATATTGGGTTTTTCCCCTACGCGGTTGATCGAGTAGCGCATCGGCAAGGAACAGGCTTCGAGGGCCGTATCGATGAAATCGCGCGCATACAACGTAGCGATGGCGGGGTCTGAGAAGCCGTCGCCGTCCACGTCCACCGGGGTAGGGGTAGCCTCCAGGGTTGCCGACAAGCCGTTGTAGCAAACGGGTACGGGGGCGGTACAATCCTCCACATGCAGCCGCACGGTGGTCCGGGCGGTATTCTGGCAATCGTCCGTGACGCGGATTTCGATGGTGTACTCCCCCACCGGTACGACGCCCGCCAGGAGGTATTTGGGGAAACGGCCGTAGCGTTCCCAGGTGATTTCGTTGCTGGTGTAATATTCCGATACCAATTCAGTGACCCGTATGCGGATGTCCACTTCCGGGCTACACACCTCATAGATGCCCACCGGAATAAATATTTCGACGCTGCAATCCGGCTGGTCCGAGCAAACGGTGACTTCCTTATCCGTATAGATGACGGGGGCGATGCGGTCGAAGACGCGGATCACCTGGGTATATTGCCAGTAGCCATTCGACCGGATGGCCGGGTTGATATCGCTGTTGGTCCAATGGCCTCCGGGGTTGGTGCGCCCGTCGCAGGATACGGGTTTGCTGCCGGCCACAGGGAGGGTATCGCCTTCATTGGCATTGCTGTCGTAAAACACGCGGGCGTCGGGGCGTACCAGCACCCAGGTCTCCCGGTCGCCGGCAACGCCGTTGCAGTCGGCATCCCGCGGCACGATGACCGGGGCGCTACTGCCGTCGTATTCACACCAGTTGATGACCTCATACGTCTTGAAAATCTTGTAGCAGGCTCCTCCATCATCGCCGTAGCGCTTTTCCCGGACAGAGACGCCGATGAGGTCGCACCCAAAAGATTTGAAGAAAAGGGAATCGGGCTTTGCCTCTACGCACTGTCCTTCAAAATCTTTGGGAAAGCGTAGGTTGTAGTGGTGCCTTTTCCGAATGGTGATGGTCTGTGTGCAGAGGGTGGCGGAGCGGTTTCCGCTCTGGTCTATGGCCTGAAAGCGCCGTATGATGCGCCGGTTTCGGCAATCCGAACTATCTCGCTCGGCGGGAAGCTCTACGAAGGAAGCGCTGCAATTATCGGCTACCTTCGGCACCCCGAAGAGACGGGCCAGGGCAGCGCTGTCGCCCGCCCCAAACGCGGTAGGGGAATCAAAGCAATCCACTATGGTGTCGGGGGGCGGTACGCAGGTCGGCGGGAGTTTGTCCTCGACGAATACCCGACTGCGGGAAAAATTGGTATTGCCCGCAGCGTCGGTGGCGCGCAGCTCCACCTCTATGTTTTTCCCGACATCGCAACAATAGAAGAGGGCCTCTGTCCCCCAGGAGGTATCGGTCGGACATATGGAGGCCCATATCTCCGGTTTGCGCCGAACCTCAAGCGCGGCCATACGGCAGTTGTCCCGGCTGCCTCCATCTATATCTTCTACTCGCACTACTGCCTTGCCAAGAGAACTCAACGAAACGTTTATCCGGTCTTTGGCAATCGCGATGGGGCTGATTTGGTCTTCTACCCACAAGAAGCACGTTGTGCTCGATTCGCTTTGACAAGCATCCCGGACTTTGTACACGATCCGGTGCCTGCCGGGCGGAAGGCCCGATACGATGCGGGAGGCTGCCCGGTATGGAGAGGTAGCGAGCAGTACGGGTGCTGTAGCGCCCGGTTCACCGCCCAGTGACAGCGACCAGGGGACGCTGTCGCGCCATATTTCTGCCGACCAGTCGTACTCCGAACAGCGGGCAGCGACCTGTGGGGCCGGGATTTCCAGCACCGCCAGGCAGTTGAACGGGGCAACGGATACCCGGAGCGGCTCTCGGGCGGGTGCACAAGACACCAGCGGGGCGCTGACGTCGCCTACGGTGATGACCTGGTTCAAGGTATCCGTTTTTCCGCTGACCCAGTCTATGATCGTCCAGCGGCGCTGAATTTGGTAGCCTCGTGCGCAGAACGGATAGCGGTGGTCGCTGTACGCTGCGGAGAAACCACAGGCTCCCCCCGGACTGAGGAAGGTAGTGTCCCCAAAGTCGTTCCGCAAAAAGGGATAACCGCTTTCCCTCGGCGAGATATTACCGGCAGAATCCGTCTGGAAAGTTCGCTCCTGTTTGCATCCGGGGTCCAGGTGCACCTCGGCCTGCACGCGCACCGCTGCGAGTCCGGGGCGCACTACCAGGATGCGCTGCACTGCCTCCCGGGGATTGCCGGCATGGTCTTTTCCGGAAAAGACGCGTTTTATGACCAGGGTATCGCGCTTGTTGTCGTACGCAATATCATCTCGAAAACGGAGCAACGTATCTGATAAAGGCCCACAGCCATCCCTGAGAACAGCTTTCCCGGTGCGCGGAAGGCTCTCCCGGGCATTCAGGATACCGCTGACACCCCCGCAGAAACTATCCAGGGCAATATCTGCCGGGACCAGGATTTGCGGTGGGGTTTTATCTTCGGCCCGCACTTCGCCCGCACAAGGGGAAAAATCTGGGCAAGCAGACGGGTCCCGGGCATATACCACAAAACGGAATACACCCGCACCATCAATGACTTCGCCATTCGAAGGGTTGGAATCGAACACGGCTACCCTGAAATCGGACGCGCTGCCGCAGGGAGCGTAATTGCCGCCCAGCACGATGCCGGGGCTGAGGATGAACCGGCAATTTTCATCCAGACTGACGTTGAGGGAGCCCGGGCAGCGAAACGCTGCTGTAGGTTCCGGGGCTGTTGCTTTGGGCATCTTTCCCGCATGGGTGCCCAAAAGCAGGGTACAAAGCCCCAAGGCCAACGCCAGGGAGAGCAAAGCAGTAAGTTTGTTCATAAATCGGTACTAGTATTTGGGATGTTATCCGGGCTTATTACTGCTTGAGCACGACTTTTCATAGAGAGGGCAAACGACGCCACTGTCGCGTTGCCCTGGGGATAGTTCAGGTTTTTTCAAGTCCAAAGATAACGGAATATTCGCGCGTTTGCGTGCCATTCCCGTTAAATTTTACGCCGCCCCTCCCTTCAAAATAACCGTTTATGTAGTTTTATTCACATGAAATGCGAAAAAGGGCGTTTTTTTGAGGGTGGTATTTTGTTATGCCCGTTAAAATGTAAAAAAAATGCACTAAGTGTGAGAAAAATTTTTTCAATCCTATTTATACCTGTATTTTGTATCCGTAGTATTGGATTCGTTGCAAAGGGAGAAGTCACAAGGGGGAAAAGGAGCTTTTTGCCCTATCAGCCGGCCCCTCGCAGTAATCCTGTTGGACAAAATGCTATTTTGTAGAGAATCCGCGTTTTACAGGAATTTGTAACCTACTGTCAATGGCCAAAATCGCAATCATAGAAGACAACCACACTTTGGCAAAAAAGCTTGCCGAACTGCTTGGTGCCAGGCTCAACCTGGAGGTGTGCCTGTCCAGTCCCGATATAGAGACCCTGTTCCACGAAGGTCTTTCCCTTCTACCCCCCGATATCATCTTGTTGGACATCAACCTGGAAGGGCGCAGCAGCCTGCCGGAGCTGCCCCGTATAAAGGCGACTTTCCCCAATACCCGCGTCATCATCATGACTTCGCATACCAACCCGGAGTTTTTGATGGAAGCACTGGCCCGGGGTGCCGACTCTTACTACATCAAAGGTTCCGACCTGTCTCAGTTGGTACAAGTCGTGGAAATCGCCATAAATGGAGGTACCTATCTCGACCCCAATGCAGCCCCCGTACTCATAGATTTCGTGCGAAACTCCCGCAATGCACAGGCCGCTCATTCGCACAGCGGCCCGCCCGACTGGCGGGCTACCAATATGTTCGTACCCCGGGAAATACAGGTCATCGAAGGTCTCCTTGAGGACCTGCCCTATAAAGACATCGCCTCCCGGAACAATATAGGCCTGAATACCGTCCGGCACTATGTGAAGTCCGTGTATAAAAAACTGCACATCAACCGCCGTGCCGAACTGCGGAAAATACTCAGCGCATAAACGCATCGCACTGCCCTCTTAGGTTTTTTCATGCAAAATGCCTTTTTTTGCAAAAACGCCCAAAAAAGGCACTGATGAAGAATACGCTTGCCCGGATTTTTCTCTTACTTGTCCTTGCCTTTTTCTCAGGCAGGCGGCTTTGTGTGCATGCGCAAGGCTCCCCGTCATTGGATAGTCTGCAGGGGGTACTCAAAAACCCTTCGATCAACGATTCCCTCCGGGCCAATACCTTCTTGCAGCTCAGCTATGCCATGCTGCGCATCTCTATGGACTCCTCCCTCTACTTCGCAAGGGAAGCCCAAAAGCTCATCCCCGAAAAAACCAATCTGCGCCAATACTTTACCTTCTTGCTGCTACAGGGTTCCCAGAAAGCTATACAAGGCAAATCAAGCGAAGGACTTAAAATTTTCCTCAAAGCCCTGGAATTGGCCGAGGCAAACCCGGAGAAAATCCCGGAAAATCAAAAAGTGCTATCGCTCGTCAACACCGGAGGGATATTCTACTCTTTAGACGAATATGAAAAGGCGGCTTTCTATCTCAAAAAAGCCATCGCCATCCTGGAAAAGTCAAGGATTACCATAAACCTCGGGGAAGCCTATAGGGGCTTGTTGCTCGTGTATGTGGCCAGCGGGAATGCCGATGCCGCCCGCCTATATGCCCGCAAGGCACTTTCCGTCTATACAGCGCTCGACCTCGACCTGGAAAGCAACTTGATCCGGCTCACTCTGGTAGAGCTGAGCATCCTCGACCGAAAATACCAGGAAGCGTACGAGCAGCTCACGGAGTTGCTCCCCTTTTTCCAAAAAGCCAATATTCCTCTGCATCTCGGCGAAGTACAAGCCCAACTCGGACGGGCAGCCCTGGAAACCGGCCGATACCCGGAGGCCTACCAAAATCTACGCTCGGCCTTCCACCTCTTCAAGACTACCCAGAGTTCTAAAATGCAAAGGGAGGTCACTCGCAACCTCAACCGCCTCTTCGAGATCAAAGGCCAAACCGATAGTGCTTACTTCTACTTCAAAGCATACAAGTTCCAGGACAGCATCCTGCTTCGGGAACTGAACGATAAAATCGTCATCAAAACGAAACTGGACTACGATTCCAGGCTCCAGGAACAGGAATACGCCCTCCTCGAACAGGAAAACCGTGATATCCAACTCCAAAACTCTATCTATCTCATCCTCTTTTTCAGCCTCTGCGCCGTCCTCGTCGTCGTTTCCCTATCCATGGCCGCTCTCCAAAAAAGAAAGGCATTTGTGGAAATACAAAATGAGGAGATTGGAAAACTCCATCAAAAAGCCGAGCAAGCCCTGGAACAATCCGTGCGCCTGGGCCAGGAAAAACAACAGCTCATCAGCCTGCTCAGCCATGACCTGCGCGCACCACTTGAAATTATCCAAATCAATGTGGCCCTGCTGGAAGACAAAATCCCGCAGCCAAACCCTGAACTACAGGAAATCCGCGAAAATGCCCGCCTTATCCACGAGTTTAGCCTCCGCATCATGGCCGCTCAAAATATCGAAACCGTTGATATCCCCCTGTATCTCCAACCCGTCCAATTAGACGATATCGCCCGGTATGCCATGAACCGGTTCAAAACCATCGCCGCCCAGAAGTCTGTCCGCCTCCTTTGGCACACCGCACCCGATGCCCCCACTGTTCGCGCCGACCAGTTCTTCTTGAAGGAGTGTCTCGCAAACCTGCTCGCCAACGCGCTCAAATTTTCCCCTCCCCAGGGAACGGTCGTCATAGCTGCTCAAATGCACGCGCAACAAGTGCTGCTCTCCGTACGCGATTCCGGCTCCGGCAACCCCTATTTCACCGGCGAACGCAATCCGTTCAGCAAACCGGTCCAGTCGTCCACAGGCGTCGGGTATGGCCTCTACCTCACCCAGCGCTACGTGCAACTCATGGGCGGCTATATCCGCGCCTTCAACCACCCCGAGGGCGGCGCCGTCGTGGAAATCGCCCTCCCGGCTTATTAGGTCGTTGTCGAGAGGGCCAAAGTCCCTTTTTATGCCTTCATATCCCTTTTTACGAAAAATTTCGTAGAAAAAATTGCTTTACGAAAAATTTCGTATATCTTTGTTACGAAATTTTTCGTAAATCTTTTGCTATCCATTTATGACCACACCCAACCAACCCGCACCGACGGAGTCGGAACTGGAAATCCTCCAGGTGCTTTGGCAAATGGGCCCCTGTACCGTCCGGCAGGTAAACGACATCTTGAACGAACGCCGCGAGGTTGGCTACACGACGACGCTGAAACTGCTGCAGATTATGGCGGAGAAGAAGTTGGTATCCCGCGATACCTCCGACCGGGTCCACATCTACCACGCCGCTGTCGGGGAGTCCTCTACGCAGCAGCGCCTGCTCAAGCATTTCGTGGACACGCTCTTCCGCGGCTCTGCCTCCCGCCTGGTGATGCAGGCTCTCGGCAACCACGAGGCCTCCTCCGAAGAGCTCGACGAGATCAAGTCGCTGATTGAAAAAATTGAAAAACAACCACCAAAATAAATCCGGTATGGACATGCTGTTCCTCTCCTGGTTTTGCATGCTCGGCGCGCCGGTCTGCGAGCTGCCGCCCCCTCTGGTCCAGGCTCTGGGCTGGACCGTCGTACACGCCTTGTGGCAGGGTGCACTCATCGCCCTGCTCCTCGCCCTGGGCCTCGCCGCCCTGGGCCGAAAACCGGCTCATT
>VFQS010001424.1_pt1 | contig 21998 bp, 24 predicted proteins | sample 3512361 | NCBI WGS metagenome assembly VFQS01 (sample SAMN10412375, study PRJNA504923) | tailings metagenome | isolation source: Relicate 1 Philex TSF3 active mining | place: Philippines
TTAATTAAATCTTGAATTTCGTTAAGATTCATGTTGTTTGATTTAAGTTCTTATTCTTAGTTTGAATTATATGCCCATTTTAAATATACAGCACCCCAAGTAAAACCACCTCCAAAAGCAGATAAGATTATATTATCTCCTTTTTTCAATTGATTTTCCCAATCCCATAAACACAATGGAAGAGTAGCTGCAGTTGTGTTACCATACTTCTGAATGTTAATCATTACCTTTTCTTTAGATAATCCCATTCTTTCAGCGGTAGCATCAATGATTCGTAAGTTTGCTTGATGTGGTACTAACCAATCTACATCCTCACTCGTCAAATTATTTTTTTCCATGATCTCAGCAGAAACTTCAGCCATGTTAGTTACAGCAAATTTGAAAACAGTTTTTCCTTCTTGCTTCACAAAATGATCTCTGTTCTCAACGGTAGTCAAAGTTGCAGGATTTGCAGAACCACCCGCTGGTTGAATCAAATATTTTCTTCCAGAACCGTCGCTTCTCAAAATCGCATCTTGTACTCCAAGACCCTCTTCGTTTGGTTCTAATAAAACTACCCCTGCACCATCACCAAAAATCACACACGTAGTACGATCTTGATAATCAATGATAGAACTCATCTTATCAACACCTACTACCAATACTTTTTTATGTGTACCTGTCTCGATAAATTTAGCACCTGTTTCCAAAGCGTAAATAAACCCTGAACATGCAGCAATTAAATCAAATCCCCAAGCATTGGTCATACCCACTTTATCACAAACGATGTTTGCAGTACTTGGAAATGGATGGTCAGGTGTTACCGTAGCAACTACCACAAGATCAATATCCAATGGCGATAATCCTTTTTTCTCCAATAATTGTTTCACTGCTTCAGCAGCCATATCAGAAGAAGCACCATCTTTCATGATTCTTCTTTCAGAAATTCCCGTACGTGTCAAAATCCACTCATCAGTAGTATCAACGATTTGGGCTAAATCATGGTTGCTTAAAATGGTTTCAGGTAAATACCCTTGTACACCAGTTATTGCAGCTGTTATTTTACTCATATCTTAATTAAATGCTTCGTTTACGCGAGTAGCTAATCCAGATTTAGCGACGTCATATGAATGCAACACCATATTTTTAACAGCGATGTCGTTCGAAATACCATGACCAATAATCACGTTACCCTTCACACCCAAAATTGGGGTACCACCATAGTTTTCATAATTGAAACGATCGAAATACTCATCTTGAATACCTCGTTTTCGTAACATATGATAAAACCCTTCCGCTTGTTTCAATACAATATTACCTGTGAATCCATCACAAACAATAACATCAGCTTTACCTCGGAAAATATCTCTACCCTCGATATTACCAATAAAGTTCACTTCTTCTGACTCAGCCAACATTTTGTGAACTGCAATCGTCAATAAGTTTCCTTTAGTTTCTTCCTCGCCAATATTTAAAAGAGCTACCTTAGGATTTTCAATTCCGTAAACATTTTTGGCATATAGAGCACCTAACACAGCAAACTGATACAATACATCTGGCTTACAATCAGCATTAGAACCAACATCCAACAACACCGAATTACCTCCATCAAAGGAAGGAATTACCGATGTAATACATGGACGAATGATTCCAGGAATTGTATTCACCTTGTAAATTGCACCAACAAGCATAGCACCAGTGTTACCAGTACTTGCAAAGGCATCAATCTCTTTTTTAGCCAACAAATCAAACCCAACAGATATAGTACTGTTCGGCTTTTGCGGAATAGCTCTCGTAGGATGATCATGCATTGTAATAATATCAGGAGCATGAACGATGTCAAAGTCAGAAACATTTGCACCACGTTCAATCAAGTCTTTTTCAATAGACTCTTTGTCACCTAACAATACAAGCCTTACATCCTGAGGAAGTTCTTTTTGGGCTAGAATTGCACCAGAAATATTTGCATCTGGCGCAAAGTCACCCCCTAAAATATCTAATCCTATCTTCATCAGGAAGAATAAGTTTTAATTCGCTTAAATTGCTACTTCTTTCTCAGCTACAACTTTCCCTTTGTAGTAAAGTTTTCCTTCATGCCAGTATGCATGGTGGAATAAGTGAGGCTGACCTGTTGTAGGACAAATTGCGATATTGTCAGCTACTGCTTTAAAATGCGTTCTTCTTTTGTCTCTTCTTGTTGTAGAAGTTCTGCGCTTAGGATGTGCCATTTTACTTTATTTATATTAACTATTAGTTCAAATTCTTCAAGATTGCCCACCTTGGGTCAATCGGTTTATCGTCATTATCATCGTCTTCCTCTTCGAAATCATCGTCATCATCGTCTTGATCTTCATCTGACTCCGAATCTTCATCTTCCCAAAATTCATCGTCTTCATCCCAATCTTCATCATCAAACTCATCATCGTCTTCAGCGTTAACTATATGCTGCTGAATCAACGCCCACATCTCCTCATCACACTCACCCTCATCGTGAAGCACACGTAAAGGCAATTGTGTTGTGATTAATTCATAGATTGGATTTGTAACATCAATCTGATAACTGTCTGGATGCAATACAACTAACATTTCATCTTCTTCCTCTTCTAGTCCGAATTTGTAGATCAGTTTGTATGTTCCATCAATTTCCAAATCCATCGGTGCATTACATCGATCACACAAGGTGTTTATTTTTCCCTCAGCATGAAAAAGTGCAATCATCATTGTCTCTTTCTTTTCTAACTCTAAGGTTACTTTAACATTTCCTTGCTCGATAATGGAATACTCCATAGATTCAAAGAACGAGTTTCTTATCTCAAAATCAAATAGATGCTTTCCGATCTTCAACCCAACAAATGGAATTAGAAATTCATTTTGCATATATTCACTCTTTGATAAGGAAGGCAAAGATAATAAAATTAAACGAAGATTGTTTATATCTTTTTAATTTTTGATAAAACAAGCTCTGTTTTAACGTTTAACACTTTGACTAAAAATAATAAATTATTCTCTATTTCCAGAATAATTCTTTCTTTTTCCATCAGAAACCTGCTGAACCTGAAGTGGGTTTGCATGTATTTCTTTGTGAAATTTTCTATTTTTATATATATCTAAAGCCAAATATATTGCGCTACGCATGGACTGCGCATTGGCAATTCCTTGTCCGGCGATATCAAATGCCGTCCCGTGATCTGGCGATGTTCGAACGATTGGCAAACCTGCAGTATAGTTTACTCCGTCTTCAAAAGACAAGGCTTTAAAACCAGTCAACCCTTGATCATGATACATAGCTAAAACCACATCAAATTGATTAATTTGCGTAGAACCAAAAAAACCATCTGCTGGATAAGGACCATAAGCAGTCCCTCCTTTCTCAGTAAATGCTTGTATTGCTGGAATAATAATTTCTGTTTCTTCAGAACCTAATTTTCCTTGCTCACCTGCATGGGGGTTTAATCCCAATACTGCAATTTTAGGTTTTATGATCCCAAAATCTTTGATCAATGAATTGTTCAGTTGATTTAATTTATTAAAAATTGAATCTTTTGTAATCGTATTAGATACCTCTTTCAAAGGAACATGGGTTGATACTAAAGCTACCTTTAAACGATCACTTACCATCATCATTAATGCTTCATCAACATTTGATAAGTGAGCTAAATATTCTGTATGTCCAGGAAACTTAAAATCAACTTTTGAAATTGCCTCTTTTGAAATAGGAGCTGTAACTAGTACATCAATCTTATTTTGTGCTAAGTCCTGCGTTGCTCTTTCTAAAGAAGCAAATGCATATTTTCCGCCCGTTTCTGAAACTTGACCTATTTCAAATCGAATTTCATCATTCCAAACATTAATAACATTAACACGATTCGAAACCGCATCTTCTGCAGTACGACAAGATTGGTACGCAAACTCGTCAATCTTGATCATCTTTTTATGGTAAGACAATGTTTTAGTAGACGCATAAATAATTGGAATACAATCTTGTAAAATTCGATTGTCCGAAAGCGCTTTTATTACCACTTCTGGGCCGATTCCATTGATATCACCAATGGTAATTCCTACTCTAAATAATGATTTTTCTTTTTCTTTATCCATTAGAAGTGTTTTTCTATAAACTCATGTAACAACCTCACGCCAACTCCTGTTCCGCCTTTGCCTTTGTAATTTTCGGGCGCTTCTAAAAATGATGGTCCTGCGATGTCTAAATGAACATAAGGTGCTTTAACAAAATGTTCTAAGAATTTGCCCGCTGTAATCATTCCTGCATAACGACTACCGATGTTTTTCATATCAGCTACTGAAGATTTCAAATCATCTTTATATTCATCCCAAAAAGGCAACTGTACCACTCTTTCGTGAACGTCATTCCCAGCTTCAATTAATTTGTCTAATACTTTTTGTTTTGCATTACCCATCATGCAAGAAGCTTTTGTTCCAATAGCCACAACTGCAGCACCAGTCAAAGTAGCAGCATCGATTACTAATTCTGGATTGAACTTAGAGGCATAAGCCAATGCGTCAGCAAGAATCATTCTTCCTTCAGCGTCTGTATTCAATACCTCGATCGTAGTACCATCATACATATGTACAACATCACCAGGAGCATACGCATTTAACCCAGGTCTATTATCTGTAGCTGGAATTAAACCAACCAAATGCACATCTAATTGATTTAGCGCAGCCGCATAAATAGTAGCTGCCATACAAGCTGCACCGGCCATATCACTCTTCATCAAATCCATCGAACCTGCTGTTGGTTTTAAACTTAAACCTCCGGTATCATACACAACACCTTTCCCTATTAAAACTAACGGTTTTTTATTACGTGCATTTTTAGGCTTATATTCGATAATGGTAAATGTTGGTGGTTCGATAGACCCTTTATTTACAGCTAACAAACCGCCCATTTTTAAGGCTTCAATTTTAGATTTTTCTAAAACTTGTACAGAAAAGTTAGCCTCTTCTCCTAATTTCTGGATCTCGGTTGCTAATTGCGTAGCGGTTAAATAAGAAACTGGTTCGTTCACCATGTCTCTCGTCCAATATACCGATTTTAAAATGTTGTTTAATTTTTGAATTTGATCTTTTTCAAATTTTCCGATTACCTCAACGGAAGCTAATTGGTATTTTTTTGAATCAGCATCTTTAAAATATTTTAAAAACTGATAATTTGAAAGCACCAATCCCTCTGCTAAAAACAAAGCTGTGTCTTTCTTACCCGAAATAGTCACCTTAGTAGCGTCTTTTGGCAATTTAGTTCTCACCGTATTACCTGCAATTCTAAGTTTTTCGTTAGATAAATCATCTTTAACAAAAAAGATAAACTGACTTCCTAATTTTAGATATTCTATTTCTTCCTTCCCTTCTAAAAAAGATTTTGCCACCTCCTGAGCCAAAGGGTGAATATCAGTAAGTGCGTTGTTTTTCTTCCCTACTAAAAACACCAAATGTTCTTCAGGATTATATTTTTTTACTTCTACGATCATATTAGAAATTTTAAAGTCCTAAGTTAATGATAAAACAGAAAATAGTAGAAAAAAGAAAGGGCAATCTAGAAAGACTACCCTTAAAATTATTCACTATTTTATTATTTTAATTTTGCAAACTACTTTTTAAGTTGTGCATCAGTAGGTTCAATTTCTTTTAAAATCGTCAAAATTTCATTTGCTTTAGTAGTATCTTTTTGTTTATTGTAATATTCTACTAAGTACTTAGCACATTCTGTCATCATTTTTTTGACATGTGGTTGATTGCGTTCTTATGGTTTTACCAATGTAAGTACTTTTTCATAGTAAGGTTTAGCGAGCCATTTATCTTTTTTAAGGTCTAATTGTTCAGCTGTATTTCCCCTTAAAAAAAATCCTCTGGCATACGTTGGCGCAATATCATTAAGTTTAGCAAAAGTAGAATCTGCTAAAATATATTTTTTACCATTGTAATACATTCTTCCAAGATCTAATAATTCATCACCTGTAAGTGGCATAATTTTTTGTTTCGATAAATAACACTCAACAACTTTATCATATTTTTTCATTTTAGAATATGACTTAACTAATAAGATCAAATATTCTGATTTATTTTTCGATTCTATTTCTAAACCTTTATTTAGCTCAATAATCGCTAATGAATCTTTGCCATTTAAAGTCAATAATTGTGCTTTGTATTTATAATCATTAGATGATATTTTTTCTATAGGTACAATTGAAAAAAACTTATCAGCGACGGATAATCCTTTAGCGATATTTTTTTCTTTATCAATTGTACACTCTGCATACGAATACATTAAAATTCTATTTAACTGAAAATTATTCATGCCTTTTTCAATCAAATAATTTGATTCATTAATTGCTTCACAATATTGTTTATTACTAAACAAAGCATTCGCATACCTGTATCTTGACTCTAAACTATTATTAATTGAAAGATACTTTTCCCACATTGCAATTGCTTTCTTAGATTTATCTCTGGACTGATATAATTCAGCATGCTCTCTGTAAGTTGGAGCAAAATTTGAATCTAGTTTTTCAGCCTCGAAAAACAAAACATTTGCAGATGAGTCAGCGGAAGAATTTCTTAGCCTAACATAAATTTTTGCTTTTCTAACAAGACCTTTGGGAGACAATGCATTTTTATTTATGGCATTGTTATACTCAGCAACAGCTAAACTAACATTTGAAGTTGACTTTAATATCAATGCATCACCTTTTAATAAATAATTATCTTCATTTTTTGGATCTAATTCAATAGCTTTATTTATATAAACCAATGCTTCATCAAATAATTTCGACTCTGAAATAAGTAACGCTTTAGTAGCTGCACGATATAAATCTGCATTTTTTTTGTTAGATGCTAAAACTTGATCAAAAATAACTTTTGCTCCATTGAAGTCTTTTTCATTTAACTTTAAACGTGCAGTGGCTATTGAAGTATATGGAAATTCGGCGTTTTTTAAAGCAGCAATTTTCCAGTAAACAATTGCTGAATCAATTTCTTTACGATCAGCAAAGTTTTCAGCCAAATAGTAAAAGTATTCAGGTTTAGAATTATCCAATTTTATTAACTCTTTTAATTCTTTTTCTGACAACGTATATTGTTCACTGTCAGTAAGCTTAATTGCATTTTGCAACGATTGAGCATTAGAGTAAGATGTTATTAATAACATCAAGAAAAATAATCTTTTCATATTTAAATTCTGTTTTTTATTACTTCTACAAATAATTTGCCAAGTTTCGCAAAAGTAAGGAATTAAAGTAATTTGTTTAACTTTCAATAAAGAGAATTAATGTTTTCTTAAACCTAAATTATTCTGTTCTCATTTCAATCAATCGAATGGGAGCATTAGCAGGAACCAACGACGATTGTTGAACAATCAATTGCCCTGGTTCTCTCAACATAAAATTGATTAAACTTGAATTGACTGAACTTCTCGGAGCATAATTAATCATCCAAATATCCCGTGTCAAAGGGTATTCTTTGGTATATAAAACTCCCGCATAAGGTTGAAAAGCAAGTGAGTTTTTATCTTTACCAACTGAGGCAACACGAATTCCATTAAGAAAATACTTTGTATCAAAATCATGCTGGTCACTTATCCAGTTTACACCAATAACCCCTAACGAATTTGGGTTCTCTTTTATGAATTTTATCACTTCTTCGTTAGACTTTAAAGCTGTAACATGATTTTCAATTGGGCCATTGTTACATAATTTCTTCAGATAATTAAAATTGGCAGAATAAGGTTTATCAAAAACAACTTGAATTTTACGTCCATCTTTCCAAGTAGCTTTTTTGCCCAAAAGAATATTCTTAATATCATTTACAGTAAAAACAGAATCTGAATTTGAAGGATGTACTATAATTGCTACTCCATCTGTTGCAATTTTATTACTTCTAACTTCAATATCTTTTGTTTTTAAAATATAAATTTCTCGTTTTGTTAGTTCTCTTGATATGACAATTGTATTCACTTTTTTATCATTGATCAAAAGTTCAACTGCACTATCTTCTGAAGCATATTTTGGAATAAACTTAGCTTTCGGATACTGACTTTCGTATGTATCAATACTCGTTTTAAGCAATTTATGAAAAGAATCATCAATTACAATTCTGGCGTATTCATACCTAGTTTTTTCGTTCGAAGCAGAATTGCCTCCACCACATGCTTGTAAAAAGCCCAAGCCCAATAAAACAATAAAAAAAAGAAATTTCATATTGCTAAAAATTTTTACGTTTTGCATTTTTTATAGTTAAATATAACATAAAGGTTCTATAAACTGCGTAGACACTTAGAATGGCTATCATCATTGGTTTTTTAAACCCATCCAAACGATCTGAAAAAACATTCGTAAAAGCAATAAAGTAAAAAAGTACTACACATAATGTAATACTTACTAATGACATTGCAATATTTACAATCTTCATATATTTAATTTAAAGAAAAAGGCTGTCCATTGAGACAGCCTTTAATTTATAATTGGAATCTAAAAGGGATTACGAAACGGTAATTTACTGGTTTACCGTTTGATCTTCCTGGTTTCCATTTAGAGCTTTGTAAAAGTGTTTTCTTAACGACACGGTCTAATTCAGGTGCAGAACTATTTAAAATTCTTACATCATTAATTTTACCATCTTTAGAAAGAACAACTTCAGCTGTAATTTCACCTCCATCAGAACCATCGGGAAATTCAGTATTTCTAGTTACCCATGCATAGAAAGCATCCATACCCCCTGGAAATTCGGGTTCTTCATCTACGAAGTCTTCGATAGCTTCTGGCTGAGGGATTGCATCACCAGTACCATTACCAGGAGAAGAAGGGATAGCCCCCCAATTATCGTCACTACCTTCATTATCTTTAGCACCCGTATTTACATTTTCCACCATATCTTGTGTTTTGACCGGGTCATTTACAACCTCATCCACAATAACCGGCGGTGGGTTTGCTACAACCTTTGGTCCTGGCGGTGGAGCAGGTGGTGGTGGTGGTGGTGGTGGCGTATCCTCTTTTTTAGAAGTTTGGATGGTTTTTTTGATAATATCAACTTTTGGTCCCTCCACTTTATCTTCAGGTAAATTCTTAACAAATTTGTATATACCAAATGATAAAGCAAAAGAAGCAAACAAACTAATAAGTATAATAGCCATCGTACGGTCGTAATTTTTACGAAGTACATAAGCACCATATTCTTTGTTTCTATCAGCAAAAACGATTTCGTTTCTATCTGTAGAAGTTATTTGTTGCCATCTTCTTGCAGTAAAATATTCATACAATGAAATTCCTGCAATGATAAGAGCAATTCCTATGATAATTCCCATACTCTTATTTTTTAGCTTTCATTAAATCTAATTCAGCAACTGTCAAGTCAACAGGTGCAACTACACCTACTTGAGCAATTTCTAATTCGTCTACTAGGTTTACAAAGTTCTCACAAGTAGCTTTGTCGTCTGTCTTGATCAAAACTTTCAATGCCTCTTTATCTGTTTGAAGTTTATTAAGTATGTCCTTATACTTTTTTTCATCAATAGTTTTAGCTTGAAATTTTGAATCTAACCCTTTTTTGTTACTAATAACGTAAGAGTTCAGTTTTGCTAACAATGTTCTTACTCCTTGAGGTCCAAACGTTGTTTCTTGTATTTGAGTTAAAGGTTTTCCATCTTTATTTCCCGGACCATAAAACTCACCTGTGTAATAAAAGATTTTATCTTTAGTTAATAAAAATGTAATACCATTATTTACTTTAGGTAAATCTGTAGGAGGAACATCCATTTTTGGTGGATAAACCAAACTCATTACTTTCGGTTTACTAAACGTGGTAGTCATTACGAAGAAAGTAAGCAAAAGGAAACCTAAATCCACCATCGGAGTCATATCTATCCTCGTCGAGCCTTTCTTAGGTCTTTTCTTACCACCTTTCTCGTGGCCACCACCGCCGTTGTCTGCAATTTCTGCCATTTTATCTTATTATTTTGGCGCTTTTTCAGCCGATGTTATGAAATTCAAGTTATTCAAATTCAAATCTCTGAATGTATTAATAACGTTTTGAGCATGTACATAAACAGCTTGCCCGTCAACGCGTAATACATATTTAGGTTCGAAATCAGATTTTACAGGATTCATTCCTTTCATTGCCGCCTCTTCAAACTTAGTTCTACCCGTATTCATCGCAGCTAAATTTCCAAAATTAATCCAGTTTCTCAACTGCCCGACAGCAGAATCGGCTGGAATACCTAATGTTGAAAATTTCTTGCGTTCAGTAGATTCCATATCCAAATATTTAGGAAGTTCAGCGATAGAACAACCGAAACTAGACATTTTGGTAAACTCTTCTTTCTGTTTATCAGTAAGATTAAGTTTATATTCGTTCGCAATAGACTCAATCAATTCCATACGAGCATCAGCATGGCTGATATCCATAAAAACTCTTCCTCCTTTATCAATCGTAACTGTTAAATTATTTTCAGGAATAAGCTTTTCACTAGTACTAGCAGGAGTTGTAACTTCTACTGGAGAATCTACTCTTGGTATAGCAGCTAACATAAAGAAAGTCACAAGAAGGAATGCCAAATCCACCATCGGCGTCATGTCGATCGAAGGGGAATGTTTTGGAACTTTAATTTTAGGCATTTTCTAATGATTTTAATACTTTATAAATACTGCTTAAATTATTTAACTTTTGAAGCAAAGCTTTGAACAATAGAGTAACTCGCTTCATCCATCGCGTATGTATTTCCGTCAATTTTAGTTGTAAACAAGTTATATACAACGATAGAAATCGTAGAAGCGAAGATACCTAAGAATGTATTTACAAGAGCTTCAGAAATACCTGTTGCTAACTGAGCTGGATCTGGTGCACCACCCGCCATCGCAGCAAACGCTTTAATCATACCTAATACCGTACCGATCAAACCAATTAATGTAGAAATCGACGCAGAAGTAGAAAGAACACCTAAGTTTTTAGATAACATTGGTAGTTCCAATGCAGTAGCTTCTTCTAATTCTTTTTGCATTGTTTCCACTTTTTGATCTTTATCTTTAGAAGCGTCGTTAGCTACAGATTCAAATTTAACTAAACCAGCTCTCACTACGTTTGCCAAAGAACCTTTTTGAGCATCACAAGTAGCAATAGCTTCTTCAATTTGGTTATTTTCCAATTTTTCACGAATATCCTCTACAAACTTATCTGTTCTTCCCTTCCCACCAGCTTTAGCTAAAGTTATGAATCGCTCAATTGAAAAAACGATTACGATTAAGTTCATTGCAATCAAAAATGGTACAATGATACCTCCCTTGTGAGCAATCCCTAAAAAATTACCTTCTTTTGGTTCACCTTCTACATTTCCTCCAACAAAGTTGTCTGGGTTACCAAGAACTTGCATGTAAATAATGATACCTGCCACTAAACACAACGCAACGGCAATCGTTGCAACCAATGATGAAAAACCACCTGATGTTTTTTGTTTTGTACTCATCGCTTTTTTTGTTTTTTAAGTTTAAAATTTTTTTGACAAACATACACAAAAGTTTTAATTGTTCAAATCTCAACCCTTTATTTTTTCCTACTTTTCTAGTAGACTTTATTATTTTAATTTAAATTTGATTATTAGAGTTTTATCAACAAAACAAAGAAAAATATTAATTTAAAAGTGAGATTTTTTAATAAAGAAATTTAAGTTAGTTTATCAAAAGTTAACGCATTAATAATTTCTTAACAAAACGTTGAAAGAAAAAATTTATTGTGTTTAAACTAAAAAAAGCCATCAAAATGATGACTTTTTTTTGCGGAGAGAGCGGGATTCGAACCCGCGATAAGCTTTAGACCTATACACACTTTCCAGGCGTGCTCCTTCAACCACTCGGACACCTCTCCAATTCTTTAACATTCACTCAAGCTATAAAGCTATTGATCAAAAAAATTTAAGGTTGACAAAAGTAGGAAAATATTCTGATTTAAGCTACTGAAAGTTCTCCTGCTATACTTTGTTTGAGTATTTCTTCAATTTCATCTTTATCTGACGAATATCCTAAAGCAAACATTAGCTTGCAAATAGCAGCCTCAGTAGTCATATCACCACCACCAATAACACCTATGTTTTGAAAAAAGGAACTAGTTTCATACAACCCTTGTTCAACCGAACCGCTTTGACATTGTGTAATGTTTAATACTACTCCTCCGTGTTCAATATAATCTGCGATTAAATCATCAAACAATTGATCAGTAGGTGCATTTCCTGCACCAAAAGTTTCGAGTACTATACCCTTTACATTTTTAAAATCAAATAAACTTTTATAAACTTTTGCATTGAACCCTGGAAATATTTTGAGTAATGCAACACGATTGTCTAATGCTGTATACAATTTCAATTCATCCACTTCAAAAGGATAACTTACACTATGAAAGTTTATATGTATCCCAGCAGTTGCTAGAGGAGAAAAATTAGGAGAAGCAAAAGCTTCAAAAGCATTGGCAGAAATTTTTGTAGTTCGATTTCCTCGATACAGATTATTTTCAAAATAAATACAAACTTCATTAACTTTTGAGAAACCATCTGGGTTTTTTGCAGCGGCAATTTCAATAGATGTCAATACATTTTCTCTACCGTCTGTTCGAATTTCATTGATGGGTAATTGAGAGCCCGTTAAAATCACAGGCTTTTTCAAACCTTGTAACATGAAACTTAAAGCGGAGGCGGTATAGGCCATTGTATCTGAACCGTGCAAGACTACAAACCCATCATAATCATTATAAAAATCATAGATATAAGTCGCTATTTGCTTCCAGTAACTTGGATTCATTTCTGAAGAATCAACGGGTTTGTCAAATGAAATGGTTTGCAGTTTTACATTTAATCTTTTCAATTCGGGAATTTGATGGTATAAATTATCAAAATTAAAAGCAGTCAACATGCCTGATTGAGGATCATTTACCATACCAATAGTACCCCCTGTGTAAATGATTAAAACGTTTGGATCCATAAAATTTTAAGATTACAGATTAGAAGATTACAGATTGGAAGATTTGAAAAACCATCATAGTTTGAATAGATTTAATGCATTTTGAGTTGTAATAATTCCAATTTCTTCCTCAGAAATCCCATAGATAGAGGATAATTTCTCAGCGATCAAAGGAATATACGAACTTTCATTTCTTTTACCTCTAAAAGGTGTAGGTGCTAAGTAAGGACTATCTGTTTCTAAAATAATATGATCTAGAGGAATATGCTTTAAAACCTCTTCCAATCCAGACTTTTTAAATGTAACAACTCCTCCGATCCCCAATTTAAATCCACCGTAAGAAAGGATTTTATTCGCTTGCTCAAAATTACCTGTAAAACAATGAAATACACCAGTCAACTGGTCATCATTCACTCGATCTAACACTTCAAAAATTTCATCAAATGAATCTCTAGCATGTATTACAATTGGTAATTTATATTTTTTAGCCCAAGTAATTTGAGTTTCAAAAGCAAAAATTTGTTGATTTATAAACGATCTATCCCAATACAAATCTATCCCAATCTCCCCTACCGCTATAAAGTTATGATTTTCAGAAAAATAAGGTTCGAATTGAGCCAATGTGTTTTCGATATTTTCGTCTACAGAACAGGGATGTAATCCCATCATTGGGTGACAATTGCTAGGATATTTATCCACTAGCTTCATCATTCCTTCAATCGAAGATAAATCAATATTTGGTAGAAGTAATTTTTTTACACCTTTTTCAAAACATTTCAGGATTACATCATCTCTGTCTTCATTAAATTGAGATGAATATAAATGAGTATGAGTATCAATAAAGTACATTATTTGATAACTACTTCTGCAATGTTAGACCAATTTTTACCAGTCAAAAACAACTTCTTAGTCGATGGTTGATAAGCAATTCCATTTAAAACTTCTCCTCCTCCTTTGGCTTTCAAAATTAAATCTGTACAATCAATTTTTTTAAGAATTTTTCCTGATGTTGGGTCAATTACTACAATATAGTTTTGTTGCCAGACATTTGCGTAAATTTTACCTTCAATAAATTCTAATTCATTTAAGTTCGTTATTGGTCCAACATTATCATATACCTCGAGTGTATTAATAATCTCAAAAGTCTGTGGATTTCTAAAATACAATCTCTCAGAACCATCTGTCATAATGATATTTTTTCCATCATTACAAAGTCCCCAACCTTCACCACTGTAATTGATTTCATTAATCTTTTCTAAAGTTTCTTTGTTGTAGACAAAACATTTTTGTTGCTGCCAAGTGATCTGATAAATAGTATTCCCTAAAACAGTAATTCCTTCTCCAAAATAAGCTGCTTCCAAATTCACCTCTTTGATTGAATTCCCCGAATTTAAATCAATTTGAGCAAGTAAACTCGAACCATTTTGACCAGTACCTTCATATAAGGTGTTTCCACTAAACTCTAATCCTTGAGTAAAATATCCTTGGTTGTGCGGATATAGTTTAACGACAGAAGCTTTTAATTTTTTGGGTATAACGTTTGATAGCACTCTCATCAAACGACTATCTTCAAAAGCAATAGTAGAACCTTTGTAAGAAACTAGTTTTAACTCTTTTGCACCAACATTAAATTTATTTGACTCTAATACATAAAATAGGTTTTTTGAAGGGTTACTCCAAGATTGAACCAAGCTATCATCTATAAATAATTCTATTTTGGAAGCTTTGGATTTTGGATGTTTAATACTTACTTTACGAACATCCCCAAACTTCAGTTCAATATTATCCGTAAAAGCAAATTCTGCAAAAACTTCATCAGATACTACAGGTGAACTTGAATAATTATCGATCATTGGAACAATTACCAAAGATCCGACCATTAATAAAATGAAAACAAGTATCAGTATTCTTTTAGATTTTGACATACTAAACAAGTTTTAAGATTTTCTCTGCATCTATCGATTGATGAGAGGCATTATAAATTACATTCTTTTCTTTTAAAACTATCACTTGAGGAGATTGATGTTCTACAAAAGTTTGTTTTGCAAGCTCATTGGAGACATCTCTGAATGCAATCAAATCAATAAAGTAACATTCAATGTCTTCAGTATTTTCCCAATCTGCTTCAAAAATTTTCAAAGCCATAGAAGAAATACTACATCTTGTACTGTGTTTAAAAAAAAGTTTAGTCTTAGAAGAATTATCATCCAGCACCTCATTCAAATGCTGAACTGATTCAATATTAATCCAATGTGGTTTCATTATATAGTAGGAGTAAATTGTTTCAAGAAGCGAATATCATTTTCTGAATACATTCTTAGATCATTGACTTTATACTTTAGTTGTGTTATTCGTTCTACCCCCATTCCAAAAGCAAAACCAGAGTAAATACTAGAATCAATTCCGGAAGCTTCTAAAACATTTGGATCAACCATGCCACAACCCAAAATCTCTAACCAACCGGTGTTTTTACATACATTACAACCTTTTGCGTTACAAATAGAACAAGAAACATCGACTTCAGCACTTGGTTCAGTAAATGGAAAATAAGAAGGTCTCATTCTAATTTGTGCTTTTTCACCAAACATTTCTTGAGCAAAATATAATAAAGTTTGTTTTAAGTCAGCAAAAGAAACATTTTTATCTATGTACAAACCTTCTACTTGATGAAAGAAACAATGTGCTCGAGCAGAAATGGCTTCATTTCTATAAACCCTTCCAGGTGAAATCGTTCTAATGGGTGGTGTAGTATTTTCCATCACCCTTACTTGAACCGAAGAAGTATGTGTTCTCAAGGCCATTTCTCTTTCTCCTTTCTCGATAAAAAAGGTGTCTTGCATGTCGCGAGCAGGATGTTCAGGCGGAAAATTCAAAGCTGAAAAATTATGCCAATCATCCTCTATTTCAGGCCCTTCTGAAACAATGTAGCCAATTCTATTAAAAATTTCAATAATTTCATTTTTTATTGTAGAAATGGGATGATGAGAACCTACTTGATTGAAATCTCCAGGTTTAGAAAAATCAATAACACCCTTCTTCACTGAAGTAGTTTCAATGGAGAGTTTATGATTATCAAACGTAGACTCTGCATACATTCTTAATTCATTCAACAACTTGCCTATTTCTTTTTTTTGCTCATTCGGCACATGCTTTAACTCTGTAAACAAAGTTTTTATATCACTTTTAGAACCCAAAAATTTAATTCTAAATTGTTCTAATGCTGCTGCATTATCAACCTTGTATGAAGTAATAGCTTGGTAAATAGTATCGATTGAATCTTTCATTAAAGCATAAATTAATTGAAATCTTGTTTCATAAGTACGAAATTAGTAATTTTAGAATTGTTTTATTCAAAGTTTATAAAAGAATATTTCATAACTTTGTTAGCTATTTTTAAGATTTTCAAATCTAACTTATGAGAAATTTATTATCGGTTATTGTTTTTCTTATTTCAGTCACTTTAATTTCAGGTTGTAAAGATAAACCTTCTATATTGAGAGTTTATGTTAGAAAAAGCGACAATAACTTACTTGACAAAGGATTATACAGTAAAGTTGTTATAAGTTCAGACGCTAATTCCAATCCTCCGACTTCTAAACATTCAGATGCAAAAATGACTAATGACGCTAGTTATGCTGAATTTAATTTGGATGGATTTTTTGCAACACACAGAGCTGCTTATGGAGATACTGTTCGATCTGGATACTTTAAAGTAAATGTAAAATTAGATGAAGTTGAAGGTGACACAACAGTACGTGTTACTTACAAAACAACGTCCGTGCAAACCATTTATCTTAAAAACTAATACACTATGAAAAAACTTCTTTATTCCATATTACTAGTTTCGACTTTCGCCTTTGTTATTGGTTGTAACAAAATAAATCCTACAACCGCTACTATTACTGTAAGAGGTGAAGACAAGCAACCATTAGCAAACGTCCCTGTTACGCTCAATGCAACACCTGGAGATAATAGTAAAAAAGCAGCTTATAAACCACTTACAGATATAAATTTGGTATCTGGAAGCGATGGCAAGGTAACTTATGACTTTAGTTCTATGTATAAATCAGGACAAGCAGGTGCTGGTGTAATTGATATATTTGCAACAAAAATAATTGGTTCTGACACCCTTGAAGGTATAAGTCATGTTAACCTAGAACCTCAAAAAAATAACGAAGCAATAGTTACATTAGTAAAAAAGATTTCTCAAAATTAAAAACCCTATATTGAATCAAGAAACCCTGTAAACTATTAGTTTGCAGGGTTTTTAATTAAAGGCTCATTTCTCATTTTAAGAAACAGTTGAATTAAAGCTGTCACGTCTTTTTCGCAATAATCTTTGATTCTTTCTAAATCTTTATCTTCATAATATACTCGAGCGACATCCGCACCTGAAATATCATCTTTTGGTGTAGGGATATTAAACACATAACACAATAGAGCAAGTGATGTATATGCCTTATAATCTCCAAACTTCCATAATTCCATTGTATCTAAGTGAGCAACTTCCCAGGGTTTTTTGCCTGTTATATTCAATACACTTGGCAATTGGATCCCATTGATCAATAACCTACGACAAATAAAAGGAAAATCAAATTCTTTCGCATTGTGGCCACATAAAATACTAAACCTCGGATTATCTTCAAGTAAATGCACAAACTGCTTCAATAAGGTTTCTTCATCATCGTGGTAAAAGGATTTCAATCTAATTTGTCTTCCTAAAACACCTTCGTGAATATATCCAACTGAAATACAAATAATCTTACCAAATTCAGCATATATTCCTGCTCTATCGTACACTTCTTCAACTGATTTATCTTTCTGAAATGACTTAGTTTTTGTATCGTACAATTTTTTTGCTTCATCTGGTAGTTCATCAAATTGATAAAACTGAGGAACTGTCTCTATATCTAAAAATAATATTTTATCTAAAGGTGCTTTTTGTAGCATATGAAATTTGTATTAATGGTATAATATGACCTAAATTAGTGATTATTGGCTTAATTTAATATATTTGTTTTGGAAAAAAAATCGAAACATGCGTAAATTAAGTTACTTATTGTTATTCACATACTTGATTGTTACAAGCTGTAACTCAGGTGATGATTTATCAACTAAAAAGGCTAATGGTGGAGCAGTATATGGTGGAATATTTAAATTCAAATCTTCTGAAAAAATAGCTACACTTCTCCCAGTATCTTCATCAAGTATTTATACTCAAAGAGTTGCTAGTCAGATTTTTGAAACTTTACTAACTCTTGATCCTGAATCTGAAAAAGTAATTCCTGGTTTAGCAGAGAGTTACACAGTAAACAAAGATGCTACTTTATTTAGTTTCAAGATACGTAAAGGAGTGAAGTTTCATGAAGACGATTGTTTTAGCGGAAATACGAGAGAATTAACTGCTAAAGATATCAAAAACACGTTAGACTTTGCCTGTAGTAAAACCGTTGACAATGAAGTTTACTGGGTGCTAGTTAATGTTATTAAGGGAGCAAAAAAGAACTTTGAGTCATCAAAAAAAGGAGTGCTAAGCAAAGGTGTTTCTGGTGTAAAAGTAATTGATAATCACACCTTAACTATTGAACTTGAATATCCATTTATAGGATTTGATAAACTATTAGCTCATCGAAGTTTGGGTGTTTTTCCCAAAGAAGCATTTGAAAAATATGGTAACGAAATTGGAAAGCATCCCATCGGAACTGGACCTTTCACACTTGAGGAATGGGATGATGAAAAGATTACATTAACTAGAAATCCAAATTATTGGAAAAAAGATGAATTTGGAAATCAGTTACCATTTCTTGGTGGAATAGAGGTTACGTATGCTAAAGACAAAAAAAGTGAACTTCTTGCATTCAGAAATAAAGAAATTGATTTAGTTATGCAAATACCAGCAGAAGAAATTGATAATGTACTTGGTTCATTACAAGATGCACAAGCAGGTAAAAACATAAAACATAAAATTGATTCAAAGGCAAGTTTAAGTACAGCTTATTATGGCTTTGCAAATGCATCTGAACCTTTTAATAACGAAGATGTAAGAAAAGCATTCAATTTAGCTATTGATAGAAATTTCTTAATTAATAATTGGATGCAGGGCGATGGATATCCTTGTTTAAATGGTTTTGTACCAACAATGGGAGATTACGATGATACTAAAATCACTGGGTATACTGTTGATGTAGCAACGGCTAAAGCGTTGCTTGCTAAAGCAGGTTATCCGAACGGTGCTGGATTCCCAAAAATCAGCTTATATGTGAATACAAAAGAAGGTTCTGTTATTCACAAACTAGCAATGGGTGTTTTAAAACAACTCAAAGAAAACCTAAATATTGATATCCCGATGAAATTATGTTCAATCGAGGAAAGAGATAAAGCTATTTTAAATGGTGATGCTAAATTTTGGCGAGGCGGATGGATTGCTGACTACCCAGACCCAGAAAACTTCTTGAATTTATTCTACTCAAAAAACATTGGTTCAAATTCAGCGATATCAAATCCTTTTAAATTTAAAAACAACATTTACGATCAAACATTAGAGAAAGCAATGAAAGAGAGTAATCCAATAAAAAGAGCAAATTATTTTGTTGAATGCGACCAACAAATTATTAACCAAAGTGTTGTGATGCCATTATATCATGCAGATTTTATGACCATGATTAACAATAGGGTTAAAAATTTTCATACTAACTCAACAGAGATCATAGATTGCTCAAGAATATTTATTAGAGAAGCAAAGTAATAAATACTATGAAAAAATATAGAGGATATAAATTGTATCCTCTTTTTTTGTGCTTATTTATTACTATAAGTGTACGCTAACCCTATTGTAAAATTATGAATTATAGGAGTGCTGCTATTATTGAAATAGTTAAATACATCGCTTACATTAAAAGCAAAAGACTCTCTGATTTTAAAAGTTAATTTCGTAGTTCCATAGAGGGTGTAATCATTCCATGAATTTATATTTGGTTGAAAAAAATATTCAGAACTAATCCCCATTTTTTTATTTTCACGGCTTAATTTTATTCGAATTGAGTGTCGAATATTTCTTTGATTTTCTTTATCAATAAACCTCATAAATTCATTCAATATGGCGTAAGAAAGATTTATCTTAAACCCAAGAATTGAATCTCGTACACCATACCCTATTCCCAGTAAATGATTTTCTTCTATTCTACGAACTAAACTATGATTGTATTGGTAGATAAAAAAAGCACTATGCATCCCTTTTGAAAAAGAACTAGTGAACTTCTCCGCAAACTCATTTTGAACTATTTTTGGATTATATAAAAGGGTATAATTCAGGTTATTTGAAATAGTATATTTTTTCCAATCTATTTGATTATTTGTTATTAAAGCAAAGGTTTTGGTCTTATTTGTACCATTTTGATAAAACCCAAAATTCAAAGCATCGTTTAAAACTAATTTATATTGAGAAAAAAAGAATTTTGATATAAAAAGTAATATTAACGTTAAAAAAATCTTAAAAGTATTCATAGTCTAAAAATAGAAATACAATATTAAAATAAAAAATCCCCAACTATCATTTGACAATTGAGGATTGTTATAAATCGTAATAGAATACAGCTTAGTTTTTCAAGATTTTAACTATAACAAATTCAGTTCTCCTATTTTGCTGATGTAAAACTTCAGGATACTTTTTTTCATCATAGTCTTTACATTTACAATGGTTCACTAATTTTGATTCACCATAACCTTTACCATATATTCTTTTTTCTTCTATACCATGTTCAATAATATAATTTCTAGAAGATTCAGCTCTTCTAAATGATAAATCTTCATTGAACTCTTCACTACCTCTACAATCGGTATGAGAACCTAATTCAATATAAATTTCTGGATGTTTTTTAAGAATTTGAACTATTTTATCGAGTTCTTTTGCGGCATCTGGTCTTATGTTATCTTTATTGAAATTAAAATAAATTGGATTAATTTTCAAAGCTTTTCCAAGCTCTAAGCCTTTCTCTATTTTATATAAATCCAGATCTAATACTGCGTTTATTGAGTAAACCCCAGCCTGATTTATCTTTTTGTTGTACTTTATTTCTTGACCAATATAACCTTCTTTCTCTAATCTAAGCTTCAAATTCAATGAATCACCTATTTTATATTTAGGTAATTTAAAATAAATTTCACCATTTATATCTGTTACATAGCTAAGTGTTTTTTTGCCTTCTCGAATTAAAATATTTACATTTTCAAGATCATTACCGCTTTGTTTTTCTTTTATTTTAGCATGAAGATAGAATACATCAGCTGGTGCAAGGTATAGTGTATGTTTGATTTGATCGTACGAAGAATCAGAGTTCAAAATTAAATCTTCTTTAGACAATCCATCACCAGAAGCTGATAGGTTAATTTCTGATTTAGGTTCAACAATAACATCAATTTTACCTTCATTATTTGTTTTGTAAGTATACAATTTTCCATTCTGTTGAATGCTTACAATTGCATTTTTTACTATTTCTCCTGTTTCGATATTACGAATAGTAAGTTCAAGGTATTTTAATTTAAAAGTCGAAAGAATTTGAGCGAAATAGATATCATCATCTCCTTTACCTCCCTCTCTATTTGAACTAAAATAACATTTAGTATACTCATCGTTTATAATAAAACTAAAATCATCTTTAGGCGAATTTATTCCTTCACCTAAATTATAAATATGTCTATATGCATTATTATTAAATGGAGCATAAAAAATATCTAAACCTCCCAATCCTACATGGCCATTAGAAGCAAAAAACAAGTCGCCATTTGCACTAACGTACGGAAACATTTCATTTCCTTCCGTATTTACATCAGGACCTAGATTTATCGGTTTTCCCCATTTATTATTTACTTTTACAATCATCCAAATATCCGTTCCTCCAATTGAGCCAGGCATATCCGAAGTGAAAAATAATTTGGAACCATCCTTAGATAATGCTGGGTGTCCATAGGAATAATCATTTGGTCCTAGTTGTAATTGATCAATATTTTTCCATTTTCCTTTTTTATTTTTTGTCGCACTATAAATTCTTAGTTTTAATACACCCTCTTTAC
>VFQS010001426.1_pt1 | contig 21995 bp, 20 predicted proteins | sample 3512361 | NCBI WGS metagenome assembly VFQS01 (sample SAMN10412375, study PRJNA504923) | tailings metagenome | isolation source: Relicate 1 Philex TSF3 active mining | place: Philippines
AGCCACGCGAAAATGCAGCAAAAAAGGCGATTGATAGCAAAGTTATAGTTCCAAGTACTGGACCAGATGCCAAGCCACCTTTAGCAGCACCAGCAAGATTTAGGCCAATCACCATAACAATGGTTCCGGTTACGACCGGAGGCAACATCCAATTGATCCAACCAGTTCCAACTGCACGAGCAATTAAGCCAACTAGAGCTAGAAGGACACCGGTTGCAACTACGCCACCGAGGGCAACAGCCATGCTGTCACTCTTGACCGATGCGGCGATTGGAGCCAAAAATGCAAAGGATGAGCCAAGGTAGCTAGGTACCTTGTTTTGAGTAATGATAAGAAACAGCATCGTTCCAAGACCTGAGAAGAAAAGAGTGGTCGTTGGTGGCAAGCCGGTAAGAATTGGCACCAAGAAGGTGGCGCCGAACATAGCTGCGATGTGCTGTAGGCCAACTCCAATTGTGCGTGGCCAACTTAGTCGTTCATCTGTGGAAACGACCGCACCAGGCGCGATGCTGGTTCCGGTCCCGTGAAGCTTCCAAGAGAAGAGACTCATGTAGAGGTCCTCATTTCTAGAGCGCCCTGGTAGATCGATAGACGATAAGAGGGTGCGGGCAATCTCTAAAGCAAGAGGGTAAGACCGTTGTCGTAATACCAACCGGTAGACGCGCCGAAGCTGAGAAATTGGTGAAAATTTCCCACCTCGCTTTGCCTGGAGTGTTGTTGCAGCGCAGCGGTATATCGGCTTTAATATCTACTCGATATATCGTATCGACATATATTCTTTGGAAAGGTTGTTGTGAAATCCCGTTCTGAGTCTCTGGAGTTTGCCCTACTGGGCCTGTTGACCCAGGACTCACTGCATGGATATGAGTTGCGCAAGCGCTTGACCTCAATTCTGGGGCCTTTTCGGGCACTTTCATTCTCAGTGCTTTACCCCCAATTGCGACGGATGACTGAGGCCGGGTTGATTTCACAGCTAGAGGTGCCAAAGGGAGGACGTTCAAAGCGGGTACGTCTGGTTTACACCATCACCCAGCAAGGTATTGAGAAATTTGAAGAGCTAACCCAAAGTGTCACGCCCCAATCTTGGGAGGATGACAACTTTGAGGTTCATGTCGCCTTCTTCAGCCCAACCTCAACCCGAAACCGTTTAAGAATTCTTGAGGGACGCCATCGTCGCCTTAAGGAGAAGGCTGAAATTCTCCGCGTGGATCTTGAAAGGTCTGCGGTCGGCCTCGATAAATATCTAATCGAGTGGCGTCGTCACTCGCTTGAAACTACTGAGCGAGAGATCGCCTGGTTAGAAGAGATGATCAAATCTGAAAGGAAGTCCCTGTGACCTCGTCAAAAGAAATCCGCGTCGCAATTGTCGGTGTTGGCAACTGCGCAAACTCATTGATTCAAGGGGTGCACTACTACAAAGATGCACCAATTGATCAAGAGATTCCTGGCCTGATGAATGTTGTCGTCGGGGGATACCATGTTCGCGACGTCAAATTTGTTGCAGCATTTGACGTAGATGCCAAGAAGGTTGGCCTTGATTTAGTCGATGCAATGTGGGCCAGCGAAAACAATACTATTAAGTTTAGCGATGTTCCCAAGTCTGGCATCACGGTACTACGCGGTGAAACACATGATGGATTAGGACGTTATTACAAAGAGACCATCACCGAATCAACAGCTGCGCCGGTAGATGTGGTTCAAACCCTTAAAGATGCAAAGGTGGATGTTCTAGTTTGCTATCTACCAGTAGGTTCCGAAGTAGCTACCAAGTTTTATGCTCAATGCGCAATTGATGCCGGTTGTGCCTTCGTAAACGCACTTCCAGTCTTTATTGCAAGCACCCCAGAATGGGCAGACAAATTCACAAAAGCGGGACTACCAATTGTTGGCGATGACATCAAATCTCAGGTAGGCGCGACAATTACCCACCGAGTAATGACAAAACTTTTCCAAGATCGCGGCGTCAAGGTGGATCGAACCTACCAATTAAATGTCGGCGGAAATATGGATTTCAAAAATATGCTAGAGCGTGATCGTTTGGAGTCAAAGAAGATTTCCAAGACTCAATCGGTAACTTCTCAGCTTGATTACGACATGGGACCAGGAAATGTTCATATCGGACCATCTGATTACGTGCAGTGGCTTGATGATCGCAAGTGGGCTTTTGTTCGTCTAGAAGGAAGAGCTTTTGGTGATGTCCCACTAACCATCGAATACAAACTCGAGGTATGGGATTCACCAAACTCCGCAGGCGTAATCATTGATGCGGTTCGTTGCGCAAAGTTAGCGTTGGATCGCAAGATTGGCGGCCCATTGCTTTCGCCATCTAGCTACTTCATGAAATCCCCACCAGAGCAGTACTCTGATGAAGAGGCGTTAAATCGCACCCGTGATTTCATCGAAGGCAAATTAGAAAGATAGCTTTCGCACTTTGCAGATTGCAACAAACCCCTTGGGAAAACCCAAGGGGTTTGTTTTTTCCCTCACGGAGAGTGGAGGGTTTAGACCGTCACACTTTCTTCAGTGCGACGGAGATGCATAAAGCCAAGAATGGAGAGAATTAACATAATCGCTCCACCCGCAATAGCGGCCCAGCTCGCGTACATTGCAATCTGGCCCAATTGCCAAAATGCATACGCATTACCAAGTAGTCCCTTAAGAGTTTCACCCATAAATAATGTTTGTCTCTGTCCCATTAGCGTCGCTGCCTGGGTTGCCAATTCAGTATTTGCAGGATCAGCCTTTGAGGCTGCACTCGCTGCGAGTGCTTCGCCGCTAACTTCAGAATAAGTTTTTCCACCAGCTACATTTTTTACGTGCGCACCTATGTAGTGCTGCGCATAAGCAAAAGCTTGCTCACCAGTAGTTAGTTGCAACCCAGCAAAGGGTTTCAACGCAGCCTGGTCTTCTTCGGCTAATGCCTTAAAACTTTCACTATCTTCAGCTGGAATCATAATCTTTTGTGAGCTCAATTGATCTTTTACATTCTTGTCGGCAAAGTTATATCCCCAGTTCAATAAAGCGGCTGCAACAAAGAGGAATACAGACAAACCTAAGCCAATTAAACTGACCACTCGATCAATAGTTCTACGTTTCATAACTACCTCTCCTTTTATATGTAGTTTCCAGAGTTTCTGGTAAGACCAACTAGGTCCTACATGTATGAAACAACTTCTCTCTCTCGAATACTTCACAAAAACGAGTGCTAGCACCTCACAAAATAGGCATGAGGGCTAGCACTTAGATTTACATCACAAAAAGGATTTAATGACGGATGCTATTCAAAATGTCGATTACAAATCATTTGACCATCCGCGCCAATTTCAAGATGTTGGCAAGGAAGATTTAATTTATCAAAAGCTTTATCACCAAAATGTGCTCTATAGGCAAGGGCGATTAATACACGAATATTTATGTCTGGTCCCGAGTTAACACCCAAAGCTTTCGCCATCCTCGAAACGGTATTTTCTACGACCTTTTCCGTGTGAGCGGTTTCCCTAGCGATGGCCGCATTTGAGAGCCCATCACATAGGTGCTGAGCCACAAGATGTTCAAATGGCGTCAGATCTCTGGTCAAAATTGTCAGACGTTCCATAACCTTCTTTCATTTACCGAAGCTATAAGATGCCCGAATGGTCGATCCTATAAGTACCGTAAATAAAACTCTTGACGGTCAGATTCTAACGCTTTCGCTCAATCGACCCGAGAAACAAAATGCCATTACCCGAGATATGTATTCATATTTGGCTGCTCAGTTAAAGGAGGCAGCAGGGGATTTTGGCATCCGGTGTGTTGTGATTACCCACGAGGGCCCTCACTTCACGGCCGGCAATGACTTGTATGATTTTTTGAACAGCCCTCCCTTAGAGCCGGGTTCCCCAGTGATGAATTTCTTGGAACAAATTCATACCTTTCCTAAACCACTTCTTGCTGCGGTCTCCGGCAATGCTGTTGGTATTGGCACAACAATGTTGATGCACTGCGATGTTGTGGTGGCGGCGCCAAACACAAAATTCTCGATGCCCTTTGTAAATCTTGGCCTAGTTCCAGAAGCTGGCTCCAGTATTTTGTTTCCACGTCTTGCTGGCTACCAAAGAGCATCCAAGGTGTTTCTGACCGGCGAGTCGTTTGATGCAAATTACGCCCGTGAAATTGGTTTGATTGCCGAAGTTTCTGATGAGCCAATTGCTACTCTGAAAAGTATTGCCGAAAAGATTGCCGTTCAACCACCTAATGCGGTCTTGCAGACTAAGGCTTTATTAAAGAGCGAACTGCATGACAAAGTAACTGCGGTGATGCAGGCCGAAGGGGAGTTGTTCCAAATGGCACTTCAATCTGATGAAGCACGTGAAGCCTTTATGAATTTCCTATCCAAGAAAGGAAAGTAAATGTCACTTAAAGACAAAAAGATTTTTATTACTGGAGGCTCACGCGGAATTGGACTGGCAATTGCATTAAAGGCGGCACGTGATGGCGCAATGGTGGCAATCGCGGCAAAAACAACCGATCCACACCCAAAGCTTCCAGGCACAATCTATTCAGCAGCGCAAGAAATTGAAGCTGTAGGTGGAAAAGCACTGCCAATTCAATGTGATCTGCGCGATGAAGATCAGATAACAGCATCGGTTGAGAAAGCTGCGCAGGAGTTTGGTGGGCTAGATATATTGATTAACAATGCAAGCGCTATCAATTTAACGCCAACCTTAGCGACTCCGGCAAAGAGATTTGATTTGATGTTTGATGTAAATGTGCGCGGAACTTTTCTTACTTCCCAAGCGGTGATTCCTCATCTTCAACAAAGCGCAAAGCAAGGTGGCAATCCTCATATTTTGACACTGTCACCACCGCTATCTATGAAAGCAAAATGGTTCAAACATCATGTTGCTTACACGATGGCTAAATATGGAATGAGTATGTGCGTCCTTGGAATGTCAGAGGAGTTCAAGCGGGACAAGATTGCGGTTAACGCACTTTGGCCACGTACCGCTATCGATACCGCCGCACTTCAGATGATTCCAGGCGTCGATACCGCAGCTTGCCGTACTCCAGAGATTTTGGCGGATGCGGCATACATAATTCTTAATCGCCCAAGTGATCAGTGCACTGGAAACTTCTTTGTTGATGATGAACTCTTGGCCTCCGAGGGAATCACCGATTTAGACAAATACGCTGTGGTTCCTGGAACTAAAGATTTCTTGTTGGATTTCTTCCTGGACTAAATCCTTAATCTTGGATTTTAATCTCGGTGTGAATGTGGTCCGTTTCCTGAATTCCTGAGGAGTATTTGGATTCGAACTTTCCAAGTCGCCAAACCGCAACGGATAATAACCAAGCTCCAACGAAGCTCAAAACAATGAAGTAGCCAATTCCGCCTAAGTCGATATTGGAAATTGTTGTGAATGGCTCATATTCATCGATATCGGTTTTTGCAGCCAGAACATTGATAATTTGAATTGTTCCAATGACAAGAGCTACGAAAATGGATATAGAGGTTGTAGTTAAGTTGTAATAGATCTTCCTAAGTGGAGAGGTAAAGGCCCAGCCGTAAGCCTTCGTCATAAAAACTCCATCGAGGGCATCCATAAGTGACATGCCAGCGGCAAAAATAAATGGAAGAGCAATAATCGCAAGGGGAGGCAATACACCGCCAACCGTTCCGATGGCCGCAGTAGCCGATAGCCCCAAGATGGCTACCTCGGTTGCGGTATCAAAACCTAAGCCGAAAAGAACGCCGACTGGATAGATCTGCGAAGAATGATCAAATCCTTTTTTGAATTTTCCTCTAAATATGCGTCGCATAAGACCGCGGTCGTTTAGCAACTCTTCAAGGTGTTGATGTGAGAATTTTCCAGTTTTAGCCTTGCGCCAAACACTAACTATTCCGACCAAAATTACTAAGTTTAGAATTCCAATCAAATAGAGAAAAAAGCCGGAGACGGATGTGCCGATGATTCCACCAGTTTCAGCAAAACCTTCTTGAAACTTAACCGCCTTTTGTGCGGCAAACGCAACTAGAACCGACAAGGCGAGGACAACTGTTGAATGACCCAACGAGAAAAACAATCCAACTCCTAGGGGATTTTTTCCTTTAGCCAACATAAGACGAGTGGTGTCATCAATTGCAGCAATATGGTCTGCATCAAATGCATGACGAAGCCCAAATGAATACGCAAGAGCTCCGGCACCGGCATAAACCAACGCGCCTTTGCTATCGGTTAAAGCGTGATATTCAGGATTGGAGTTGTAATGAATAAATAGACCCCAGCCAATTACATGCAGGGCAATAACAGTTCCAAAAATGCCGATCAAAGAGGGAATCTCTTGTTTTTCAAAGCGCAGATGCTCACGCAATGATTTTTTGGACTCAGTTACAGAGGTGCTCATCAGCTTAGCTTAATGCAAATAGTTTGCATCTGCATACATTTTGCAGATTTTGAAAGCTTATTGTGAGCTTTCATCCCGCCAAGAGCGCCAAAGTTTGGCATAAGCGCCGTTAGCGCCGAGGAGCTCTTCATGAGAACCCCATTCAGAGATCTGGCCATCCTCAATAACAGCGATCAAATCGGCGTCATGGGCGGTTTGTAATCTGTGGGCGATTGCGATGACGGTTCGACCTTCAAGCACAGCCCCCAAGGAAGCCTCCAGGTGTTTTGCTGCCTGTTGATCCAGTAACGATGTCGCTTCATCCAAAATCAGAGTGTGTGGATCGGCAAGCACCAATCTTGATAAAGCCAGTTGTTGAGCTTGAGCTGGAAGCAATCTTGCGCCACCACTACCGACGATTGTTTCTAAACCATTTTCTAAAGCGGCCGCCCAATCAGCAGCATCAACTGCTTTAAGAGCACTCCATACTTCTTCATCGCTTGCCTCTGGTTTAGCTAGCGTGATGTTCTGTCTTAATGTGCCAACAAAGACATGATGTTCTTGAGTAACAAGTGCCACTTCGGTGCGCGCTCTTTCAACAGGCATGTATCCAATTTCCGCGCCGCCAACAGTTATTCGACCTTGGTTTGGTGGTTGCACGCCAGCTAGTAATCTTCCCAAGGTTGATTTACCAGCTCCCGAAGGTCCAACGATTGCCAACTTTGTTCCAGGTTCGACCATAAAACTTAAATCTTTTAAAACATCTTTTCCACTGCGATAGCCATAGCGAACTTTTTCTCCAGCAATATCTCGGCCAACTGGATTGACTTCACGAATTTCGCGATCCTCAACTTCATGAATTCCAAGTAAGCGAGAAAGAGATGCTTTGCCGGATTGCAATTCATCAAACCACCACAACATTGCCTCAATGGGTCCAGCTAACATTTGGGCATACAAAATTCCGGAAGTTATTACGGCAATCGAGGCAATTCCTTCGTTGTAGAAGTAAGCGCCCATCACTAGAGCAGCAGAGACTGGCAAGATGTAATTAAGTTCGACAACAGGAAACCATCTGGAACGAAGTCGCAATGTATAGCGCTCCCATTCAACCCATCTGCTGATTGCAGCATCGGTTCTTGCGGTGCGTTGAGCACCGAGACGAAGGGCATCAATTGTCCGTCCAGATTCGGCGGTTTCAACCAATACTGAGTTCACAATCGCATACGAGGATGACTCAATTCGGTACGCCTGGGGAGATCGTCGCAAATACCAACGAGTTGCCGCAAAAACTATTGGAATTCCGATGAAAACCGCGGTGAGGAACAAGGGTGCGGTGACCGCAATTGCGGTGGAGATTCCGAATATAGAGACCAAACAGATTGTTATTACTGGGACCGCATCTCGGACCGCCCAGGTGATGTGATCGATGTCGGTGGTAGTTCTAGTCAATAGTTCGCCAGCACCCGCACGTTCCACCACATTAGGTGGGAGTTCGACTACGCGATTAACAAATCTCTCTCTTAGGGAGGAAAGCACAAACTCGCCAAGAACTGAAGCGCGAACTTTTGTGAAATAAACAAAAATTGATTGCAAAACTAGGGCGGCGATAACAATATAAACCGTTTGCGTTACAGCGGTTGCATCTGGTTTATTCTTTAGATCTTCAAGTAAGCCACCAAAAGCTCTCGGCGGAATCAAAGCCGCACCGGTTGTCAGAAGCTGTAAAAAAGCAACCGCAAAGAATCCCTTCTTGTGACTCCATAACAGGGACCACATCTGATGATTAACAGTGCTTTCGCTGGCAATCGGCAATCGATTTGCAGATTTAGTTAAACCAAAACTTTTATCAAGTCTTGATGTATCTGCCGGGGGAGCCGGATAGGCATTTGATGGCAGAGATTTTTCATCAGTAGGCCTTGGAGGTTTATGCCATTTCATTCTCCGCGCACCACCAATCTTCGATATTCATCATGGTGTTTCAAAAGTTCAAAGTGGTTTCCAACTGTTCTGACTTTTCCATCTACTACTAATGCAACCTGATCGGTATGGTCTAATAACAAAGGGCTGTTAGTGAAGACCACGGTTGTTTGGCCCTGGCGAGTATTTTTTAATCGCTGCGCAATTCGAGCCTCCGTGTGAGCATCTACCGCGCTGGTGGGATCATCAAGTATTAGAAGTGGAGCATCAACGAATAAAGTGCGAGCCAAAGCTAATCTCTGTCTCTGTCCGCCAGAAAGAGTCCGACCCCGTTCTACTACCTCGGCGCTATAGCCATCACCTTCAAGTGAATCCAAGATATCTACCGCAGATGCACTTTCGATCGCCTCCGACATAGGTATTCGACCCGAGCTGGAAACCTGGAACAGACTCTCAACAGTTCCAGAGAGTATTGCGGGTTCCTTCTCTTGGGCATAGATGTTGCGACGTAACTCGTCACGACTGATGTTTTCAAAGCTACAGCCATCAACCGCAACTTGATCAGCATCCAGATAACCACCTAATCGATCGACCAGTTCATCAGCGACTAGGGAATTGTCGCAAACCACTCCTAGAAAAGTATTGCTTCTTATTTCTAGCCCTGATTTTGAATCCTTAATTACTTTGAAGTTTTGTGGAAATTCGAGAGCTCCATAACTCTGGACTCGCTCGACGCTGAGCAATTTCATAACCCGTCTTGCCGCAACAGTTCCGGATGTGAGGCGCTGAGCCGATTCAGTCAAGATCTGTAAAGGGATCATTAAGAAAGCGCTGTAACCATAAAAAGCTAGTAGCTCGCCAACTTTCAATTCGCCGCGACTAACTAGATTCCCACCTACATAGATCACGCCAACGACTAACGAGCCCGGCAATATAACTTGTAATCCATCCAGCAATGCGCGCATCTTTGCCGTCCGCACCGCAGCCGCTCTTACATTTTGCGAGGCGATACGAAATCTATTTAAGAAGGTTTCTTCGCCGCCAATGCCGCGTAAAATTCTTAATCCAGCGACAGTGTCTGCGGCCAATGCCGATGATTCGGAAAGTTTTTCTCTCTGCGCCGACTCACGATTTTGCAACGGTTTAATTATCGGTCCAATAGCGAGGCCCAATAATGGGACTCCGATGATGACCATTAAACCCAAAGTGGGAGAGGAGTTAATCAATAAAACTGACACCACAAAAAAAGAAACGATTGCGCCGCTAAGACGCGGGATTAGATCGTAGACACGAGCGACACGTTCAACATCATTTGAGTTAATAGCTGAAACCTCTCCAGTCGATACGAGTCGAGGGAGGTCAGCACCTAAATCCACAGCTTTGCGGGCAACTAATTGTTGAAGTCTGGTGGCAGCTGAAATCCAACTTCCTACAGCGCGTCTGTGGCGCAAAATTCCAGCTGCAGCTTGGAGCGAGCCCAATGCCAATGCGCTTATGACAGCAATTCGCAATTGATCATTTGCTTCATCTGCGATTGCTTGAATTCCACGACCCAAAACACCTGGCATCAAGGCGACGCACAATAAGTTAACAATTCCAAAAAAAGTACCGGTGAGAACTATCTTTTTCTGTTTCTTGCCAATCCACCAAAGAAACTTTGGAACAGTACGCATATCCGGCTGGCCTGGATCTGGCACCGGCAAATGATCAAAAGGTGTTGGCGACATAGCCTGCATACCCTACTAGTAGACATTTGATCATTTCGAAAACAAGGGCTAATTGCCAGATTTGAACAGTAGAATTCATAGGTGAAGAAGTCCACTATGACTTGGCTAGCTCTTTGGACTGTTTACATTATTTGGGGCTCTACCTACTTCGCCATTGCATACGTTATTGAAACTATGCCACCTCTGCTTGGCATGGGAATTAGATTTCTGCTAGCTGGCTTAATTCTTACGATTTTAGTTATTGCTAAGTCAGGCGTAAGTGAATTCAAGATCCCAAGGCCGCAGATTGTCACCTCAGGGGTTATGGGATTTCTGCTTTTGGGATTTGGCCTGGGAAATGTCGCCGTCGCCGAGGAACATGTTCCATCCGGGATTGTTGCTTTGATTATTGCCGCATTGCCTTTATGGATTGCAATCTTCCGAACTATTTCAGGGGAGCGTCCATCAAAGCAGAATTGGCTTGGTCTATTAATAGGTTTTCTAGGTGTTGCTTTACTTCTAAAGCCTGGAAGTGTGCAGGCGGTGAGTGGAGAAACTTCCTCAACCGTAGTGTTTTTCATGTTCATGGTTTTATTGGGAAATATTGGCTGGGCGTTGGGCACCTATCTAGCCCCGCGTTATCCACTTCCCAAAAATGCTTTGGTATTCACAGCAATTGAGATGTTTGCCGGCGGAATTTCCTTAACGTTAGCCGGACTTGTAAAAGGTGAAAGCATCTCGGATTTCTTGGATGCATCTAGTTGGTCATGGTTGTGGTTTTGGTATCTCGTATTCTTTGGCTCGATTTTGGCGTACAGCGCATACCTCTGGTTGGTAACAAACGCTCCAGTAGGACTAACCGCGACCTATGCCTATGTAAACCCAGTAATCGCAGTAACCCTTGGCGCAATTTTCTTAGATGAAGTAATTACCCTTAATTATGCAATCGGTGGAGCAATAATCGTGTTGGGCGTATTGATTGTGGTCTCAGGGGAGAGCAAGAAAAAATCAGCGATTAAAGATTGATTTTCTCAAGCTGTAAAGTTTTTCGATTAAAAACTAAAATCTGGTGATTAGGCATTAGCTCCCAACCTTCCTGGGGCCAACCAGAGGAAGCAACAGTGAATCCGGATTCATCTAAGCGATACCGAAGTTCATAGTAGATCTCATCGGCCCAGCTTGGTTTATTCTCCGGATCGTGCTCGGAAATCACAACTAAATAATCTGGATTCATAATCATGGAATTAATAGAACTGTATTTGAAGTTTTCTTTAATGTTCTTTATAGCGCGAGTTACGCCAGACAGAAAACCATCCTTTTCAATCTCGGTAAGCAAATAGAGAAAAAACAGCTCGCTGTCGGTTTGACCCTTTCTTATTTCCAGAAAATCCGAGGAGACCAAACTCTGTAAAGTGTCGTATGGCGAGAGTGCTCCGTTATGAATAAAAGAGATTTCGTTACATGAAAACGGGTGAGCATTTTGATCGGTTACCGGCAAGCCCGGGGAGGCCCAACGGAAATGAAGCAGGCCACCGATGCCGGTTTGCGCTCCAATTGTTTCAGCGAAAGTTTCACTTTTCGCGGCGGTCTCTGCGGTTTTTACTAGATTGGTTCCTACGCCATTATCAATTGCCAGCCCCCATGCATCGTGATGGATGTTGGAAAGCTCGATGAACTCAGCAATGTTGGGTCCAACGAATGCTGGAATGGTAGTTGCTTCTATTGCTGAGAAGGCAAGTAGGCGACACATGCCCTAACCATATATCCACTTCAGGTAACCTAGTGAAATGCTCATAACCGCTTTAGTAGTCATAGTTGTCGGCTTTTACATTCTCGAGGCGGTACTAGATTATTTAAATCAGGGTACAGCTAATAAACCACTAGATCCCCGAATCGCACACCTATATAGCGATGGCGAGCGAAATCGATCTGTTGCATATTCAGCTGAAAAGTCTAGGTTTGGATTTTGGTCTGCCAGCTTCTCTACCGTTGTTATGGTTTTTGCACTTTCCTATGGTTGGTTTGCCAAGCTCGATGAATTTGTCCGGAGCCGTTTTGAAAATGAAATTGTCGTTTCTCTCGCCTTTATCGCATTGCTAAGCGTTATTTCCTGGTGGCTAAACCTTCCGTTTCAGCTTTATTCAATATTTAAGATTGAAGCTAAATATGGCTTCAATAAAATGACACTGGCTACCTTTATTTCGGACACCATTAAGGGAGCTTTGGTAGCCAGCATATTTGGCGGTGGCCTACTAGCCGTAGTTTTATGGTTGTATCAAAATCTCGAAGATAACTTTTGGATTGCGGCTTGGTTAGTTTTGAGCGCTTTCTCGCTCTTCATGTTTATGTTTGGAACAACTCTGATCCTGCCATTGTTCAACAAGCTGAAGCCTTTGGATTCGGGAGAGTTACGCAGCGAGATCGAGAAGTACTGCGATTCTCAGGGGTACTCAATCGGAAGACTTTTTGTGATGGATGGTTCCAAACGTTCAACCAAAGCTAATGCGTTTTTCAGCGGTCTTGGTCGCAGCAAAACCATAGTGCTCTTTGATACCTTGATTGAAAAGCTAACGACAAAGGAGATTGTTGCGGTTTTGGCACACGAGATCGGACATTACAAAAAGCGTCATACGCTCTCTATGTTTCTTTTCAGCCTGGTACAAAGTTTTACGATTTTTGGATTATTAGGTTGGTTGCTGAGCTATCCAGAGCTATCAACAGCTCTTGGGGCGCAGGAGCCAAGCTTCCATCTATCAGCGCTTACTTTCTTCATTTTGTTTACACCGTTGAGTATGTTGTTGGGGCTCATAAACAACAGTTGGTCGCGGCATAATGAATTTGAGGCGGACACCTTCGCAAGAGAAACTTACGAGGTAGCACCAATGAGAGCTGCGTTAGAAAAAATCTCTACCGATAGTTTGGCTAACCTCTCACCACATCCTCTATATGTAGCATTCAACTACACCCATCCCACTTTGTTGCAGCGCATAGAAAATATCGAAAAATAGTAGTTGAAATAAAAAGGGCCCACCGAAGTGGGCCCTTTCTTCTTGACATCTTAGATGTCGTAATACAGTTCGAACTCAGCTGGATGTGGACGTAGTCGTACGTAATCAATTTCAGACTTACGCTTCCAATCAATCCAGGTTTCGATGAGATCTTTAGTGAAGACGCCACCGCGAGTTAAGAACTCATGATCGCGCTCCAAGTTGTCGATTACCGCATCCAGACTTCCTGGTACTTGCGGAATAGATCTAGCTTCTTCGCCCTCCAACTCATAGATATCTTTATCAACTGGAGCGTGTGGCTCAATCTTGTTGATAATTCCATCTAGACCCGCCATGAGAATTGCGGCGAATGCGAGATATGGGTTTGAAGATGGATCAGGGCATCGGAACTCGATGCGCTTTGCCTTTGGACTTGATCCGGTGATTGGGATTCGGATGCAAGCAGAACGATTTCGTGCTGAGTAAACCAAGTTAACCGGCGCTTCATAGCCAGGAACTAGGCGCTTGTAGGAGTTAACCGTTGGATTGGTGAACGCCAACAAAGATGGAGCATGCTTTAGCAAGCCCCCGATGTACCAGCGTGCGGTGTCTGAAAGGTTTGCATAACCATCGCCCCAGAACAATGGTTTTCCATCTTTCCAAAGTGATTGGTGAACATGCATGCCTGAACCGTTATCGCCAAATAGTGGCTTTGGCATGAAGGTAACGGTCTTATCTGCGGCCCAAGCGGTGTTCTTGATGATGTATTTAAACTTCATCAAATCATCACCAGCGTGAAGAATGTCGGTGAAGCGATAGTTGATTTCCATCTGTCCGGCGGTACCAACTTCATGGTGAGCGCGTTCAACCTCAAGGCCAACCTCTTCAAGTTTCATAACCATCTGATCTCGAAGATCTGCAAACTGATCAGTTGGAGATACTGGGAAGTAACCACCTTTGATACGAGTGCGATATCCGCGGTTTGGAGTTCCATCTGCATCGTTGTCGATACCGGTATTCCATGCACCTTCATAAGAATCTACTTCGTAATAACCCGAATTCATTTTGGTTTCGAATTTAACGCGATCAAATACATAGAACTCAGCTTCAGGAGCAAAGTAGGCGGTATCAGCAATTCCAGTTGACCGCATGTACTCAACAGCCTTGGCAACAATCTGTCGTGGATCACGGCTGTAAGGAGAGTTATCATCTGGATTAACCACTGAGAAGTGAATAACTAGTGTCTTTTCTTTACGGAACGGATCCAAGAAAGCTGTTTCTGGTGCTGGAAGAAGTTTCATATCTGATTCATGAATTGATTGGAATCCGCGAATTGATGATCCGTCAAACATGAAACCTTCAGTAAATACCTCTTCAGTAAATTGGGATGCAGGCACGTTGAAGTGGTGCTGAATTCCAGGAAGATCAATAAAGCGAACATCTACTAACTTCACATCTTCCTTCTTGATGAAGTTAAGAACTTCTGCAGGATTCTTAAACATTTTTCTCCTGTTGCTATGTAATCGTTAACGATGATCCAAAGCTCGCCGCTGAGCTGAAATCGATTGGCTAAACCTATGCCGTAGCGGTGAAATAGCCATAACCGCTCTGTTACAGCCATGTTTCGATTTTTTGGGGCCCTCATTTCCCGGCCAGGTAGTAGGTTTTGCGCATGGAGCGAGCCAGTTACGGCCGAAGATTTGCCGCAATCTCTATTGATTGGGCCATTGCGACATTTTCAGCGGCTTTAATCATCCCACTCCAATCAAGCGCGCTGGGTCCATCATTAGTTCGCCTAGGGGTGTTCGTCCTTGAGGTATCCCTATTAACCGCATTAGGTGGCGCATCGGCTGGGCAGCGAATTATGCGACTTCGAGTTCTGAGCTGGCCCGATTACCTATTTGTTCGCCCGGGAATGGTTTTTTTGCGCACCGCATTAATCGCGCTAGTGATTCCAGCAGTGGTTACCGACCAAGAAGGCCGGGGACTTCATGATCGAATCGCTAAAACAGTTGTGGTGAAGATTTAAATATATTTTTATCTTGGTTTTGGCATGCGAATGTTTTTAGGCATCGGACCTTTAGGCAAGGCAATGTTCATTCCGCCAACAGCCTTCAACCTGGCACGTAGCTCGCGCAATTGAACCGCTGATAGCTTTTTAGGGAATTTCTTCATGCGCTTTTGTAGCTTGCGCACTGAAACTTCACCTTCATTTACACCGACAATCAACTCATAAACTGGAACGCCAGGTGCAAATCTTTCCATCTTCTTCTTTTCATCATTTAACAAGGTCCGCACTCCAAAGCCACCTTCAGCGACTAGGACGACACCAGCTTTTCCGACCGCACGGTGAACCATGTCCTGGGACTTGTTAACACTTACTGCAGGAGTGACGGTCCAGCCTTTTCTAATTGACATTAAAACGCTCGCGCCGGCACCGGGCTCACCTTCAATTGATGCATAGGCTGCGCTACTTGCCATGCGGGTGAAATAGAAAAATGCACCAAGCAGTGCGAGTGGAAATGTTATGAAAGCTGCATAACCAGGTCGACCGAACTGGCCACCAAGCAAGATTCCCACCGCCCAAAGCGGAATGAAAACCGCTAAGCACCGCAATAAAACAAATTTGTATTCCTTGGTAGCTAAAGCATAAGCGTCGCGAATAGTCTTAAATCGAACTTTTTTTGGAGCGCCTGGATCCTTCTTTTTTCTTCCAAACATCTCTTAGAGTTCCTTTCGCTTTTCATCAGCCTTTGCCATCTTTTGAATAGCAAGTTCTTGTTTGGTTGGGGCGGTTCCGCCAAGGCTAGCAGGGGCCCATCTTTGCCCTATAGGGGAGTCAGGATAATCGTTGTGAAGCTCATTAAGTAATTCCTGCATCGCCGCGAATAAGCGATTCAGGCATGCTTCATTTGATTCACCTTCATTTACGTAAATTGGAGCACCGATTGAGACAAAAACCGGGTAACTCTTTCGTTTCAAATCTCGCGGCACTTTTTTGGTCCAAATGCGCTGCGAGCCCCAGATAACCGTAGGGAGAATTGGCGCACCTGATTCACGCGCCAATCTGATTACACCAGATTTCATATCTTTTAAATCAAAACTTTGCGAAATCGTCGCCTCGGGAAATATTCCGACGATTTCACCTTTGTGAAGTGCTTTTAGCGCTGCAACAAATGAAGGACCGCCATTTTCGCGATCGACTTTAATATGTTTCATACCGCGCATAAGTGGTCCGGTTATCGGATGAGTAAATAACTCTTTTTTCGCCATGAATCTAACGAGCCGGCCCGATGGAAGAACGGCAGTCCCTGCAATTGCAAAATCAAGGTAACCAATGTGATTCATGGCCAAGATGGCCGGTCCTTTAGCAGGGATGTGGGATTGTCCGTAAAAAGTGAAGCGCAGATCTAAATATTTCCAAAAGGTTTTAACTAATCGGATGACTGGTGGATAAACCAACTCAGCCATTATTTACCCCAGCTCTAATTTCCATGGCTTGTTTGTAAAGACGGCCAGCTCGATAGCTAGATCTGACTAAAGGACCACTCATGACTCCAGAGAAACCTAGCTCTTCCGCCTCTTTAGCTAGTTCGACAAACTCTTGTGGTTTTACCCAGCGTTCGACTGGATGATGTAAAGCAGATGGTCGTAAATATTGAGTAATAGTGATCAAATCACAGCCAGCGCTCTTCAGATCGGCCAAAGCTTGGGATACCTCTTCGCGAGCTTCTCCCATTCCTAGAATCAAATTGGACTTAGTTATCAAGCCAAAGTCTCTAGCTTGAGTAATAACATTTAAGGAACGTTCGTAGTTGAAAGCTGGTCTAATTCTTTTGAATATCCGCGGAACGGTTTCCAGGTTGTGGGCGAAAACTTCGGGGCGACTTTCAAAAACCTGATTCAAAAGCTCACTTTTGGCTGAGAAATCAGGGGCGAGCATCTCTACGCCACAGCCCGGAACCAAGTTGTGAATTTGATTGATGGTCTCGGCATATAACCAGGCACCTTCATCTTCAAGGTCATCTCGGGCAACTCCAGTAACTGTTGCGTACTTCAAGCCCATGGTTTTAACAGATTCCGCCACTCTTCTTGGCTCATCTCGATCCAATGGCTGAGGTTTGCCAGTGTCGATATTGCAGAAATCGCAACGCCTTGTGCAAGCTTCGCCACCAATTAAGAAAGTAGCTTCTTTATCTTCCCAACATTCAAAAATGTTAGGACAGGCTGCCTCCTGACAAACCGTGTGCAGACCTTCACGAGAAACCAAAGATCTTATAGCGGTGTACTCCGGACCCATGTTGGCTCGAGTTTTAATCCATTCAGGTTTCTTTTCAATTGGAACGGCGGCATTACGCGCTTCAATGCGCATTAATTTACGACCTTCTGGCGCGATCACAGTTGGCCCACTTTCATTAGCGCTTCAAACATATATTTCTCCAAAATTGGGGAAACTTCAGAAATTGATACTTCTCGATCTAGCTCGCGACTCATGGAAGTCACTTGAGCATCAGAAATACCGCAGGGAACAATGCGATCAAAGTAGGAGAGATCTGGAGCAACATTGAGCGCAAAACCATGCATCGTCACACCGCGTGCCACGCGAATACCTATGGCTGCGATCTTGCGATCACCTTTCTCGTCTCGAAGCCAGACACCGGATCTTTCGCAGTAACGCTTAGCATCCAAACCGAACTCTTTACATACTTCAATCAGTGCGGTTTCAATCTCTCGAACAAAACCAACAACATCATTGGGATTTTTCAATTTAATTATTGGATATCCGACCAACTGTCCGGGGCCGTGAAAAGTGATTTTTCCGCCGCGGTCGACCTCGATTACTCGGGAACCATCTTGTGGAAGTTCACTCTCAAGGGTTCGTCGCCCAGCGGTGTAAACAGGTGGGTGCTCTAAAAGGATTAAAGTATTTGGTCGATTTCGATCTGCGATAGAGCTGTGAAACTCTCTTTGCAGCTCAAGGGCCGGTTCATATTCGACTACGCCCAATTTTTTCAAAGCCAATCCTGGAAAGGCAGACTCGCTCTGCTGATCTGGGGCAAGAATCGCTGACAAACCACTCACAGGCAGAGCCTAACTTCATTCCGCAGTAAACTCGCATCCTCAGCGGCTGGCTCTTCGAGCCCGGCTCAAGCTGTATTTGAAGTCACTCGGAATATTCACGTAGAGGGAGAACTTGTGTCTGAAGTCGCCAAGAAGGAAAAAGCATCGGTAAAAGGACGCAAGGCCTTGTGGCTGGCGATCGTCGCCATCATTACCTGGTTGGCCATCGGTGGGTTTTCTGGTGCGGCGTTTTCAAAGATTTCTACCGTTCAGGAAAATGACAACTCGGCATTTTTGCCGGATGACGCTGAGTCCACTATCGCCGGAGAGGTCATAGTTAAGTTCTCGCAACAATCCGCTGATGTCTTGCCTACTTTGCTGCTCTTGGTCGGCGATTTAAATCCAGCTACAAATGCTGCGGCAATCGCGGCGGTCAATCAGTATGCGGCCAGCATCGGCGACAAAGTGCTTCCAGAATCCGGCAAACCTTTGAGCACTTATTTTGCTCCCACACCTATTTTGCCAATTCCGTCAGCTGATGGAAAAGCGGTCTTAATTAACATTGGATTAGATTCAGAAGTTGCGGCTGAGAACATAAACAAAGAGCCAGTTCTTCCACTTATCGTCGAATTCATCCGCGAAGATATGGAAAAGAATTTCACCTCCGCTGGTGTGGAGTCTTATGTAACTGGCCCGGGCGGTATTTTTGCGGATCTGTTTGGTGCCTTCGGTTCAATTGATACAAGACTGCTCCAAACGACACTTATTGTCGTTGCAATAATTTTGATTGTTGTTTATCGATCACCAATTCTTTGGATTATTCCGCTCTTTACGGCGGGAACTGCTCTAGGTCTTGCGACGATGATTGTGTATTACCTAGCAAAAGCCAATGTTCTTGACTTAAATGGTCAAACCCAAGGAATTTTAGATGTTCTGGTTTTGGGCGCAGCAACAGATTATGCCTTGTTGCTAATTTCGAGATATCGCGAAGAACTACATCATCACGAATCTAGATATGAAGCGATGAAAATCGCATGGCGTGGAGTTGTTGAACCAATATTGGCCTCCGGATCCACTGTTATTGCAGGATTAATGGTGTTGTTACTTAGTGACCTTTCAAGTAACCGCGGCCTTGGTCCAGTAGGTTCAATTGGAATTGCTTCATCCATGTTGGCGGCGCTTACCTTGTTGCCCGCTTTGCTGGTCGTTTTTGGGCGTTGGATTTTCTGGCCCAAGATTCCTAAGTATGGCGATGAAGATGAAAAACTCAGTGGAATTTGGTCCAAGGTGGGAAGTTTGGTTGAACGCCGCCCTAAAGGCGTATGGATCAGCACCGCTGCATTGTTGGTAATTTTTGCAGCATTTGCACCAACTCTTAAATCAGATGGATTAGCCCAGACCGAAGCATTCACCACAAAGACCGACTCGGTAATCGGACTTGAAAAACTGGGGGAGCATTTCCCAAGCGGTGAAGGAACTCCAGTAGAAATTGTTGTTGACCAATCTGACATCGCTGCGGTTTCTGCGGCGGTATTAAAGGTTCCAAATGTGGCAAATGTTGTTCCAGTTACCAATCTTGACCCGGTAACAAAGCAGCCAACTTCAGAGTTGAGAATCGTCGATGGTAAATCTTTGCTTTATGCGACATTAAGCGTTCCGGCTGATTCAACTGAAGCCAAGAAGACAATTCCACTTATTCGCGATGTTGTTAAACAGGTCGATCAGAATGTACTTGTTGGCGGGCAGACTGCGATCAGTTATGACATCGATCAATCCTCAAGACGTGATAACCGCGTAATCATCCCGATCGTTTTGGTTTTGATTGCGATTATTTTGGGATTGTTGCTACGTAGCATTTTGGCAGCAGGCCTCCTCTTGGTCACTGTCGTCTTGTCTTTTGCTGCAACATTGGGTGTATGCGCGTTGGTGTTTGAGCACGTATTTGGCTTTGCAGGTACGGATGCATCATTCCCATTATTTGCTTTCGTATTCCTTGTTGCGTTGGGAATTGATTACAACATCTTCCTAATGACGCGAGTTCGCGAAGAATCTATGAAGATTGGAACCCGAGCCGGAGTCATTAAGGGACTGACAGTTACGGGTGGAGTTATCACCTCCGCTGGAATTGTTTTGGCAGCCACCTTTGGTGTGCTTGGAGTATTGCCATTAGTCTTCCTAGCAGAGCTTGGTTTCGCCGTCGCCTTCGGAGTCTTGCTAGACACGATCGTGGTTCGATCACTCTTGGTACCCGCACTTGTACGCATCATTGGGCCAAAGATTTGGTGGCCTTCAAAGCTGCAACACCAAAACGATTAATTTTGAAATCAGCTTGAAATGAAAGTTGGAATTGTTGGGTATGGAATAGCAGGACGCTATTTCCATGCCCCAGCCTTAGTTTCAGCCGGCTTTGAGATAGCAGCGATTTGCGCCCGTTCGATGGAGCGTAAAGCGGTAGCTCACTCTGATTTTCCCGCAGCAGTAATGGTTAATTCCATCGAGGAAATTCTTGATGAGGATTTAGATTTGATGGTCATTGCCTCGACAAATGAGGTGCATGTTGAGCACGCTAGGGCAAGTTTGCACCGGGGCATTCCTACGGTGGTGGATAAGCCCGTTGCTCTTAATTACGCTGATACCGCAAGTTTGTTTGATCTATCGGAATCATTAAATGTTCCACTGGTAGCGTTTTTCAATCGCCTATGGGATTCAGATTCACTGACTGTTAAGAAAGTTATTTCCGACGGGTCCATTGGACATGTTTTTCGGGTCGAATCAAGATATGAGAGATTTCGACCAGAGATAAATCCAAACTCTTGGCGCGAAACTCTCGCTTCAGATCAAGGCGGGGGACTGTTGCTCGATTTACAGACTCATCTAATTTCCACCGCTCTTGATTTGTTTGGCGATGCAAAATTAGTTTTCTCCTCACTCAGAGAAGTGCGGGGTGCATCAGAGGATGATGTTGTTTTGATTTTGCAGCATGAATCTGGAGTCGATTCATATTTGTCAGTAAGTTCGATAATTGGCGCTCCAGGTCCGAGATTAAGAGTTAGCGGAGATCAAGGAACCTTAATTATTAATGATTTAGATCATCAGGAAAGTCATTTGCGAAAGGGCTTCATCCCTCAGCCTGGACAGTGGTTACCTAGCGCTGAAATCACAACTGAGGCGCGGATTCACAAGGGCGATAACTTCTTCAACTATCCCGGTGTGCCAGGAGCGTACCCAGCTTTTTATGAGTCAATGCGCGGGGTAATCAATACCGGCTCGATACCTCCAATTTCACCAGAGCTGGCATTAAACGTTGCACGCATAATTGATGAAGCTAGAGAGTTGAATATCAAATCGTGAAAGTAACCGTCATTGGAGCAGGACTTGCCGGCTTGAACTGCGCTCGAATTCTGCAAAACGCTAATCATGAAGTCCGAGTTATTGAGGCGACTTCCAGACTGGGCGGACGGGTAAACACCGATTACATAGATGGATTTCAACTAGATCACGGTTTTCAAGTCATTAACCCTGCTTATGCAGAGTTAAAAAAAGCTGGCGTGGTAGATGATTTGAAACTTAAGTCCTTGCCAAAGGGTGTAGAGATTCTTAAATCTGGTCAACTGATAAAGGTCGGAGACCCCTTATCTGACTTGAGTTACCTGTTTGGAGATCTTTCGAAAAGCACTGGAACGATTCTGGAGAAAATCAACTTCTTAAAGTTTATGTTTTCCAATTCGGGGGATATCGCCTTAAGTTCAGCAATTAAACCTACCTCGCTTTTTTATTTAGAGGTTATAAAGCCTTTTTTGTCTGGAGTTTTTCTCTGTAATCCAGATGAGGTTTCCTCGTTGATGGCTAGGGAGTTGCTGTACTGGTTTAGAAAGGGCAACCCTGGGGTTCCAGAAAATGGCGTGGCTGCGTTACCAAAAGCTCTGGCGAAAAACTTAAAGGTAGATTTTGAAGTCAGCGC
>VFQS010001427.1_pt1 | contig 21981 bp, 18 predicted proteins | sample 3512361 | NCBI WGS metagenome assembly VFQS01 (sample SAMN10412375, study PRJNA504923) | tailings metagenome | isolation source: Relicate 1 Philex TSF3 active mining | place: Philippines
GCTTGCCCAGGTATTGGCTGCGGGCCACGACCTCTTGGCCTGGGTAACAGCCTTTCTGGAAATCGACCCCATCGAGCAATTCAAAATTGATCGATTGCGGCACGAAACGGTCCTGCGTCGCCGTCCAGATCCAGGGCTCGGCCAGCGCGGTCTGCTGCCAGTGCCAGTCGGCAGGGGAGAGCAGGTGCGGGTCCGACAGGGTCTCGCGCCAGACCTCAGGTGAGAGCTTGTCAACGACAAGCCAATGAAGTGCACCACCGGCTGCTGCCGACTGGGTCAGGCGGGTGAGGCCTGACTGGGGCCGGTCTACCAAGAGCCTGTCCACCATCGGGCCCGACTGATCGGTCGAGGCCGGCGACTGCAGGCCATAGACCTGCGCATCGCAGCGCTCGATCGTGACCTTGGCCCGAAGGACAAACATGCGAAGTCGCTTAACCAGGGCGTCTGCGATGTCCTGTGGGACCAGCACCTGGTAGGCGTCCGTTGCAGACTGCCAGCAGCGACAAATGGCCAGCAGTCGACCCTTGGCCGAGCAGTATCCGTTTCGTTGGTAGGGCGTGGGCTCGGCCGACAGGGGCTTGAGTCGGTCGAGACTGTTGGTGAACTGGCCCTGCAGAAAGCTGTGGGCATCGGCACCCTGGACTGTCAGCACAGCGTAGGGCAGGGGTAGGGGCGATGGGCTGGTGGCGGCGGAATTGGTCAATGACATAGGCCGTAATATAGCGAGCACTTCATGCAGATTCCTCAAATCCCTCGTCTCTTTCGTGTCATCGGCGGCCTGATGGTGGTCCTGGCCGTGGTCGCCGGCACCATGGTCTGGTGGCTGGGTCAGCCATTGGTCCCCGCTGCGGGACCGAACCAAGACCCGCAGGCCATTGCCCTGGAATTGGTGGTCCCCAAGGGCAGCTCAGCCCAGGGCGTGGGGCTGGTGGTAGAGGACGCCGGTCTGCCAGTCAGTGCCACGGCCTTTGCCTGGACGGCTCGTCTGCTCGGTCACCACCGCAGTCTGCGGGCGGGGGTCTATGGGGTGACCCCTGGACTGAGCCTGCAGGACCTGATCGAGAAGATGGCCCGGGGTGACGCCCTGCACGACACCATCACCTTCATCGAGGGCTGGCGCTTTTCGGAGATGCTGGCCGCCTTGCACCGTCATCCTGGCGTGAAGGCCAGCCTGTCGCCGGACCCCACCAAGGCTCAGGGCGAGTTGATTCAGCAGTTGGGCCTGGACCTCAAGAGTGTTGAGGGATGGATCTTCCCAGACACCTACCTGTTTATGCGGGGCAGCACCGATCTCGAGATTCTGCAAAGGGCCATTAAGCTTCAGCAGGCCCTGCTGGCCCAGGCCTGGGACGCTCGCAATCCCCACGTTCGTCTGCAGACCCCTTACCAAGCCTTGATTCTGGCCTCGATCATCGAGCGTGAGACCCAGGCGGAGTTTGACCGAAGTTATGTCTCTGCCGTTTTTCATCGGCGACTGTCCGAGGGCATGCGACTCGAGTCAGACCCCACCGTGATTTATGGTCTGGGCGATCGGTTCGATGGCAACCTTCGTAAACAGGACCTTCGGCAGCCATCGGCCTACAACACCTATGTGATCAATGGCCTGCCGCCGACCCCGATTGCCAATCCGGGGCGGGCTGCGATCGTGGCGGCGATGACCCCGGCAGCCGGATCCTGGCGTTACTTCGTGGCCATGGGCGATGGGCGTTCCTATTTCAGCCACAGCCTTCGCCAGCACAACCAGGCGGTTCGGTTCTATCAGCTCAAAAAAGGCTCCGAGCCTCCACGCTTAGACAGTGGCCCGGTGGCCCTCTCGCCCCCTGAAGAGGATCGGCCCCCTGTTCAGCAACGCATGGTGAGTCGCCAGAAAACCGTGAGACGATAAGGCCCATGCAAGACCCACTCAAGACACCCATGGCCGGATGGTTTGTGGTGGTGGAGGGCATCGATGGCTCTGGCAAGAGCACCCACCTGCCCTTTATTCAGCAATGCCTGGCCAGCCGTGGCTTCCAGGTCACCCTGACCCGGGAGCCTGGCGGATCGCCCTTGGCAGAGTCCATGCGCGAGTTGGTGCTCCACAGTCCTATGGATGGACTGACCGAGTGCCTGAGCGTGTTTGCGGCCCGACGGGACCACCTGCTGCAGACGGTCTGGCCCGCGCTTCGGCAGGGTCGGGCCGTGCTCTGTGACCGCTACCTGGACTCCAGCTGGGCCTACCAGGGTGGCGGTCGTGGGGTGGACGATGGTCTGCTCGAGCAGTTGTCTCAGTCCGTCGAAGCTGGCGGACGGGGTCCCGATCTGGTGATCTACTTTGATTTGCCGGCCGGTGTGGCCGCCCAACGTCGGGCCAAGCGCGATGCCCAGGTGCAGGCACTCGATCGATTCGAACTGGAAGACGTGGCCTTTTTCGAGCGGGTTCGCATGGGCTACCAGCGGGCGGCAGCCCGTCGCGACCCCAAGACGGTGCATTGGGTGGACGCTGAACAGCCCATCGAATCGATACAGAAAAAACTCAAAGAAATTCTTTCAAATCCATGATTAAAAACGAGTTGTCATGGTTTAAAACCTGGTGGCAACAGTCCGAGACCGTGCGCCAAAGACCGGCATCGGCCTTGCTCATCTCGGGTCCCCCGAATGCCGACCTGCTGGGCTTTGCGCTTGAGTGGGCGGCAGCCGATTTGTGTGAACACCCCATGGCCGACGGCTCAGCCTGTGGCGCCTGTCCCAGTTGCGGCTGGGTCTCCCAGGGGCAGCACCCCGATCTGCGGGTGGTGCAATCCGATGCCAACGAGGAGGAGGGGGCCGCTTTGTCTGGGGAGACGCTCGAGGCGATGGGAGAGGGCGGTAGCGGCTCGACCGAGAGTGACAAAAAGGCGAGCAAGGAGATTCGGATTGATCAGATTCGAGGCCTGGCCACCTTTGCCCAGGTCAGCTCCCACCGCGGCGGCCGGCGTTACGTGGTCTTGGGGCCTGTGGCCGACATGAACTTTGCCGCGGCCAATGCCTTGCTCAAGACGCTGGAAGAGCCCGCTGACGGCCTGCGATTTGTCCTGTTTGCAGACCGGCTCGAGGGTGTGCCCAAGACCATCTTGTCCCGCTGCCGGCGTCTTCACCTGCACCTGGATGCCGGGCTGGTCGCCCAGCAGGTTCTGCAGGCCAGTGGGGTGGGCGGCTGGCTGCTGCCCATGCTCCGACAGGCCGACCGGGCCGATCCACTGGGCTGGGCCCAGACCGCTGGCAAGGCGGATGTGCGAGAGGTGTTGGAGCACTGCCAGTTCTGGCTGACGGACCTGCAGCGCGTCAGCCTGGGCCTGCCCCCCAAGGTCTTTGGGGACTGCGCGCCCGATCTAAGTCGTCAGGCCCAGAGCCTGGGGCGACTGCCTGGCGGGGACCTGCGCCTGGCCCATCAGCTCTGCGTGCTGCAGGGCATGACCCGGTCAGCGGACCATCCGCTGAACCCAAGGCTGGTCTTTGAGTCTATCTTTGGTCATCTACAACGGGTTTTTTATGCTTGAGTTCGCCGACTCACACTGCCACCTGAACTACGAGGGGCTGCGGGAGCAGACCGAAGAGGTCCTGGCCCGCATGCGGGCTGCTGGCGTTCGGCGGGCCCTGAATGTCTGCACCACCCTGCAGGAGGCCGATCAGGTGCTGGGCATCGCCAAGGCCCATGACTTCCTGGTCTGTTCGGTGGGGGTTCATCCGGACTATGAGGATGAGGTTGAGCCCAGCGTCGCCGAATTGGTTCGGCGTGGCCAAGATCCCAAGGTGGTCGCAGTTGGCGAGACGGGTCTGGATTACTTCCGGCTCAAGGGCGACCTGGACTGGCAGCGCGAGCGGTTTCGGGTTCATATCCGCGCGGCTCGAGAGCTGGGCAAGCCGCTGATCATTCACACCCGCGAGGCGCCGGCCGACACCATTCGCATCCTCAAGGAAGAGAAAGCGGATGAGGTTGGCGGTGTAATGCATTGTTTTACAGAGAGTATTGAGGTCGCCAGACAGGCCGTTGACCTGAACTTTCTGGTCTCGCTCTCTGGCATCGTGACCTTTAAAAATGCCGCCCAGGTGCATCAGGTGGCCCAAGAACTCCCCCTGGATCACTTGATGATCGAGACCGACGCACCATTCCTGGCGCCGGTCCCGTTCCGTGGCAAGACCAATGAGCCCGCCTTTGTGGTTCATGTGGCGCAACGGATTGCCGACCTCAAGCGGGTGCCGGTGGCCGAGGTGGCCCAGAAGACCACTGCCAATTTCGACCGGTTTATCTCCGCCCAATTGGCTAATGTCGCGTAATGTTTATTATGTAAACTAACAAAGGGATCAAGAAGCCCGGCTGGCTGGAGATCTCTCCCCACCCCCACCCGGCTCCCCGCCGGCCCTCTCGAGGCCAAGCAAGGACCTCTCTGGACTAGCGGCCCCTGAACCTGACGATCTGACGACCTGAAGACTTACAGGCGCTCGAAGATCACCGCGATGCCCTGACCACCACCGATACACATGGTGGCCAGACCGTACTTGCCATTGACCCGATGCAGCTCATGGATGCACTTGGTGGCAATCACCGCACCCGTGGCGCCAACTGGGTGGCCCAAGGCAATCGCGCCGCCGTTGACGTTCACCTTGGCTGGATCCAGACCCAGGACCTTGGTCACCGTCAGGGCCTGGGCGGCAAAGGCCTCGTTGGACTCGATCACGTCGATCTTGTCGAGCGTCAGGCCAGCACGCTTCAGGGCGATCTGGGTGGCCGGAATTGGGCCCTCGCCCATGATGTCGTTGGGAACGCCAGCCACCGCATAGCTGACCACCCGGGCCAGGGGCTTCTGTCCAGCCTTGGCGGCCACACCGGCCTCGGCCAGCACCAAGAAGGCGGCGGCATCGTTGATGCCAGAGGCATTGCCAGCGGTCACCGAGCCATCCTTTTTGAAGGCGGGCTTCATGGCAGCCAGCTTGTCCATGCTGGTGGCACGGGGATGCTCGTCGGTATCGAACACCACATCGCCTTTTTTGCTCTTGATCGTGATGGGCACGATCTGGTCCTTGAAACGGCCCTCTGCAATGGCCTTGGCGGCGCGGTTCTGGGACTCCAGGGCAAAGGCGTCCTGCTGTTCGCGGCTCAGGCCATGCTTGCTGGCCAGGTTCTCGGCCGTGATGCCCATGTGGCCCACGCCAAATGGGTCGGTTAGGGTGGCGACCATCATGTCGATGACCTTGGTGTCACCCATGCGAGCACCCGAACGCATGGCTGGGCTCAGATAGCCGCCCTTGCTCATGACTTCCACGCCACCGCCGATGCCGTAGTCGGAGTCACCTAGCAGAATGTTCTGGGTCGAAGAGACCACCGCCTGCAGCGCAGAGCCGCAGAGCCGGTTGATGGTCAGAGCCACCGAATCCATGGGCAGGCCAGCCTGAATGGCGGCCACGCGCGAGACATAGGGGCTGCGGACTTCGGTGGGGATGCAGTTACCGCAGACCACGTAATTGATGGCAGCAGGGTCTGCCTTGGATCGGGCGATGGCCTCTTTCATGACCAGACCGCCGAGCTCAGAGGGCTCAAAGCCCGACAGGGAGCCCCCGAATCCACCAATGGCCGACCGAACGGCACTCAGAACGACGACTTCACGCATGCTGACTCCTCCTTGGTTTTTTTATCAAAATGAATCTACTGGTGAGAAACATACACCGCTTCCAGGTCGTATTCATGGCTGTCGACAATGTCGGCGACACAGAATTGACCGGTTTCGACGGTGACCGGGTGTCTTGAATTGGGATCGGGATACACGCGGACCAGGCCATCGATCTCCGGCGCGTCACCGGCGGTTCGAGCGATCAGGCAGCCCTCTTCCGTGTCGACGCCATCAATGAGCAACTGAACGCGACGGCCGATCCAGCGGGCCTGGCGGATGGCGGAGATCGGCGCCTGATGGGCCATGACGGCCTCCTGGCGCGCCTGTCGCACCTCGTCGGGCAGTTGGCCTGGCAGGTCATTGGCCCCTGCCCCATCCACCGGGCTGTAGACAAAGCAGCCCAGGCGATCGATCTGGGCCTCGGTCAGGAAATCCAACAGGTATTGGTGCTCGGCCTCTGTCTCACCGGGAAAGCCGGCGATAAAGCTGCTTCGAATGGTCAGGTCTGGACAGACCTCTCGCCAGCGTTGAATGCGCTCCAGGTTTTTCTCACCACTGGCGGGCCGCTTCATGCGCTTGAGGACATCGGGGTGTGCATGCTGAAAGGGCACATCCAGGTAAGGCAGCACCTTGCCTTCGGCCATGAGCGGCAGGATCTCGTCGACATGCGGATAGGGATAGACGTAGTGCAGGCGAATCCAGACGCCCAGCTTGGCAAGCTCTTGAACCAGCTCGGTCATCCGCGTTCGGACTGGCCGGCCATCGACAAAGTCGGTTCGGTATTTCAGGTCCACGCCGTAGGCCGAGGTATCTTGGGAGATCACCAGGATCTCTTTGACGCCGGCCTTGACCAAGGCCTCGGCCTCTCGCATGACCTCGCCGACTGGACGCGAGACCAGGTCCCCGCGCATGGACGGAATGATGCAAAAGCTGCACCGGTGGTTACAGCCCTCAGAGATCTTGAGATAGGCGTAGTGGTCTGGCGTCAGGCGAATGCCCTGCTCTGGCACCAAGTCCGTAAAGGGATCATGCGGTTTGGGCAGGTGCTGGTGAATGGCCTGCATGACCTCGGCCGTGGCATGGGGACCAGTCACGGCCAGTACCTTGGGGTGAACCTGGGCCACCAGAGAGCCACCCTGCTCCGAGGTCTTGGCCCCAAGACAGCCGGTGACGATCACCTTGCCGTTTTCGGCCAGGGCCTCGCCGATGGCATCCAGGCTTTCTTGGACCGCATCGTCGATAAAGCCGCAGGTGTTGACCACCACCAGGTCGGCGCCCTCGTAGCTGCCGCTGACGCCATAGCCTTCGGCGCGAAGCTGGGTCAGAATTCTTTCAGAGTCAACCAGAGCCTTGGGACAACCCAAGGAGACAAAACCAACGGTAGGTGAGGACATTGAGGGCTACTTCTTGTCCTTCTGGTCGGGGTTGAGACCAAAGCTGCTGAGCATGGACTTGGCATTGTTCTGCATCTGCTCTTCCATCTGCATGAAGACCTTCTTGCTCTGGTCAATGTAGTTGCTCATCAGGTTTTGCATCATGGGGGCCTGGCCGGCCATGAACTGCGTCCAAGCCTCTTGAGAACTGGGGTTCTTGCCGCCCACAAAGGCCTGCGACTGCTCTTGCAGTTTGCCCTGAATGTCCATGAAGGCCTGAATGTTCTTCTCGAGGTACGTGCCCATCATGCCCTGCATGGCATTGCCGTAAAAGCGAATGACATTGGCCAGGGCCTCGGCCGAGAACATGGGCATGCCAGCGGACTCTTCTTCTAGGATGATCTGCAGCAGGATGCTGCGCGTCAGGTCTTCGCCAGTCTTGGCGTCGATGACCTGAAAGTCTTCATGGGCCAGGACCAATTCCTTGACATCGACCAGCGTGATGTAGGTGCTGGTTCGCGTGTCATACAGACGGCGGTTGGGGTACTTTTTGATGAGTCGGATTTGGTCTTGTTTTCCCATGATGGGCCCCTTCTAAACGAACTGACTAAAAAAGGGCCGGCCTAGGGGCTTCGTGTGCGCCAGGCCGGCCAGCTTGTTTAGCCCATGTGCAGACCGCCGTTGAGCGAGAAGTCTGCGCCGGTGGCAAACCCGCTGTCGTCAGAGGCGAGCCAGGTCACGATGGATCCGATTTCCTCTGGCTCACCCAGACGCTTGACGGGGATGGTGGCCACGATTTTTTCCAGGACCTCAGGCTTGATCGCTCGGACCATGTCGGTGCCGATGTAGCCGGGCGAGACGGTGTTCACCGTCACGCCCTTGGAGGCCATTTCCTGAGCCAGGGCCATGGTAAAGCCATGGATACCGGCCTTGGCGGTGGAGTAGTTGGTCTGGCCGAACTGGCCCTTTTGGCCATTGACCGACGAGATGTTGATGATCCGGCCCCATTGCTTGGCCACCATGCCCTCGACGACCTGCTTGGTCACGTTGAACAGGCTGTTGAGGTTGGTGTCCATGACCGCATTCCACTGCTCGCGGGTCATTTTCAGGAACATGCCGTCCTTGGTGATGCCGGCGTTGTTGACCAGCACGTCGGGGTTGCCGAACTCAGCCTTGACCTTGTCAAAGGCCTCGACCGTGGAGTCCCAGTCGGAGACGTTGCCGACCGAGGCATGAAAGGTGTAGCCATCGGCCTTTTGCTCGGCCAGCCACTTGGCGTGGTCACGGCTGGGGCCACAGCCTGCAATGACGGTAAAGCCTGCGTCATGCAGCTTTCGGCAGATCGAGGTACCGATACCGCCCATTCCCCCGGTGACATATGCAACGCGTTTGCTCATGGTGTTGTCTCCTTGTTTTTGTTTTGTGATTTTTATTAAACCGCTCTTACTTTGACATAGCTACCGGGCGCCGGCTCTATGGGCTTGTACTGAGTGCCCCTCCCCTCGCGCTTCGGAGCCGCCTTGGACGTGCCCTTGTGGGCAGCGGCCCATTTGGCCCAGTCGTTCCACCAGCTGCCTGGCTGTTCCTTGGCGGATTCGCGCCATTTCTCGGCAGACGTGTTGAGTTTGCTGGCCGTCCAGTAGCAGCGCTTGTTCTTCGAGGCCGGGTTGATGCTGCCGGCAATGTGGCCACTGGCCCCCAGCACATAGCGAACGTTCTTGCCCAGGTGGGTGGCCGACTGCCAGGCCGAATCCCAGGGCACGATGTGGTCTTCGACCGCGCCAAAGGCATATACCGGCAGGTTGCCCAGCAGGCCCAGGTCAATCTTCTCGCCGCAGATCTTCAGGCGGTTTTTCTTGACCAGGTTGTTCTCCAGGTACATGTTGCGCAGGTACCAGGCAAAGAAGGGTCCGGGCAGGTTGGTGGAGTCGGCGTTCCAGTACAGGATGTCAAAGGCTGGTGGCGCCTCGCCCTTCAGGTAGTTCTTGACCACATAGTTCCAGACCAGGTCGTTGGGCCGCAGCGCCGAGAAGGTGGCGGCCAGTTCTTTGCCAGGCAGCACGCCACCTTGGCCCAATGTGGCCTCGCGCATGCTGACATGCTGCTCGTTGATGAAGACGTCCAAGATGCCCGTGTTGGTGAAGTCCAGCAAGGTGGTCATAAGGGTGAGCGAGTGGACTGAGGTGTCGCCGCGAGCTGCCAAGACGGCCAGCGCACTGGTCAGCATGGTGCCGCCTACGCAGAAGCCCAGGGTGTTGATGTCGGGCACCTGACAAATGTCTTTGACGGTGGCAATGGCTTGAATGATGCCGTCTTCGATGTAGTCATCCCAGGTGAGCTTGCTCTCGGGATCGAGCACATTGCGCCAGGAGACCAGAAAGACTGTGTGGCCCTGCTCCACCATAAACCGCACCAGAGAGCTCTCGGGCTGCAAGTCCATGATGTAAAACTTGTTGATGGCCGGCGGCACCAGCAGGATGGGACGGCTACCAACCTTGTCGGTGAGCGGCGAGTACTGAATCAGCTGAAAGAGTTCGTTCTGATAGACCACCGATCCCTTGCTGGTGGCCAGGTTCTTGCCAATCTCAAAGACGGTCTCGTCTGACTGCGTGATGCGGCCCTTGGCCAGGTCACCCAACAAGTTATCGATGCCGTTCTTCAGACTCTCGCCTTTGGTGTCGATGAGCTTTTGCTGGGCCTCTGGATTGGTGGCCAGGAAGTTGGCTGGTGATGCAAAGTCCACCCACTGCTGGACCATGAATTCGAGTGCCTGATGGGTCTTGGCATCGGCCTGCACCGACTTGGCCATGTCCATCAGCGTTTGGCTGTTGAGCACATACATGGCGGCCATGGTGGCAAAGGGGCCACTGGTCAACCAGCTGTCTGACGAAAAACGACGATCGGATTTGGCCAGGCTCACGGCCTGGTCATTGGAGGCCAATAGTCCAGCCAGTTTCTCCATGTAGGCCTGCTGAATGGCCTGCAGACGTTCTGGCTCAATGGCCACCAAAGGCTTCTGGTTACTCATGCGTCTCCCTCTGTTGCCACGGTTGGTGGCTCGTTGGTCATATCTTATGGGGCTTTTGCCTCCATGTGATGACTCTGAAGGTCATTCTTCTCCCCTTGTCTGATGCTTGTCAAATCTAGACGGGATCTGGCTTTTCGAGAAATCAGTCCTCGCGCCAAATCAGGAAGGCCATGCGGCCACAGGGGGCGGCCCGTCGATGGCTGTAGTAACGGTCTGCATCAGACAAGGTGCAGGCCAGGTCTTGAGTGCGCAAGTCCAGGCTCACCCGATGGTCCCGGGCCCATTGCTGCAGGCGCCTGGCGGCCAGGCCCGCCAGATCCAGATAGAAGTGCTGCGGCCTGGGACTGGGCTGTACCAGTGGGTCCTTGGGCTGCAGGTCAAAGGCCTGCAGGACCTCTGGCCCCACCTCGAAGGCCTTGGGTCCAATGCAGGGCCCGAGCCAGACCATCAACGAGCAGTCCATTGCGCCGGCCTGAGCCTCGGTCATCTCCCTCAACAGGTTTTCTAAAACGCCGGCAGCCAAGCCCCGCCAACCCGCGTGGGCCGCACCCACCCACTGGCCATCTGCCGTGGCGGCCAAGACTGGCAGGCAGTCGGCGGCCATGATGCAGGCCGCGGTTTTGGGCTGGTTGGTGATCAGGGCATCGACTGCTGGCAGATCACAAGACAGAGTTTCGGGTACGTCCTGGGATGTCGGCTGTTGACTGGCGTATATCCGCAGCAGCTCTGACCCATGGACCTGGTTGAGCCAGAGAGGATTGGCCCCGATGGCCTGCTGGAGCGCCTGCCGATGGGCCAAGACCCTCGACGGATCATCGCCCACGTGGGCGCCCAGGTTAAAGCCCTCAAAGTCGGTGCGCCTGGGATTGGGGTCAGTGCCATCGGTGCGTTCAGCGCTGCCAGCCAAGGCAGGTTGCACCAGCTCACAGCCCAGACCCCGGGTGGTAAAGGCCGCCCGAACGCCGGCGGGCCAGCCCTCAATCGGCGTAATGGATTTGGGCATGGGCGATCAGATCGGCCAGGTCCTGCGGGATGGCGGCCTTAAAGGTTTGAGGATGCTTGGGGTCTGGCGCAGTGGGATGGTCAAACGACAAAGCCCTGGCATGCAGCGCCTGTCGATCGAAGGCCAGGCGCTGACCCAGTCCCGGGGCCTGTCGCTGGTAGGTGGGGTCGCCCACCAATGGGTGGCCAATCGACTGCAGGTGGACTCGAATCTGGTGCGTGCGGCCGGTTTCCAATCTGCAGGCCACCAGGGTGACCGGCCTTTGGTGAATCTGACCATGGGCCAGAATCTTGACGTGGGTGGTGGCGGGCTTGCCGTTGGTCACCACCACGGCCATCTTCTGCCGGTCTCGGGGGTCTCGTCCAATGTCTGCGGTGATGGTCTGATCCTTCTTCATGTAGCCCCAGGCCAGCGCCAGGTATTCACGCGAGACCGTCCTGGCCTGCAGCTGACGAACCAGCGAGGTCTGGGCCTCGGCGGTCTTGGCGACCACCATCAGGCCAGTCGTGTCGCGATCGAGTCGGTGAACGATGCCGGCCCGGGGCAGCTGGACCAGCTCCGGGTGAAGATGCAGCAGGCCATTGAGCAAGGTGCCGCTGGCATGGCCTGCAGCGGGATGCACCACCAGACCGGCTGGCTTGTTGACCACCAGAAAGCTAGGCTCGTCGTGAACCACCTCAAAGTCCACCGGCTCCGCCTGCCAGTCGCCCTCGGGCTCAGGCGGTGGTGCCAAGACCTCGACGACATCACCCGATTTCAGAGTGGTGCTGGGTCGAAGGCTGCGATCGGCCAGGGTGACAAAGCCCTGCTCCACCCACTTCTGCAGACGGGCCCGGGAATGCTCTGGCAGGCAGGTCGACAGAAAGCGATCCAGCCGCTCCCCCTGGTGCTCTGTAGGGACGACAAAGCGCACCGGCTGGCTATAATCAGAGACATCTTCCTCGAGGTTTGAATCCTGCATGACTCTATTGTCCCTGCTTTTTGCCAGCCTCTTGCGCCGCGGCGCCCGCCTGCTGACCCTCACCGCGCTGGGCATCAGCCTGGGGCTCACCGGCTGTGCAGTCGACCCAGCCAGCCAAGACCAGACGCTCAATTGGACAGCGGACCGCCTCTATGCCGAGGCCAAGGACGAGATGGCCGCCGGCAACTGGGCCCAAGGCCTCATCCTGCTGCAGAAGCTGGAGTCGCGTTACCCCTTTGGCCGCTATGCCCAGCAGGCGCAGATCGACACCGCCTACGCCCACTGGAAAGAAGGCGAGCCCGCCCTGGCCCTGGCCGCGGTGGAGCGCTTTCTGCGGCTCTACCCCAACCACGAGAGCGTGGACTATGTGCTCTACCTCAAGGGCCTGATCAACTTCAACGATCGCGCCAGCCTGTTCACCTCGGTCAGCGGCGAGGACATGGCCGAGCGCGACCCCAAGGCCGCCCGCGTGGCCTTTGACACCTTCAAAGAACTGGTCACCCGCTTTCCCGAGAGCCGCTATGCCGCTGACAGCGCGGCGCGTCTGCAATTCCTGATCAACGTGCTGGCCCAGAACGATGTCCACGTGGCCCGCTATTACCTTCGCCGAGGCGCCTTTCTGGCAGGGGTTAACCGAGCCCAGCAGGTGATCAACCAATACCAGGATGCTCCTGCGGTCGAGGAGGCCCTGGCCCAGATGATCTATGGCTACCAACAGCTCAAACTGGATCAACTCGCCGAGGACACCAAACGGGTGCTCACCACCAACTACCCCAAGAGCCTCTACCTCAAGCATGGCTACCAGCCGAAGGAGCGCATGGGCCTGCAGGCCTCGGTCAGGCCCGATGAAAAGAGCCTGTGGTCAAGCCTGAAGGTCTGGGAAAAAATCCCGAGCCTGCTGCGCTGATCGCGTTCTTGTAAAGGGCGGCAGGCTTCTTAGCATGCGCCGGCCATAGCCGGTCTCCGCCAGTCGCTTGTCACCAATCACCAGCAGGCCGTGGTCGGTCTCGGTTCGAATCAATCGGCCCACCCCCTGCTTGAGTGCCAGGGTCGCCTCTGGCCACTGAATGCTCATAAAGGCATCGCCCTGCTCGGCCTTGCAGGCCGCGATTCGAGACTCCAGAATCGGATCATCCGGCGTGCCAAAGGGCAGCTTGTCGATCAGCACCATGGACAGGGCCTGGCCTGGCACATCCACGCCTTCCCAGAAGCTGGCACTGCCCACCAGAATGGCCTGACCGGCCTGACGGAATTGGTTGAGCAAGGCATCGCGAGAGGCATCTCCTTGCACCAAGAGCAGCCGATTGCCAAAGGCCTCGGGTTCTTCTTCCAAGACCGCCTTGGCCTGACGGACGGCCCGATGGCTGGTGCACAGCATAAAAATTCCTCCAGGACAGCGACGAATCACCGCCCGCAGGTCTTGGTTCTGCAGCAGCAGACGCATCAACTCGGGCGACTTGGGATCCGGCAGAACCTCGGGCACCCACAACAAACCCTGTCGGGCATAGTCAAAGGGGCTCTCCACGGTCAGGGCCCGCTCGGCCCGGATCCCGGTCTGCTGCATGAAGTAGTCAAAGTTGTCACCGGCCGTGGCCAGGGTGGCCGAGACCATGATCCAGGCCGTTGAGGGCGTTGAGAAATAAGGCGCCAACTGATCACCCACTGCCAGCGGCGCCCAGTGCATGGACAGGCCATGTCGGTGTCGCTCAATCCAGAAGACGCCATCTTGGCTCGAGTCGCCCGCACCTGCGCCGTGGCCAAGGCTGGGTGGCTGGCATTGGCGCAGGCTGTCTTTGATCAGGTCCACCCGGTCGTAGAGTCGATCGAGTTCAGGATGACGACCCAGGTTTGGCGTCAGCGAGGTCTGAATGGTGGCCAGGGTCTGGTCTAGCTCCGCCAGGGCCAGTTGGCATTGCTCGAGTTGTCTGCTCCCCAGATCTGTCCAGCGGAAACGATCCACCCCAAGGCCTTGGCCCTTGTGACCACCGCCAGAACCCGAGCCAGCACCGGGACCAGAAGCCTGGTCTGCAAAGGCCTGACGAATGGTGGAGATGGCCAGCTCCAGTCGGCCGTTGAGACCCGCCCAGTCGGCACCATCGCGGGCATGCACCAGTCCTGCGGCGAGCAGCTCCCGTCCAAAACCCGCCAGGGTCTGGGTGGACAGGTTCGCACCAAAGAACTGGGTGGCGATGTCGGCAAAGGCATGGGCCTCGTCGATCACCATGACCCCGACCCTGGGCAGCAGCTGGGCCTCGTAACTGTGGTCCAGCGACAGGTCTGCACAGAGCAGGTGGTGATTGACCACCACCAGGTCGGCTGCGTGGGCCTTCTGACGGGCCGCCACCACATGGCAGCGGCTGTAGTCGGGGCAGGACGACCCCAGACAGTTGTCGGTGGTCGAGGTCACCAGGGGCCAGATGGCCGCACTCTCGGGCACTGACTCGCAGCCGCCAATGTCGCCGTCGTTGGTCAGGCCCGCGAACTGGCTGATGGCCCGAAGCTGCTCGACCTCCAGGGGGCTGGCCAGCCGTCCCTCGGCTTTGGCCTTTTCCAGTCGGTACCAGCACAGGTAGTTGGCCCGGCCCTTCAGGCGAGCCACCTGCAGGGGCAGGCCCATGGCCTCGATCAGCCTGGGAATGTCACGGCTAAAGAGCTGGTCCTGCAGGGTCTTGCTGGCCGTGCTGACGATGGCCTTTTCACCGGCCAGGATGATGGGCGTGAGATAGGCAAAGGTCTTGCCAATGCCGGTGCCCGCCTCGGCCACCAGGTTGTGCTTGTCGCGAATGGCGCCGTCGACGGCCTTGGCCAACACCAACTGCCCCGCCCTGACCCGAAAGCCCTCAATGGCCTGTTGCAGGCGGCCTGATGGCCCCAACCAGTCATCGATCGGGCCGGGTGCGTTCACACCGGCGGTCAACTAGGCCGGCTCGTTCGGGTTGAGTTGTGCAGAGAGCAAGGCCATCTGGTCTTTGATCTGCAGCTTGCGCTTCTTGAGGCGCCGAATGGCCAGTTCATCGACCACCACCGAGGCGCTGATCTCTTCGATGACCTGATCCAACTCGCGGTGCTCGGCCTCTAGCTCCAGAATGCGCATCTGGACGGTCCGAATGTCTTTGCTAAGGGGCACGCTGGACCCCCCGAGCACGGGCCCGGGCGCTGGCCTGGGCCTCACGAATCTGTTCCTTGAGTCCCTCGGCGGCCAGATCCAAGTCTCGCGAGGCCGCCGCATGCGACTGCCGCAGGTCCTCCAGACAGGAGGCCGAGATGAACTTCTTCAGGCAGACCTGCTCCTGCTGACTAGACGCCTGGTAGAGCGCCTTGCGCTGCTTCTCGATCTCGGCCAGGGCCAGGTTGGCCCGATCCACGACGGCTTGCTCGCTGTCGTTCAGGATGGCGGCCTGGGCCGGCTGGGCCCAGATGCTCAGAAACAAGGCCAAGGCCAGACCCGCTGGCAGTCTGGTGGGCAGGCTGGCGGGCAGACCCGTGGGCAAAGACATCAAAAGGCGGCGAACCATCATGCCGCCATTATCCACTAGCGAATGGACTCCACGGTCTGACGCCTTACTTTTTGAAGGTAAACCGGGGTCTGCATCTCGGTCAGACGACTGGCCGTGCGCTGGAACTCGTTGGCCAGCACGCCGGTGGTGTACAGACCGTCAGGCTGGGTCTCGGCACTCACCACTAGACGAGTGTTGTGGTCATACAGGATGTCCACCAGCCAGGTAAACCGTCTGGCCTCCGAGGACTGCCCCACAGACATGGCGGGCACCCCCGAGAGCACCACCGTGTGGAACTGATGGGCCAGCTCCAGGTAGTCGTTCTGAGACCTTGGGCCTCCGCAGAGCACGGCAAAGTCAAACCAGATGGCGCCCCCCGCCTGCCACTTGGCCGGAATCTCACGCGCCTCGATGATCAGCCTGGGCTGGTCCACCATGGGGCCGTCGGCAAAGCGCTCAAAGAGTCGAAACAGGTTGTTCTCGGCCTTGACCGAGAGAGGCGTCTGGTAGAGCCCAATCTCTGATGCCACGTCTTGCTCCGTGGATCGTCGCCGATGGTCGGTGGGCGAGGCCAACTCAACCACCTCTAGGTGGGTGTTGAGTAGGTCGATGGCGGGCAGCAGCCGGTCTCGGTGCAGCCCATCCGGGTACAGCCCATCGGGTGGGTAATTGGAGGTCATGACAAAGCCCACCCGGGCCTTGATCAGGGCGTGAAGCAGGCGCTCCAGAATCATGGCGTCTGCAATGTCCGAGATGTGAAACTCATCAAAGCAGATCAGTCGGTACCGACGGGCCACTCGAGTGGCGACCTCTTGTAGGGGATCCTCGGTCCCGCGCAGGTCGTGCATCTCGCGATGCGTGGCTCGCATGAACTCGTGAAAGTGCACGCGCAGTTTTCGCTCAATGGGCACGGCCTGATAAAAGCAGTCCATCAGAAAGCTCTTGCCGCGCCCCACCCCACCCCACAGGTAGACCCCGCGGGGCAGCGGCGGATGAATGAGGACTCGGGCCAGTCGCCCACCCCGGCGAGCCTTGTAGTTGGCCCACTCATCGGCACAGCGCTCCAAGGCATTCAGGCCGACGAGTTGCCCCGGATCGGCCTGAAAACCTTTGGCCGTTAGTTCGGCCTGATAGACCTGCGCAACGGATCGCAAGTCTGTCGCCCTTACATGTTCAGGGCGCGCTTGTCTGTGGCCAGCGCAGCCTCACGCATGACCTCAGACATGGACGGGTGCGGATGGCAGATGCGGGCAATGTCTTCGGCTGCGGCCTTGAACTCCATGGCCACGGCGGCCTCGGCGATCAGATCCGAGGCGCTGGCGGCTACGATGTGCACGCCCAGGATCTCGTCGGTGGCGGCATCGGCCAGCACCTTGACGAAACCATCGGCTGCATCCATGCCCAGGGCCCGGCCGTTGGCGGCAAAGGGGAACTGTCCAGACTTGTAGGCCCGGCCCGAGGCCTTGAGTTGCTGCTCGGTCTGACCGACCCAGGCGATCTCGGGTGAGGTGTAAATGACCCAGGGAATGCAGTTGTAGTCGATGTGGGGCTTCTGGCCAGCGATCAGCTCGGCGACCATGACGCCTTCGTCTTCGCCCTTGTGGGCCAGCATGGGGCCACGGACCACATCGCCAATGGCATAGACATTGGGCTTGCTGGTGCGGCAGTGGTCGTCTACCGGTATAAAGCCCCGCTCATCGGTGGCCAGGCCAATGGCTTTTAGATTCAGGTTCTCGGTGTTGGGCACGCGGCCCACCGACACGATCAGACGATCGCAGTCCAGGGACTGGGCCTTACCGGCTGAGTCGGTGTAGGCGACCTGGACCCCCTTGGCGCTGGTCTTGACCTCGCCAATCTTGACGCCGGTCTGAATGGTCAGACCCTGCTTGGTAAAGAGCTTGTGCGCCTCTTTGGCCACGGCCTCGTCACAGGCGGTCAGGAACCCGGGCATGGCCTCGAGCACCGTGACCTCTGCACCCAGTCGACGCCAGACTGAACCCAGCTCCAGGCCAATCACACCAGCACCGATCACACCAAGTTTCTTGGGCACGACATCAAAGTTCAGTGCCCCTTCGTTGTCGCAGACCAGTTTGTTGTCAACGGGAATGCCCGGCAGGTGGCGGGCTTTGGAGCCAGTGGCGATGATCAGGTTCTTGGCCGTCACCGATTGCGTGGTCTTGCCGGACGTTACTTCCAGGCTGACCTGCCCACCGGCCTCGCCGGTCAGGCTGGCGTGGCCCTTGAGCCAGGTGATCTTGTTCTTCTTGAACAAGAACTCGATGCCCTTGGTCATCTTGGAGACAATGGCGTCTTTGCGGCCGATCATCTTGGGCACATCGATGCTGGCGCCCCTGACCGAGATGCCATGGACGTCGGCATGGTGGGCGATCTTCTCGAACTCCTCGCTCGAGGCCAGCAGGGCTTTGGACGGAATACAACCGACGTTCAGGCAGGTGCCCCCCAGGACGGCCTCGCCGGCCGGGTTGACCCACTTCTCAACGCAGGCGGTCGACAGACCCAATTGGGCCGCCCGAATGGCCGCAATGTAGCCGGCTGGGCCGGCCCCAATGACGACGACGTCAAATGACTGTGCTTGTTCTTTGGACATGGTCGCCTCTCCTTAGACTTCGAGCAGCAGGCGAGCTGGATCCTCGAGCGCCTCTTTCATGGTCACCAGACCCAGGACAGCCTCGCGGCCGTCAATGATGCGGTGGTCATAGGACATGGCCAGGTAGTTAATGGGACGCACGACCACCTGACCGTTTTCGACCACCGCTCGGTCCTTGGTGGCGTGGATGCCCAGGATGGCCGACTGAGGTGGGTTGATGATGGGCGTGGACAGCATGGAACCAAAGACGCCACCGTTGGAGATCGAGAACGTACCGCCGGTGAGTTCTTCGAGCATGATCTTGCCCTCGCGAGCGCGAACACCAAAGTCGGCAATCGTCTTTTCGATCTCTGCAAAGGTCAGCTGGTCGGCGTTGCGAATGATGGGCACCACCAGGCCACGGGGCGAGCCAACGGCAATGCCGATGTCGAAGTAGCCGTGGTAAACAATGTCGTTGCCATCGACCGAGGCGTTGAGCACGGGGTACTTCTTCAGGGCGGCCACAGCAGCCTTCACAAAGAAGGACATAAAGCCCAGCTTGACGCCGTGTTCTTTTTCAAACCGCTCGACGTACTGCTTGCGCATGGCCATCAGCGGGGCCATGTTGACCTCGTTGAAGGTGGTCAGGATGGCATTGGTGGCCTGGGACTGCAGCAGACGCTCGGCCACACGGGCGCGCAGTCGGCTCATGGGCACGCGCTGCTCGGGACGCCCCTCGAGCATGGCCTCTGGCCCCAGGTTCACGGGTACAGCTGGCAGGCTGCTGGCGCCACTGGGCGCTGCGGGCAGGCTACTGGCCGCAGGCTTCGGTGCGCTGGCCGCAGCAATGACATCGCCCTTGGTGACGCGACCGTCCTTGCCGGTGCCTTGCGAAACGGACACACCGGTCTCGGCCATCAGCTTGGCCGCCGATGGCATGGCCACCGTGCCGGTGGTCTTCTGGGCTGCAGCGGGAGCAGCGGCGGGCGCTGCCTGGGCTGGGGCGGCCGCAGATGTGGCTGCAGCAGGCGCAGCAGCACCGGCCTTGGCCTCGGTGTCGATCTTGGCGATCAACTCATCAGAGACCACGGTCGAGCCGTCGGCCTTGATGATCTCGGTCAGCACGCCAGCCGCTGGGGCTGGGACTTCAAGAACGACCTTGTCGGTCTCGATCTCGATCAGGATTTCGTCGGCTGCGACGGCCTGACCGGGCTGCTTTTTCCATTGCAGCAGAGTGGCCTCGGCCACGGACTCAGAGAGCTGGGGAACTTTGACTTCTTTGATAGACATGATGGAGTGGGCTTTCTAGATTCTGGACGTTGTCGTGGCGGATCTGGTTAGATGACCTGGGCGTGTTTCAGCTTGGCAAAGGCGTTCTCGAGCAGTTCTTTCTGGCGTGCCAGGAACTTCTCGTAGTAGCCAGCAGCTGGCGAGGCCGAGGCGGGACGGCCCGCATAGCCCAGCTTCATGCCATCGGTCATGTGCTCACGCAGGTTGTGCTGAACCTGGAACCAGAAGCCCTGGTTCTGAGGCTCGTCCTGCACCCAGACGATCTCGTTCAAGTTGGCGTATTTCTTGACCTCTGCGCCAAAGACCTTGTGCGGGAAGGGATAGACCTGCTCCACCCGAACAATGGCCACGTCGTCGCGGCTGCGCTCCTTGCGCTGGGCGACCAGGTCGTAATAGACCTTGCCCGAGCAGACCAGCAGGCGCTTGACCTTCTTGGCGTCGATGCTGCTATCGGTCTCGCCAATCACGGTCTGGAACTTGCCCTTGGCCAGGACCTCGAGTGGTGAGGCGGCCTCTTTGTTTCGCAGCAGCGACTTGGGCGTGAAGACCACCAAGGGCTTGCGGAACTGGCGAATCATCTGACGACGCAGCAGGTGGAAGATCTGACCGGCCGTGGTGGGCTGGCAGAGTTGCATGTTCATGTCTGCGCAGAGCTGCAGGAAACGCTCGGGACGGGCCGAGGAGTGCTCAGGTCCCTGCCCTTCGTGGCCGTGGGGCAGGAAGAGGGTCAGGCCGCTCTGGCGTCCCCACTTCACCTCGCCTGAGGCGATGAACTGGTCGATCACCACCTGGGCGCCGTTGGCGAAGTCACCAAACTGGGCCTCCCAGATCACCAGGGTGTGGGGATCGGCGGCGGAGTAGCCGTACTCAAAGCCCAGCACGGCCTCCTCTGACAACACCGAGTCAATCACCGTGAAGGGGGCCTGTCCGGGGGCAATGTGCTCCAGGGGAACATAGGTGCCCGCGTCGGTGCGTTGGCGTTTCTGGTCGTGCAAGACGGCATGGCGGTGGGTAAAGGTGCCGCGGCCGCAGTCCTGTCCCGACAGGCGAACCGCATAGCCACTGGAGACCAAGGAGGCATAGGCCAAATGCTCGCCCATGCCCCAGTCCACGTTCATCTCACCACGTCCCATGGCCCGGCGGTCGTTGACCACCTTCTCGACCAGCGGGTGCAGGGTGAAGCCATCGGGAATGGTGGTGATGCGCTCGGCCAGGCGGCCCAGTTCGCTGGCAGGCACGGCCGTATCGGCATCGTCGGTCCACTTCTTGTCCAGGAACGGGGCCCAGTCCACGGCGAACTTGCTCTTGTAGTTGGTGAGCACGGGTTCGCGGGTGTGACGACCCTCTTCCATGGCGGCCCGGTAGGCCTTGACCATGTCATCGGGCTCGTGTTCTTTGAGCACGCCCTGGGCCACCAGCTTGTCACCATAGAGCTTGCGGGTACCTGGGTGGGCGCCGACCGCGCGGTACATCATGGGCTGGGTCAGCGATGGGGTGTCCTGCTCGTTGTGTCCCAGTTTGCGGAAGCAGACCAGATCAATGACCACGTCCTTGCCAAAGGTCATGCGGTAATCCACGGCCAACTGGGTCACAAAAATCACGGCCTCGGGGTCGTCGCCGTTGACGTGAAAGACGGGAGCCTCGATGGACTTGACCACGTCGGTGCAATAGAGCGTCGAGCGCGTGTCGCGTGGGTCAGAGGTGGTAAAGCCGATCTGGTTGTTGATGACCAGGTGAACCGTGCCGCCCGTTCGATAGCCACGGGTCTGGGCCAGGTTCAGGGTCTCCATGATCACACCTTGGCCGGCAAAGGCTGCGTCGCCGTGGACCAGGATGGGCAGGATCTTGTCACCGTCGGTGTCCCCACGGCGGTCTTGACGGGCGCGAACCGAGCCCTCGACCACGGGGTTGACGATCTCCAGGTGGGACGGGTTAAAGGACAGCGACAGGTGAACCGGGCCACCGGGTGTGCTGACATCGCTGGAGAAGCCCTGGTGGTATTTAACGTCGCCAGCGGGCAGGTCATCGGCATGCTTGCCCTCAAACTCTGCAAACAGGTCGGCGGGCATCTTGCCCAGGGTGTTGACCAGCACATTCAATCGACCGCGGTGGGCCATGCCGATCACCACCTCTTCAACGCCCGCCTCACCTGCCCTCTGAATGATCTCGTCCATGGAGGCGATGAAGGATTCACCGCCCTCGAGTGAGAAGCGCTTCTGGCCGACGTACTTGGTGTGCAGGAAGCGCTCCAGGCCTTCGGCGGCCGTCAAGTTCTGCAGGATGGACTTCTTTTTCTGGGGGCCAAAATGGGGATTGGAGCGAGTGGATTCCAGCCGCTCCATGATCCAGCGTCGGGCCACGGGGTCCGAGATGTACATGAACTCGGCGCCAATCTTGCCGCAGTAGGTCTCACGCAGGGCTGCGATCATGTCGCGCAGACTCATCTGCTCGGACCCAAAATACAGGTTGTCCGCCCGGAAAGCGGTGTCCAGGTCGGCCTCAGAAAAATCGTAAAAGGTCGGCTCTAGGTCGGGGATTGCTGGACGCTCGCGCAGGCGCAACGGGTCCAGATCGGCCCACTTGTTGCCCAGGTTGCGATAGGCCGCAATGATCGACTG
>VFQS010001429.1_pt1 | contig 21953 bp, 13 predicted proteins | sample 3512361 | NCBI WGS metagenome assembly VFQS01 (sample SAMN10412375, study PRJNA504923) | tailings metagenome | isolation source: Relicate 1 Philex TSF3 active mining | place: Philippines
TTATCTCAATGGTTTATTGGCTTTCTAGACTATCCCAAAAAAGTGACATGCTCCCGTTTATAACTATGCCGATCTACCTAATAACAAAGCTCACCAACAAGCCCAAGAGAGAGTTGCCCCTAACGTAACTCGCCGATCGCGATCGCTGCTTGACGGTAATGAGTAATGGCATAAACCGCCATTGATCTCAACCTAGATATGCTAGGCTATGTCATCTGTATAAGATTTGCCGATATCACGCATGGACTCTTTGCCTGAATCCTCAAAATCTTTGGGCGATCTTGCCAAAAATGATCGCGAATCCTTAGATGTTGGTCAAGTAGCTGATCAACCCAATTTAGAGTCAAATTCAACATCCAAGCAACTTTTATTAACTGGTAAAAGTAGAGATCCACGTGATTACATTACTTGGTCGAATCTAGGTATAGTATGCAGTATTCCCCTCTTGGCTTGGCTCATTGCTGTGGGGGTAATTTATCTCGTTAATCCCTTAGCAATTAGTTGGTTAGCCTCTTCCGAAGCACCTGCCTTTTACCCTAATTCTTTATGGAATATCCCTAAAAGTCTTCAGCAAATTCAAGACGAACTGGCGCGTAGCCAGCTTAAGCTTGGCGAAAATTACAATCTCAAAACGGGCGAAATTATCTACACCGTTCTGGAAAAAGAAACCCAGAATATCCGTGAAATTCGTCTTTATCAGATGGTTTGGGATCGAGGGGTTGAGAAATTTTTGTTGGTTAGTACCACCACGACCATAGGAATTGATGAGTATTTTGTGCGATCGCCTCTTCTCAAATATGCGACTTATTCCATTCCTGAGCGACTACAACCCAGCCGCAATCGACTACCGTTAAAAAAATTATCCTTAATTGATAATCCACCGAAGCAAATCGGTGATCAGAAAGATGGAATTTGGTTCAGTACATCGGGAAATGTCGATGGCATTGCCTATGGACAAATTTATTACTTTGTCACCAATAAGCGATCGCAGCTATTTGAACTAGATGCTTGGACAAGTGCCGCAGGTGAACTTCCCAAATGGCGCAATGTAGTGGCGAGCAACCCTAATTCTACGCAACTAGTTATCAATCAAACTCAGGAGTTTGAGCCAATGTTCTTAGTCTATCAACCTGAAGAATCGATTACTAATTCCATTAATAAAGTTCAGTTACGCCAAATCAATCTCAACGAGGCAAAAAATCAATCTAAGGCATACCAAGATGCTCTAGTGATGGCAAGTGTTGGTTTATGGTCGCCTGCATTAGGTAAATTTCAATTGATGGTTGATGAGTTGCGATCGCAGGGCAAAACCCTACCACCATATTTGCAAGAACAGTATGACTTGATTGCCTTTCACGCCAAGATTACCTCTGAAAGAGCAGATAATCCCAATGCAAATATTGGCGAAAAAGCTCTGATTAATATCATTGATGGTCGCTGGAGTGAAGCACTAGCGATCGCCAATGACACTACCTATAAAGGCGATCGCATTGCCGAAATGTTAGATAAGTATCATCCCCACATTTGGCAGAGAGTGACGACTATGCTGACCTTTACAGGAGCAACAGAAATTAAGCTCTGGGGAGGACTAGTAGTTTTACAGCGCAATGGATTACGGCGTGCTGAGCATTGGCTGAGAGAACAAAAAGTTGAGGCAAAAGAATACAATCAATTGTTACAGCGACTCGATCTCGCTCCTATTGCTATCAAACCACAGCAATTACTAGGCAGTGTTACTTATTTAGGCAAAGGGAATGCAGGTTCAGAATGGTTCATCCCACCACCTAAGTTAGAGTCAGGTCAAGCTTGGTACGAAGTACGGATTGATCTGATTAAAGATGGGGATAAATGGCGCAATGATCCTTTCCCCGAACTAAGCGATCGCTCATCAATTCTCCTATGGCGCATTTTGGGATTGTCAATTAATAACAATCTTGGTCTGGTGATCTATGATGCCTATGGCAAAACCCAAACCGCAACCCTGACTGCCCAATCCCTATGGGTTGGAGATGATGGTCAGTTAAAAATCTTAGCTTCAGGGGAAGCTAGTCTTGCCTCTTTACTCAATAAGAGTATTATTCCTGCACTCGTAACCAGTGGCGGTACTTTTGACCCACCAAAGGGAATTCCTGTTGATTGGCTTACCCTACCAACTAAAGTAATTGAACGTTTAATTCGGACTATGTACAGCGAGTTGCAACGCAATGGGCAAGTCTCCATGAGTATTGAAGATTTTAGTATCCTTGTACAGCAGCAATGGTCTCTTTTATCAGTTAATTTAGATGGTTTAGGTAAGTCTGAATATTTACTATTGCTAGATCGATCGCAAGTTGATTTAGGCGATCGCCATTATCCTTTGGCGATCGTTTTTTCGAGTGATGGCGCTCTGCTATTTAGTGACATGAATGGAGGTCGCATCTGGCTAGATGTATTACCGAGCAGCATCGAAGGACAAATCCTCACCTTCCGCAATCGCCGTTACGAAGTATGGAACTTCCGTTAACTTTTCATATATCCACTAAATCTATTAGGACTTACGCAATGCTAACGAATTTACTGGGCATCGAGTGGATGTGGCGCGGGCTTTGCCCGTGCCACATCCACTCGATGCGTAAGTCCTATCTATGAAAAGTTAGAATTCTGTTGTAAGTTCTATGGCAATGTATAGTTGTTTTAAATAATTTATAGAGGGGGATTCGACTCCGCTCAGCCCAAGGTGTAAGCTAGCTGAGCGAAGTCGAAGCTGTAGTTTTTATTTGAATTATCTATAAGGTTCATAAACCCCAAATAAGTGAAGGTGGCAAAATAGTATTTCTACCCTTTGTAAAAGGGTAGAAATACATAATATTAAATAATTGCTGCTATTTAGGCTTGTGTTACAGCCTGTTGAGGCTTTGAGTAGTACAGAAATATTTTTGAAAGCGTCGCAAAGCGCCGCTTTCAAAAATATTTCTGGTTTTTAAGTAAGCGCAAAGCGCTGTATTGTTGGCATGAAGACGATTCAGGGTTAATGGTTATATGTAAACTTTAGACTAAATACGATAGAAAACTGAGTTTAGTCTAGAATAGAACAGCACTCCACATTCTCCCTATGACTGCCAATCCTCGAATCTCCCTAGCAACTGAGCGCACAAAGCCTACAATCAAAGTTCCTGAGCTACTTGCTCCTGCGGGGACTTGGGAATGTGCCAGAGCCGCAGTGGAAAATGGTGCAGATGCTATTTATTTTGGGCTAGAAAAATTTAATGCACGGATGCGGGCGTATAACTTTACGGAAGCGGATTTGCCTGATTTGATGGCATTTCTGCACCGTCGCGGCGTGAAGGGTTATGTGACGCTCAATACCTTGATTTTCACCTCAGAATTAGGCTCAGTTGAATCCTATTTGCGATCGATTATTGCGGCGGGAGTGGATGCGGCGATCGTGCAGGATGTGGGCTTGTGTCGCTTAATTCGCCATTTATCGCCCGATTTCCCGATTCATGGCTCCACCCAGATGACGGTGACCAGTGGTGCAGGGGTGGAGTTTGCCAAGTCTTTGGGATGCGATTTGGTGGTGTTGGCGCGAGAATGCTCGATCGCTGAAATTCGTAAGATTCAAAAACAGATCGGCGATCGCCAGATTTCGCTACCCCTAGAAGTATTTGTGCATGGAGCCTTGTGTGTCGCCTATTCAGGACAATGTCTGACCAGTGAATCGCTAGGTGGGCGATCGGCAAATCGTGGCGAATGCGCCCAAGCCTGTCGGATGCCCTACGAGATGATTGTCGATGGTCAGCCGATGGATTTAGGCGATCGGCGCTATCTGCTCAGTCCTCAGGATCTCGCAGGATTGGCAGTTCTACCAGAATTGATTGAATCGGGAGTAGTATCCCTCAAAATTGAGGGAAGGTTGAAGCATCCTGAATATGTGGCAAGTGTGACACAGGTATATCGCCAAGCCATCGATCGCGTAATGCAGGGCTTAGAAAATCAAGTGAGTGCAAGCGATCGCTACCAATTAGAAATGGCATTTTCGCGAGGTCTATACACAGGTTGGCTAGATGGTATCGACAATCAATCCCTTGTCCATGCCCGATTTGGCAAAAAGCGCGGCGTATATTTGGGCGAAATTACCGAGATTCGCGATGGGCGCGATAAACAGGTGGTGCTACGGTTGCAAGCGCCACTCAAAGCAGGAGATGGAGTAGTTTTCGATGCGGGTAAACCTGCCGATCGCGAAGAAGGCGGACGCATCTATGCAGTGGAATCGAAGGGTAAGGATACCGTCGTCACCTTTGGGCGGCGTGATGTGGATTTGCGGCGTGTGCGCGTAGGCGATCGCCTCTGGAAAACCAATGATCCTGAACTCGATAAGCAATTGCGCCAAACCTATACCAGCGAGAAGATCCTCTTTCAGCGTCCCATTGACATCGAAATTCACGGCGAAATTGGACAAACTCTAACTGCGATCGCTCGCGATAGTCAAGGTAATGTCGCCCAAATTGATTCCGCCATGCCGTTAGAATCAGCAAATAATAAGCCTCTCACAACGGAACGTTTAACAGAACAATTGGGAAGATTGGGAAATACTCCGTTCTGTTTGGGAACTCTGCATAATCATTTACAAGGAGCAGCAATGCTTCCTGTCAGTGAATTAAATCGCATCCGCCGCGAACTGGTCGAGCAATTAGATATCCTTCGCAGCAGTCCCAAGCGTTGGCAACTGCATTCTCATTCCTACACCGATTTATTGCCTAAATCTGAAACTAGTCCTGACATTGCCCCCCAAGCTATTGTTTTAGTAAGAAATTTAGAACAATTAAAAGCAGTCCTCACTACTGATATTGTCACCATCTATTGCGAATTTGAAGATCCCACATCCTATAAATCTGCGGTGGAAATTACCCGACAATCTGCCCATGCGCCGAGCATTTGGGTAGCACCACCACGCATTACCAAACCCAATGAGAACTATATTCTCAAGCAAGTTCGCTCTAGTAATGCCGATGGCTATCTAATTCGCAATTACGACCATCTACAATTTTTTGCCGAAGAAAGAATCATCGCTGACTTCTCTTTTAATATCGCCAATCCTTTAACCGCTAACTACTTCAAGCAATCTTTCCCCCTAGAACGCCTCACCGCTTCCTACGATCTCAGCATTCATCAATTGGAATCTCTACTCAAAAAATGTCCTCCTCAATGGTTTGAAATCACGATCCATCAACATATGCCCATGTTCCACATGGAGCATTGCGTATTTTGCGCTTTTCTCTCGGAGGGAACTGATTACACTAATTGCGGTCGTCCCTGTGACAAGCATGAGGTAAAATTGCGCGATCGCACAGGAGCCGAACATGTTTTATTAGCGGACGCAGGTTGTCGGAATACCGTCTTTAACGGCACTGCTCAAACAGGTGCAGAATTTGTACAACGCTTTCTAGAAATCGGTGTGCGGCATTTCCGTTTAGAGTTTGTCAATGAGTCGCCTTCGCAGGTATTAGAAACAATTAACCGTTATCAACAACTTTTAGCTGGCAAAATTTCTGGTTCTAAGCTTTGGAAGGATTTAAAGTTACAAAATCAACTTGGTGTAACTAGAGGTTCATTAGAATAAAACCAAAGATTGTTCCGCCCGCTACGCGGGCGGAACAATCTTTGGTTTTCAGTTTATTTATGCCTAGCTACTTAACGTGAGTTCGGGATAATTTGAAATGGTCTTTGAGAGAGGGTTTGCGACGCAAACCCTCTCTCAAAGACCAAAAGTAAAACCATTGCGTAGCAATGGTTTTACTTTTGGTCTTTTGAAATTTGCTAGCTTAACCCGAACTGACGTTACTTAAAAAATCTGGTTGTCAGTCCTTCAAAGCCCTAGGCAACCTTTTTAAGCTTGGAATAAGGTGAGGATTTACATTGGCTAAGGGCACTATGGGGATTGATCAAAATGAACTTCTCTCATCTTGATATTTCACCTGAGGTACTCTATGAGCTTAGAAATTAGCGATCGCCTCGAATTAAGAGTAGTTGCACAAGTTGCAGAGCCGCATAAATAGCCGTAGCTACATATGTCCAAGCCGCAGCATTTAAGACCTTCCGTGCACCAATATTTTCATTACCTTGGAGGATGCCTAACTCATCAATTAGTCTTAGGGCACGTCTAGAAGCATCAAACTCCACAGGTAAGGTAACGACATGGAATAGAATTGCACCAGCAAATAAGACAATGCCAATATTGATGAACAATGTACTTAAGCTACCAAGAGAAGTCAGAAACAGCCCCGCCATCACCAGCAAAGGACCAAAATTAGCACCAATATTTGCCACAGGTACTAGTGATGCACGGACATTCATAAACTGATAACCGCGCACATCCTGTAGTACATGACCGCATTCATGGGCAGCGATCGCTGCTGCTGCCAAAGATGACGAATCATATACGGATTCTGATAACCGCACAGCTTTTGCAGAAGGATCATAATGATCGGTGAGTTCACCTGCAACCTGCTCAACCGTCACATCATAAATGCCCATGCGTTGGAGGATCGTTTTGGCGACCTGTGCGCCTGTCATACCTAGACTAGAGCGGATATCTGCATATTTTTCATAGGTTGCTTTAACGCGCTGTTGCGCCCAAAACATTAAGATCATGCCTGGAATCAAGATCAAGTAGGATGAATGAAACAACATTAACTTCGCTCCTTCAGTCAGTTATATCTAATATTATGGCGCTGACTCAATGGAATCTGATGGTAGTGAAAACACTACTTAGGAAGATTTGAGGTGCGGTACTTTGCGCCTCAAATCAGCAGGGTATGACTCCATAAAGACCAAAAGCTACAAATAATTGGGGATAGCTATAACACTTTGCGATCAAATTATAGATTTGTTTCCTAGCCTTGGGCTGAGAAACAAATCTGCTACAACACATATAGCAGTCATACAGCAATTTTCGATCAAACGAACCACAAGATGTTTTTTGAAAGGCTTGCAAAGCAAGCCTTTCAAAAAACATCTTGGTTTGGTTTTGAGCGCAAAGCGCTGTAAATCATGTGTAGATTTTGGGGTTTATGGAAGTGCCCCCTAAAGGAGTACTTCCACAAATAGTTAGGATTGCTATAGCCTCAATGTAGGATTTCTAATACATAAACAAGCTGATATATGTTGGTAAACTATTGGCTAGTTTTTTGATTAGGTTTTAGTAATGACGGTGGAGCGCATATGCAGGTAGAAGAACAATCAGGAAAGCAGTCAGAACCAGCCATAGAAATCGGATCTGAGGACGCAACTTTAACATCTCCCCACAACAATCAACCTAGCACCATGAAAAACGCCTTAGCACCCAAGCGATCAAATAAATTTTTAATCCCCGCGATCGCTTTAGCCCTTGCCGCACTAGGTGTAAGTATTTGGCTCGTCTTTGGACGCTCTAACCCACCACAAAATGCATCTGCGCCAACAAATACTGCTACTAACAATAAAGATCAACCCAAAGCCATTAGTGCATTAGGTCGTTTAGAGCCTCAGGGAGAAGTAATTAAAGTTGCCTCACCCTCAGCTCTTGGCACATCTCGGATTGTGAAATTAATGGTCAAAGAGGGAGATATTGTCAAACAGGGACAGGTAATTGCCATTTTAGACAGTTATGATCGCTCAGTTGCTGCATTACTCCAAGCCCAAAGTCAAGCTCAGGAGAGTGAGCGAAATCTTGCCAAAGTTAGAGCTGGTGCAAAAAGTGGTGACATCATTGCTCAGGAAGGTAATGTCATGTCTGCTGCTGCTAATATTAAATCTCTTGAGGCTAATGCAGCGAGAATTCGTGCTGAGTTAGAAATTGCAGGTAGAGATTACAACCGTTTTCTTCAGGTTTATAAAGAAGGAGCAATTTCCCAAACAGTTCTTGATACCTATCGCCTCAAGGTAGAAACATTGCAAGGGCAGTTTACCCAAGCAGAACAACAAATTCAGCAAGCACAATTTCAATTAAGGCAATCCCAAGGTTTATTAAACAGTGTCAGAGAGGTGCGTCCAACGGATGTTCAATTTGCTGAAGCTCAGTTACAAACTGCGATCGTCAACGTCAAGAAAGCAGAAGTTGATTTAGATTTATCTCAAGTTCGCGCTCCCATTGATGGACAGATTCTCAAAGTCAATTCTAAAACGGGAGAAGTTGTTAGTCAGACAAATGGAGTTGTGGAAATTGGTAATACCCAACAGATGTATGTAGTTGCCGAAATCTACGAAACTGACATTGGCAAAATTAAAGTCGGACAGAAGGCAAGTATTCAGAGTGAAGTCTTTGAAGGAGAAATTACAGGAAAAGTCGATCAAATTGGTTTGCGAATTGCCAAAAATGATGTCTTAGGTACTGATCCTGCTGCTAAAACCGATGTACGGATTATTGAAGTCAAAATCAAACTTGATGATAGCCAAAAAGTTTCAGGACTTACGAATTTACAAGTCAGAGTCAAAATTGAAGTTTAATCTATGATTTTTGCCGTTCCTCTTGCTTGGTTACAGCTTACCTACGAAAAAAGCCGTCTATTAGTGGCGATCGCAGGGATTACCTTTGCGGTGGTCTTGATGTTTTTACAACTTGGTTTCCGAGATGCCCTCTTTACCAGTGCGATCCGTCTTCAAAGCAATCTCGTTGGCGATTTGGTGATTATCAGTCCCCAATCAACTAACCTTGTGGGGATGCGAAACTTTTCCCAACGCCGCCTTTATCAGGCATTGGGGATGAAGCAAGTTGAATCAGTCAATCCTCTTTATATCGGGCTTGCCGCTTGGCAAATTAAAGAAGACCCTGCGGGACAAACGCGCAATATCTTAGTATTGGGAGCAAATCCTGATGCCAAAGTTTTTAAAATGGCAGGAACAGAGTCCAATATTGATCGCGTTAAAACCGCAGATGTTGTGCTCTTTGATCGCGCCTCTCGTGCTGAGTTTGGTCCCATTGTCAGTGAATGTGGCTCCCTATCTCTGAAATCAACTTTTAGCGAAGCAGCCTTTACTTGCCGCAATTTAGTTACTCGCGAAGTAGCTCATCGGAAACTCATGATTGGTGGCTTATTCGAGTTGGGGGCATCCTTTGCTGCTGATGGCACACTGATTACCAGTGATACCAATTTTCTGAGAATCTTTGATAATCGTCGCTCAGGATTAATTAATGTTGGCTTAATTAATTTGAGACCTAATACACCGCCCTATGAGGCAATGCGAGACTTCATTCTTACCCAACCTGGTGAAACGGTTATTTTACCTCGTGAAAAATTGCCCCCAGACGGCAAAAGAATAAAGATATTGTACAAAGAAAGCATTGGCGCAGATGGCAAACTCATTCGCGAGGAAGACCCTAATAAGGTACTCATTGCTAAGTCAGATTTAAAGATAGAGGATCTAAAACAATCCCAAGATGCAGCTATTGATGATGTAAGAATCTTGACAGCACAAGGCTATATTGACTTCGAGAAAGGATATTGGCAAAAAAGCACCGCGATCGGTTTTATCTTCAGCCTTGGTACGGTCATGGGCTTTATTGTTGGCATCGTGATTGTCTATCAGATTTTATATACAGATGTATCCGATCACCTTGCGGAATATGCCACTCTTAAGGCAATGGGCTACAACAACTTCTACTTGGCTCAAGTAGTCATTCAAGAAGCATTTGTACTATCAATTCTCGGATTTATCCCCGGACTTGGCATATCCTTTGGTTTATATAATCTCACCAAAAATGCTACGTTATTACCCTTATATATTTGGGATAAGGCTATCCCTGTAATGATCTTAACGATGATTATGTGTGTAATTTCAGGAGCAATATCATTACGCAAAGTCCAGTCTGCTGACCCTGCGGAAATTTTTGGATAGGCTACGACAGCCTAACATTTCGTATCACTTAGGCTAGGTATAGCAATCCTAAATGGGTTGTGGAAGCGCACCCAAAAGGGGTGCGCTTCCACAACCCCAAATCTACAAATGATTTAGGACTGTTATATAGCAATGTAAGGTTTGCTTAGGACATAAAACCCAAATAAGTGAAGGTGGCACGAAGTGCCGCCTTCACTTATTTGGGTTTTATGTCTTAGCTATTTAGTATGACAATGAGTTTTTTGGGCGGTTGTATTTTCAAGATTTGTAATGCAAATACTCTTACGGTTATTGGATAGGACAGACTAACTATTACATCGTGAAATTACAGAGTGGGACGGTATGGATGCAAATATTCCAGACAACATCACCTATCTGGAACTGTCAGAAGGCGATCAGGGCGCACATAAGTTTTATGAAGTTATTGTTGAAGGCGTAGAAGTCAAAATTCGCTATGGCAGGATTGGCGATAAAGGGCAGCAGCAAACTAAAGCCTATGCCACTACTGAAAAAGCCCAAAAAGAAGCCGCCAAAAAAATCAATGAAAAAATCCATAAGGGTTATGCCCCTGCGGTCATGGGCGATCGCAAAAAGCGATCGCCTACCCTACGCTCCATTGAGAGTACCCCTGCCACTGGCACTAGTCGCGCCCCAATTTTATGGTCATTCCGCGCCAACTCAGCCACCTTTGGGATTTTTATCGATCGCGATCGCTGCTGGTTAGGCAATCAAGCAGGACAGGTATTTAATCTCGATCATGAGGGAAAGGTAAATAACCAATACAAACTGCCTGATGGGGTAAAGTGCATTGTTGCCGATGATATGTGGATTTATGTGGGTTGTGATGATGGTAATGTCTATGATCTCAGTGGTAAATTTCCTCGACTCGCCTACGAAATTGACTCGCAGATAGATATTTACTGGCTCGATATTTGGGATGGCACATTAGCGGTTTCCGATGCCAATGGGGCGATCGTCAAAATCGAACCTACAGGCGAGCAATGGACGCGCCTGAGTCAAGGGAAGGCGGGTTGGATGGTACGTTGCGATCGCCAAAATATCTATCATGGACATAGTGGCGGAGTCACTGCCTATGACTTGCAAGCGGGACGACAACTATGGCATCAACCAACGGAGGGAATGGTTCTATTTGGTTGGCTAGATCATAGCGGAGTCTATGCAGGAACTTCTGCGAAGAAGCTCTATCGCATGGATACAGAGGGTAATGTGCAACAGATTTATAGCTGCGATGCCTCAGTCTATTGCTGTGCCACTTCACCCAATGGGAACTATGTCTTTGCAGGCGATAACTCCTCAGCAATCTACTGTTTCGCCGCATCAGGCAAGCGCCTCTGGAAATTAGGAACGGGTTGTGGGTCAGCCCTATCGATGCAGTTTCTCGATGATCGTCTCTATCTAGTAACAACCGATGGCGTATTAGCCTGTATGGATGCTTCCCAAAATGCGATCGCTTCGGCTCAACAGGGACAAATTCCTCAAGTGCGACAAACGAATGCAATAAATCTTCCCCATGCCGTAGTTGTGAATACACACTTAGAAACTACACGCAATGCAGATTATCAGCCATCGCAAGGTGTAATTGTCGAATGTATTCGCCAAGGGAGCGAACTCAAGATCCATGCCATTTCGGAAGGATATCATCCAGATTGGTTTGTGCAGTTCCCCCGTGACATTCGCGAGGAGGGAGCGAAATATTGGGTACAGGAATTAAGAGAAGCAGCAAGAGGGGGCTTCTATCGTGTTTATGGTGATATTAAGCGCTATGAAAGTTAATCACAATTGAGAGGTGTGAGTATGTCTTATATCATCCATCGAGTTCCGAATGCCCTAGTTTTAGAATCATTAGCTACGGGCGGTTTAGCTGGTTTTATGTTCTGTCCACATCCTAACGAATCCCGTAGAGCCTTTGAATATGACTATGGTTCAACTGAAGGTCGTGACTCATTGGTGAATATCAAGGATTTTCCTGAATTGGACTATTTACAGTTTTATTGTATAGAAAGCCCCTCTAGCTACAATTATGATCGCTGCTTTAACGACGAAACTTGGCTACATGTGCGCCCCTTATTTCATACCGCAGGGAAAGCAATCGGCTATAACATGAGAAGGGATAAGCCACCCTTACCGAAAGCTCTAAATCCATTATGGGAATATACACCTCCCAATGAAAAGGGAAGTTGGAAAGTTGGCACATGGGCTTTGTGGTCAGATAACCAAACGATCTGGACTGGAAACCGTGATGGTCTGATTTTGACTTTTGCGCCCGATGGACAGATCCATAATCGTTGGCAACTACCCAAGACGACACGATGTCTGACGGGAAATTTACAGGGGATCTATGCTACCTGTGATGATGGTAATCTCTACAATCTGATTGGGAAGTTGCCCCAAGTTGTGTATAACTGTCGTTCCGAAGCGGTTTCTATTTGGTATGACTTTCTGATCTATGGACTAGATAGTTACGGCGATCGCCTACATATTAGCGATGTATATGGCAGAGTTACGCAGCTTAATCATCAGTTACAAGTGCAATGGCAACAACAGATAGCCGGTGGACATTCTTGGTTCTTGCAATCCGATGACTATGCTCTGTATCGTGGCAACCATCAGGGAGTCACCGCCTATGCGATCGCGACTGGTAAGTTGTTATGGACTTATGCCACAGCCTGCGTTTTATGTGGAGTTTTGACAGAAGATACGATCATTATCGGTACGGGCGATCATCATCTCTACGAATTACAAAAATCAGGTGACATTAAGGCAAAAACAACGGAGATTAAAGTTTTAGCGCTGTGTGACGGTGCGCCCTATGCCTGTGCTCTAGCGGCAGATCAACAGACTATTTTCGTCGCTGATCATCAGGCTGATCTCTATGCCTTCAATCGCAGGGGAGAACGTTTATGGAAATATCCCCTTAGTTGTGGTGTTGCCTTGGCAATGTGCTGTGTTGGCGATCGCCTCTATCTGAGTACTACAGAAGGAACGATCACCTGTTTTGATCTGGCGGCAATTGCCAAGCTTGACCAACCAGTGACCATTGCTGAGCAACCCAATCCTACAATTGCCACTTCTACTCCTACCACAACACCCCCCAAATCTCGTAAACCAGCTAAAACGCAACCTCAACCCGAACTTTCAGCTTTGCTAACAGAACTGCAAGCCCTTGCTAATCCTGAGAAAGCGATCGCACTGGCGCGTTACTTCAAGACAGGCAAAGGGGAATATGGCGAAGGAGATCACTTTTTAGGAATTACTGTGCCTGCCCAGCGTCAACTTGCTAAAAAGTATCGTAATTTAGAGTTCAGTGAGATCGCGCAATTACTAGATAGCGAATGGCATGAAGAAAGGCTTACAGGTTTATTGATCCTAACCTACCAGTTATCTAAGGCGAACCCCGAAAAGCAACAAGCAATCGTTGACTTTTATCTTGCCAATACTAAGGCTGTGAATAATTGGGATCTTGTGGATATTAGCTGCCGTGCTATTTTGGGCAAATATCTTCTATCACGCGATCGCCAAATTCTCTATCAACTAGCCCAATCTTCTAACCTGTGGGAACAACGTATTGCAATCGTCACTACAGGTGAATTCATTAAACATCAATCCTATGAAGATACTTTGGCGATCGCCCAAATATTACTAAATCATCCCCATGACCTCATTAACAAGGCAGTGGGCTGGATGCTACGAGAAGTTGGCAAACAGGATCGGCAGATTTTGATCAACTTCCTAGAGCAATATGCCTCACAGATGCCGAGGATAACGCTACGCTATGCGATCGAGCATTTCGATCAACCACAGCGACAGGACTATTTACAACCTGTTAAGTAGCTAGACATAGAAGTTTGTTCCGCCCGCTATGCGGGCGGAACAAACTCTAGTTTTGGGTTTTAATTAAGTTGAGCTACTTATAGTTGTTTTCAATAACTTGCAGATGGGCTTCGACTTCGCTCAGCCCTCGGTGTAAGCTAGCTGAGCGAAGTCGAAGCTTTAGTTTTAGCTATAGCAGTTTCCAAATCACCATTGCGCTAAAGATGGCGCTAAAGATATTAAATCTATGAGCGATCGCCCCACCCCCTATAACAGCAAAAAACTAGAGACAAAAGGCTTAACTCCTATGACTGGATCTAGTTATGAACAGGGATCGCTCTTTAGTGAAGGGATTCAGCGTAGTACACGAGTCTATGACAGTGGCGCGAGTTATGAAATGGGAAGTCAGTCATTACAGATATGGAAACAGGCGATCGCGAAATATCAAGATTCCATCACCACAATGATCCCCGTCATTCAAACCTCTCTATTTGACATCCCATCTAGTCACTGCGATCCTGATACGATCAACCCTTTTGTCCTACCATTTCAACCCGCAGAATTCTATCGTTTACGCAGTGCCGATGCTGGAGATGCTTGTATATACTTTGTTATCGATCTAGTCGCGTCATCTCAATTACCCGTGCTACTCTATATAGGAGAAACCTGTCGTTCTCACAAACGATGGAAAGGACTTCATGACTGTAAGCGATATCTTCTAAACTACCGAGAACTACATAATACCCACAATCTCCCGAACCAAGTTGTTATGACCTTTTGGTGGGATGCCCCTTCATCCACTCGCCCTCGACAACAGCTAGAAAGAAGCCTGATTGCCAAGTGGCGATCGCCATTTAACAAAGAAAACTGGAACTTTTGGGGAACTCCTTTTGTAAACTGATCCGTCTCTAATACCAGCTATCCTGAAATAGCCTTCTCAGCACATTTTCAACAAGATTAATATGGCTCCTCAAAATTTGCATTCTGATCAAGATATTAATGAATTATGGTTTGCCAAATTCTTTATTGGCAGCATGGTGGCGATCGCCTGTCTCACAGTGGTTTTGTCGTTTTTACCATCACCATCAGGATTACGCCAGCAGGCACCAAATAAGACTACACTTTTGCCTGCCAATCACTTGCCAACTCATAATTGGCAAATTGCGTAATCCTGAGGAAGTAGGTCTAATTCTTTAAGACTTTCAAGAATACCGATTCAGTTTGAGCCGCAAGTTTATCCCATGCAAAGCGTTCCTTGAGGTCAGTTTGAGCATTATTGACCAAGGATTGACCATATTCACGATCGCTCAGAACCCGAATGATGCCATCGGCTAAAGAATTTGCATCATTAACTAGTGTGACAATTCCTGTAAACCCATGACGCACAACTTCAGGTAAACCACCTGTATTAGAAACAACAAGGGGAATCTTGGCAGCAAAACTCTCTAAAGCAACGATACCAAAGGGTTCATATAGGCTCGGAAAGACTGCACAGCTAGCGATCGTTTGAAACTTCCAGAGATCAACATCTGCCATAAATCCTGTAAACAACACTTTATGGTAAATCCCTAAATCCCAAGCTTGCCGCTGTAATAGAATCGAATAAGCATCGCCCGTACCAATAATTACGAGGCGAACGCGATCGCCCATTGCGGCGATTACCTTTGGCATGGCATTGAGCAATACATAAATCCCTTTCTCGTAAGTAATCCGCCCCACATAGTAAATAATTGCTTCTTCGGGTTTAGCATATTGCTCACGCAGAGCAAGGCGATCAAAGGGGATTTGATGGGCATCAGTAATATTTTTCCACCGCTCAACACTCAACCCGTTGTAAACCACGTCAGTCTTAGATGCAGGACATTCGAGTGCCCGTTGTAGTTCACCCCGCATATATTCTGAACAGACAATTACCCTCTGAGCAGATTGTGTTAGCTTAATCTCTTTTTGATGAATATATCTTTGCGTATCATTATGAATTCCGTTACATCTTCCATATTCTGTAGCGTGAATGGTGACAACTAAGGGAATTTGCAATTCCGTAGTTATAGCGATCGCGGTTTCTTCGACTAGCCAATCATGGGCATGAACTAGATCAATAGGATTGTGAGCTAAAAAGTCTCTGGCAAATTTCGACATGTTGATGTTCATTTGCACCACCCATTGAAAAAAATCATGATTTTTTTCAACATCAATACGGTGTACATAAATCCCGTCAACAATTGCTTCTAATGGCTCATTTTCAACCGCGACGGTGATTAAATGTACCTCATGTCCGCGCTTAACAACTTCAGGATATAGCTCCGCTACGTGACGAGAAATTCCTCCAATGATGCGCGGGGGGAACTCCCAAGCTAGAGCAAGAATACGCATGATATTTTAGGTAATGTTTGGTAGGAACGTAAGTAGCTATGCTTAGTTAACTATAAAGCCAAAAGAGGTTGTACCAAACCTTGTACTTGTTACTAAGTCTTTATATTTTGCAAAAAGAGCGATGGATTGAGGATGTCAGCTCTTTTTTGAAACGGGCTTTGAGAGAGGGTTTGCTATGCAAACCCTCTCTCAAAGCCCCAAAGTAAAAGCCTTGCTACGCAAGGCTTTTACTTTGGGCTTTTTAAAATTTGCCAGCTTAACCTGAACTTACGTTAATGGTACTTACAGAATTAAAAACCAGAGAAATTTTTGAAAGTGTGGCTAAGCCACACTTTCAAAAATTTCTCTGGTTTTTAATTCACTGCAACGTGCTGTAAATGCTTAAGAAACTCCTCAAGATATGTTATTCTCCCTGCATAATTTGTGATACTTTACATGGCAGTCGTGTGAATTGTGACAGGAGGCAGATGTGGCTGATAACAAAACTAAAGAAGTAATTGATGGGGTTTCTCAGCAAGTGGGGCAAACTTGGACGAAGGTTCAGCCACAGTTGCAAGCACTATTACTGAAGCTGGTTAAAAGTTTGCTCCCTGCCTTGCAGAATCTGCAAACCAAGTTAACGTCATCAGATGCGGCGACTGACACAAGCAAAATAAGTGATAACCCAACCTTAGACAAAGCGCTTCAAACTGGCAAAAGCATTTCTGCAAAAGTGATCGCTGCTTTAATTGTGGCTTTAACAAAACTACAACAAAGCTTAGAAAATCAAGAGGTTGCTCTTGATGCGACGGGTGAACCTGCGGCTCTGCTCAATGCTTCAACTGAGACCTCAGAACTAGCTGCACAGGTGAAACAAGAGTTTGGTATTGCTTGGAAATTTGTCAAAGAGCAAGTAACACCCAAAATTTTAGAATTTCTCCAATTCTCTGTAGATAAGCTTGATCCGATCGCTACGAATATATGGCAAAAGGTTTCGACTAAAGCAGCAGCAACCCCATCATTAGTTGAGTCTTGGGAAAAGCTCCAAGAAAATGATGCTTGGAAAAAAACTGTTACAGCAACAGCTCCTATCTGGCGTTCAATTAGTGGTATTGCGACACAGGTTCCGTTGTCTGACGATGTGAAGCGCATTCTCGATAAACGTGCGGGAACTGTTGCTCTAGTGACTTTGTTCTCACTGCTGATCATCCTCAAGCCTTCCCATGCCCATAGTCAAAACCTCAAAACTGCTGCTAAGTCTCCAGCACCAGTGAGTACTGTTGCCCAAAAACAACCTAATGCTGTCAAGTCTGCTCCTGCGGCAAAGCCAGCCCCCTCAGTCAATGATTTGGTCAAGCCAGAGCGTGGTGATGCCCCTTTAACGGCTGAACAAATTGCGATCGCCAAGATTCAAGCCCAAGTATCAGAAGTTGCAAACCAATATGGTGAATCTTTGTTGGGTTCTGTACAAACTAACTTTAAGCGTGGTCGCTTAATTGTCGCTCTTAATGATGGCTGGTACCAATTAGATCCTCAAAAACAAACTCAATTGGTAACAGATTTGCAAAATAGAACGCGATCGCTAAATTTCAAGAAGTTATTGGTCGCTGATGCCCAAAATCATTTAATTGCCCGCAGTCCCGTTACTGGCAATGAAGTAATCATTTTGAGAAATTAAGCTTTCCCAACGGTTGAAATCGTGGCAAAGCTACGATTTCAAAAATTTCTTTGAATTAATATGTGGTGCAGCTTTGCTGCACCACATATTTCATTATGGAGTTTTGTAGCAATCTTAGTTAAGAACTTATGGCAGAAATTAAAGATCAAAGACATCCCCAATACACCAAGGATAGGCAAATCCTAAACGATTTATTAACGCAGACTTCACCTAGTAATCGTGATTTCGCCGATCTTGCCCGTTTAATTATTCGTTACAAAGGTTTCATGGGAGCAAGAGACATTCAAGCAGATTTGAGCAAAGTGCTTACCAAATGGCAATTTACCGAAGAAGAGTTATTTACTAAAACCAGAGCAATTCATGCGATCGGTAAAGTTTATATGGCTCAAGACGAAGGACAAGATGACTGGGCTTAAGCCAAATAAAAGCTAATCGAGAAAAACTATCTATAATGCACTAGTGGGGTATTTAATTTTTATAAATAGTAAATGTCTAATTCTTCAAATAGTCAGATTCCTTCCACCTACTCACAGCCGTTAAATTCCCGCATCACCGTTTTGATTGTGGAGGATAGTGAAAGTCATCTGACTATTTATCGTCGATATTTACAATCTGACATCACTATTAATTATCAAATTTTAGAGGTGCGTAGTTTAGAAGAAGCAGTTGGCATATGGCGATCGCATTGGATAGACCTAGTAATCATTGACTTTAGGTTACCTGATGGCAATGGGCTAAATTTTTTGGAAATAATTAGCGAAGGTGCTACCGATCCAAAATTGCCAGTGATTATGTTGACTTTATATAAGGATGGACTTGCTGCGGCAAATGCGATCAAGCTAGGAGCTGCTGACTATTTAATTAAGGATGAAATTAATTTCGCTTCATTTTGTCGCATTATTCATGGCGTATTAGAAAAGTTTATCCTTATGCGAAAGCTTCAGCGATCGCAGCAGCAAGAGACCTTGATTTCCAAAATAGCGCTTCATGTCAGGCAATTCTTAGATCTTAACCAAATCTATGAAACTATAGTCCAAGATGTCAAAAACTTTTTGAATGCTGATCGCACAGTCATTTATAAGTTCAACCTCGATATGAGTGGCAATATTGTTGCTGAAGCTGTTGATCAACCTTGGTTAGCTAGTCTGCATAGCAATATAGTTGACACCTGTTTTCAAGACAAATTAGGTGGCGAATATCAACAGGGCAAAATTTTTATCGCCAATGACATTTATCACGCCAACCTTAGTAACTGCCACATTCAGCTTTTAGAAAAGTTTCAAGTAAAAGCCAATCTCGTAGTTCCCATTCTCTTGCCCCAAGTTTCCACCCATTTTAATGACTCTAAGACTACGAATCAACTGACTAATTCGCAATCTCTATGGGGATTACTTATCGTTCATCAATGCTCCCAGATGCGTAATTGGGAAGAACTAGATTTGCGTTTGCTTCAGCAATTGTCGGTACAACTAGCGATCGCCATTCACCAAGCAGAACTATATCAGAATCTACAGCAGCTTAACTTTTCTTTAGAAGAAAAAATCCAACAACGTACTGCTGAGCTATTAGATCGAGAGCAGAAATTACGCCAAAGTGAGGATCTGCTCAAAACATCCTTTGACAATGCACCTATTGGCATGGCAACCCTCAGTTTAGAAGGCAAATTTCTGACGGTGAATCAAGAAATTTGCAAAATATTTGGATATTCTGCCAATGAGCTATTACAAAAGTATGCATTTGAGATTACACATCCTGACTATGTCGATCTAACTCTATCTTGTTTAAATCGATTATTGTCTGGAGAATCTACAAATGACAGCATCGAAAAGCAATTTCTTCATAAGAATGGAACTATCATTGATGCCGTGAGCCATGTCAGTTTAGTCAATGGCATAGATAACAATCCTATTCAATTTGTTGTAAGTGTTGAAGATATCACCGAACGCAAACAAAACGAGGCAAAGCTATCGGCGGCAAAAGTTGCGGAAGCGGCGAATAAAGCGAAGAGTGAATTTTTAGCCGCCATGAGTCATGAAATCCGTACACCAATGAATGCAGTGATCGGCATGACTGGGCTATTAAGCAATACGCCACTCTCTGAACAGCAACAACAATTTGTCTCAGTAATTCGCCAAGGCGGAGAAGTACTGTTATCAGTGATTAACAAAATTCTTGACTTTTCCCAGATTGAGTCAGGTGAAATTGAGATTGAAGAAAGTACCTTTGATATCAATTACTTGATTGAGGAAATTCTTGAATTGATGGCATCTAGTGCTGAGGAAAAGTCCTTAGAGCTAGCTCCTTTAGTTGATATTGATGTTCCACAAAAAATTATCAGTGACTCGACTTGTCTAAGGCAGATTTTAGTCAATCTAATCGGCAATGCGATTAAGTTCACTGATCATGGAGAAGTTGTGATTACTGTCAGTGCTACTCTGATGGATCAGGCGACAAATACATATAAATTGAATTTTACAGTAAGAGATACAGGTATTGGAATTTCCCCTGAAGCGATCGCGAGACTTTTTAAACCTTTTAGTCAAGCCGATAGTTCGATTACTCGACAATACGGAGGAACAGGGCTAGGCTTAGCCATTTGCAAGGAACTTTGTCATCTTATGGGTGGAGATATTCAGGTCGAGAGTGAGGTTGGACAAGGTGCAACTTTCCGATTCTCTATCTGTGCAAGAGCGATTACTGCGGAACCATTAGCGATCGTGTCTACACTAAAACATAAACAGATTCTGGTAATTCACTCCAATAGAACCATTCAGCAAATGATTTTAACCTATGGACAATTATGGGGGATGGTTGTGTATTCAGCATATTCAGAAGTAGAAGCGCTCAAGTATTTAGAGTTATCGGACTTTGATGCTATTGTTATTGACCCAAATTTACAGTCTATAGATGTATTAGAGTTAGCAAGTAATATCCGTGATATTTTCTCTTCTTTACCAATTATTCTTATATCCTCAGTAGGAAATAATCATGCTAATATCCCTAATCTCTTTTCTGACTATTTAACTAAACCAATTACTAGATCCAAGCTATACAATTTATTTCTCAACTTATTTACAGAAGAAAATACTCAAAAAACGACCCAAATATATCAAGACTTAACAGTAACTCATCATTTTGCAAATAACTACCCTTTGCGAACTTTAATTGTTGAAGATAACTCGGTCAATCAACAAATCCTTTTATTAATGTTAGAGCGGCTAGGATACCAATGTGATGCAGTCTCTAATGGATTAGAAGCCATTCATGCTTTAGAAAGAGGTATCTATGATTTAATTTTTATGGATATTCAAATGCCTATGATGGATGGTTTAACTGCTTGTCGCAATATTAGGCAACTATGCGATCATAATCCTTGGATTGTAGGACTATCAGCAAATGCTTTTCGAGAGTCTCGCGAAACGGCGTTAGCTGCGGGTATGAATGACTATCTTACCAAGCCTTTAAAAATTGAAGATCTGATTATTACTTTGCAGAGGGTGTCTGAACATTTGCAAATCAAAACTAACTTCAGCCCAGAAACATTAGAATTAATGAAGTTGCGATCGCCTAGTCAAGAATATACTAATAAATCACAATCTCAATATATAGACCATACAGTTCAACTACCTGAAACATTATTAAATCAATATCAATCTAAACAGAAACAGGAAGTTCTGAGTCATCAAATCTCTACTCAATTGTTATCTTCTATTGATGGTTTAGATATCATCAATCTAATTTCACTGGATATATTAGAACAATGTGTTGGTAAATCGCATACGTCTGAAATTATAAATTCTTATTTGGCTGAATCTGCTAGAGCAATTTCATCTATTCAAAAATCTTTTGAACAGTTAGACTTTGCTACAATTAGTTTTGAGAATCATTCGCTCAAGGGTGGGTGTGGCACTCTTGGAGCTGATAGAATGGTGGCGATTTGTAAAGAGTTAAGTTCTCTTTGTAAATCACCAGATCATACTAGTAATTTAAAGATCATAGAAGTAGCAATTCAACAATTAGAAGTTGAATATAACAAAGTATATCAGTTTTTTCATCAGGACAATTCAAGCTAGGTATAAGTCCATTGATTTGTGCCTTTTTTGTTGGGATGAACTAGATGTTTCAGAATCTATGCACCATTAACTGACCATTGCCTTCTTTAAGCATTGGTAGAACTATAGCCTGGGGAGCATGTCACTTTTGCAAAAAGCGAGAGAAAGGAGGGAAAATAGAATAATTT
>VFQS010001430.1_pt1 | contig 21952 bp, 16 predicted proteins | sample 3512361 | NCBI WGS metagenome assembly VFQS01 (sample SAMN10412375, study PRJNA504923) | tailings metagenome | isolation source: Relicate 1 Philex TSF3 active mining | place: Philippines
CAAGAGAAGCTCTTAAAACGACACTACAATACAATGTATTCTCCGAATTTAAGACAGATAATCCAGTTTTGGATAGTGTTATCCAAATGATTTTTATTACATTGATTTCAACATTGGTTGCTAAATTGATGTCCAATATTGGATCATTTAATATCCGAATTAATCCCAGTAAAATTCGACACATTTTCAAAAAATGGAATACGATATCAATCTCTGGAAGTCGGTATCTCGAATTGAAATATATGCGCTCCAGATGCGATTTCAGTATGCGTTTTCGGGCTATTTTAGACAAAATGATCGTTTCTCTTAATAATAACACTGGAAATCAAATTCGACAAATTGAGGAACTACAAATTCGTGATACAACTCGCTATAATGATGATAACACGATCACTAAAAAAGACGAGTTTTCGTTTATTGTTAGTCAAAATGGAATGTTTATGATTGGTCCAGATATTTACTGCGAGATTGAGTCATTTAATGACAATGTTGAAAGTGGAGAAAAGAACAAGACGACCTCGATGAAGAAGCAGGAATATAATATTCGCATCAAATCATCGAAGCTAAGTTGTAGAGAACTACACAAATACATTGAGCAAATTACGGATGAATACGAAAAGAATCAGAAGCAGATGTTATCTCAACACAAGTATATTTTTCAGTTTGATGGAATCAATACAGATACAAAAAATATAAACTGGAAGGTCAGTGTGTTTAAATCTTTTACAACATTCGACAATATTTTTTTCGAAGGGAAAGCCGAAGTTCTTCAAAGGTTATCCGATTTCATGAAAGAGCGCGAGTTCTATAAAATGATTGGGAAGCCTTGGAAGATAGGAATTCTTCTTACGGGAGAGCCCGGCTGTGGAAAGACGAGCCTCATTCGCGCGATTGCGAACTTCTTCAATCGGAGCATCAAAGACGTCCAATTCAACCGGATGGGTGATATTGATGATTTGGAGGGTTGCTTCAATTGTGTCGAATACGATAATCGGGGGATGGGTCCAGAGGACGTTATTCTCGTTGCGGAAGACATTGATTGTATGAATTTTGATGTTATCAAAAAGAGGACAGCAGAAGAACCGAAGAATGATATGAATGAACGACTTAATTCATTCAAGTCGGAAGAGGCCAAGGCCATTATGATGGCTATTACGACCGCATCTGATTCTCCAACAGTTCCAAATAAGAAGTCCGGTCGCGAAATAACGCTGAGCTATTTATTGAATATACTGGACGGAATTTCGAATGCGGATGGGAGGATATTTATTGCTTCGACGAATCACGTTGAGAAAATAGATCCGGCCGCGCTCCGTCCGGGTCGTATAGACATCCGAATCGACTTCAAACGGGCGTCCGTTTCAATCGTTCGGGACATCATATCGCACTGGTATGAATGTTATGACCAACATCACTCGGGCGCGAATTATTATTCGGAGTTTGAGCGATTATGGGACGAAAATTCATCGCGGTTCGCTGATGAAAAGCTGAAACCGTGCGACATTGTCAATGTTTTACAGGCGTATTGTCGGGATATTCAGAAAGCTCTGGATATACTTGTTTCAATGCAGTAATCATCTGGCGCGATCAGATGATGTAAATTATTTATAAAAATTGATGGTAATAATGATTGGAAAAATAGTTATTTATACACATAACACATAACAATGTCAGGAACACCTTCAAATAAAGGCCGAAAGAATGCTGATTCAATTAGGGAAAAGATTAAAGCAAAAAAAGATATGCAATCAGATAAACATGAGCTTGCAATACAGCAACAACTTCAAAAAAAAAAAGATTGTTCAATTTTAATCAATCGTTAATAATCATTTATATCATGTTCGGTGAAATGATTGTGATTATTGCGATTGTTGAGAGAATTACACACAAAGTCATCTATGGATCATCTGACTATGGCAGGCTAGATTCAAAATGGTTTTATACACACAGCGGACAGAAATGTCTATCGACTAATACTCCCAACACCGCCTATCAGATTTCAACACCAGATGGAATCAACTTCTCTTTTGTTAAACCGGATGGAACTGTTGGAATAACTTTTGAGAGTCTTTTGACTTATCCGGAACTTGCTGGACAATCCCAAGAAATCGTTTTGATTGATAAGGTATTGTATGACCCAATGAATCAGGTTTCTGATGAAATTAAGAGTAAGTCAGTCAAGGACCCAAACGCAACTCCAGAATTGATTCAGAAGATTAAGTCTTTGCTGAACACTTTGGTTCAAAGACACTATTCTGATAAATGTCCGTATAATGATGTCTAAACCTATTTTATTGGTTTGTATTATAAAAATTGAAAGAAATATTATGTTAAAAAATGGCATTGAAAATCAAAATGTCTCAAACACAACAAACATCCCCAGCGCAACCAACGCAAAATCTAAATCAAGCATCTATAATCACGTATTTCATTTGGAATGAAACGATTTATGTTGTTTCAATTATTTCTCCAGATGGAAAGACTAATGTTTTTGGAAACGGTATTGGAAAACTTGTTCCGATTAACCGTATTACCAAGAAAGGAGATGTTCCAACTCCGGAAGAAAATCGGAAACAATACACACTTCGTTTTGAAAATGGAAAATGGAATGTTTATCTTGGTGAAACTATCGTCCATACATTTGATGAAATATTCGGATTACAAGAAGGAACTTCTCTTGAAAATGTTTCATTCCATCAATTCAAGTATGTTCCGACCGCGAATGATGAAAGAACAGAGCAATTCAGGCAATTACTTGGACAACTTGTTTCTGCGTATCCTGACCGGTTTTGTCTTGAAGACCGCGCGAAACAGATGGAAATTCGTGTTGGAGGAATGAAAGTTCGTATCTCGCAACCAATCTTTGAATTGTTGAAACAACTTCTGATTCGTTTCGGAGTTTCTACGTGTTCCTTTGTTGAACATTTGGAGAATGGTTCCGAGAATGGTATTTGTCGCGGTGATATGGATCTGTATGTCCTTAATGCAGAACAAGCAGAACTTATCATTCAGACATTGACCAAGCTTGGATTTGTCAAAGATTCCACAGATAAGTCAAATGATAAAACATTCCGGATTTATCTTGACGTGATTTGTCAAAAATTTTCTCACAAAGCAATCATGCCACGTTTCAATCTTCCAGAAGGTTCAAACCCAGCCAACTATTACATTGAGCTGGAAATCAAAATCGCGACTGAGTTTCAGAAAGCGTATGAATCCAATTGCTTAGGATACTTTCTTGGGCTTTTGTTGAGTCATTACTTCAAAATTTCGATTTCTGGCGTTTCATTGAAACACGGTTGTGGTGATATACCAATTAAATTCGGTTCACTTGATGAATTTCTGAAAAGACTTGGAATCAATCTTGATGGAATCCGGACTACACGTGAATTTATTGAACGACTTCTTGCGTCGCATCTGATTTCAGAGATTCTGACTGTTGGCGATATCCTGCGTCTTTACAAAAACATCATGGGAGATGAGAAAACGAAGCATACTTCAAAACCGATTAGAGAGTGGCTTCATTTGCTTCTTTGTGGTTTGAAGGAGCGTTTCCCTGCCCAGTTTTCATCATTGCGGTCTGAGCTTGTTCAAGAAATGGTCAAAGATGAAAAGAGCGATCAAATGATTCCCGTGTGGAGTGTTCGACTATTTGTCTCGAATCAAGGTTCTGAAAACGAGGTTCAGATGGAGAGAGGAGTTATTTCTATCGTGCGTTCTGGAAAGAAACTGTTTATTTCAACCGGAGCTGATGAAATGTCTTTGATTTTTTCTGAAAAACAAGTGAAATCTGATTCTGGAAAACAAGCCTTGCCTGAGAGTGTTAAATCATGTTCAAGGTTATTCGAATTGTTGAAAGACAGTTTTGATTTCTTGAATGGAAAGAACATACCCAAGCCAAAAATTGTTCAATTTGTGGCGGCGCTTGGATGTCAGTCAGAAGTAGATTCTCATCTTGAAGCAATCAAACGAAAACTTACGCAAACGATTCGTGATGAGTTGATGAAAGCAGTGTTTCCTGTTAGTCGAACGAAATCGGCTTCAATGAATGGAAAAATGTATGGAGAATTGATGAAACAGATTAAACCTCCAAATTTTTTTTATCATTTTCAGAAGTTCTGTGTTGAAAAACTTAGTCTGGATGGTGATTACCCGAGCTTTGTGCTTCAATTGTTATATTCACAAATCTTTGCTGAATACATTTCTCAGATTAGTACTTTATCTTCTGACTTGTCTCCTGCAGAGTATAAGAAAAAGCGTGGAGAAATTTACGCAAATGCCATGCGGAACATTGAGAGACTTTGCTTGGAATTGGTTCGCCAGTGGACCCTTTTCCATGATTCGGATGTCAATTGGAGAAAAGGTGAAACTATTTTTTTTCACATCCCATCACAGACTAATCACGAAACATCTTTGGACTGTTGTCTTCCATATTACTTAGGAACATCGATTTTTGAAGAAATTACTTCTGACTCTTCCTTATCAAAAGAGAAGAAACATAAAGGAAAAGCAAAAGAAGTTTCAGTTCCGGAAGAAAATCCACAAGGAAAACCAGTTCATGTTTTCATGGATGGCAAATCCGGCGAGGTCTTTACAATCGCTATTTCTGAATAATCGCAATTTGTAGTTGAATAAATCAAAGCAAACGCTTTGATTTTTATAATTAGAATAGTTTGCTTATGTAGTCGAACGTAAGGAACATAATTCCTTGTCCGGGTGCGACCCTCGTCAATCGCGCCAGACTCCCCCTCCAAAAACCGAATATCCCATATGATTTATAAATTGACTTCGAAAGTTGAACCATACTACTTTTCTGTTTCGCGGATTCTTCCTGCATTTGCGTTTTCAAAACATCCATAGGAGATGAGATAATAACCGAGAAAATACCGGCCCCGACCCCACCCCAGAATGAGTGCGTATTTGTCATTTTTTCCCGACTTGATACATAATCCTTATATTTATTGAAAAAATAGAACCGACTCGCCTGATTTAATGATTGTCTATATAGAGTAGGAAAGTATCCTAAATAGAGACCTCGGATTCCACTTTCCCGAACAACATCCATAGTTTTCATATGTGGGAATCGAATCATTTTTGTTTTGATTGTTTCCGATGGAACAGTAATTAGTGTTGATTCAACAAAACCGGCGAATAATCCCGAAAGAATAGATACCGCGTCTTTGTTAAAAGATTTCTCGCGAAGGTGGTTGGAAAATATATTATAAGCGTAAAAGCGACTGGCGACCTTGGGAATATTGAAAAAAAGGACTGGTGTTAGCCCCCTGTAAAATCCAAAGAATCCATTCTTTTTATAAATTTCAAACGCAGTATTTTTTAGATTGAGGTGATTCCCTTTGAATTGCATCTGTGTTTTTACGTTCTCAGACGGCCACGTCGCAACTGCTTCTGCTATTCCAGCGACGCTTCCAGCTACTATGTTTTTAACTGCTTCATTTTTCTGACTCATAATTATAATTGAAGATAAAAATTGAAATAAATTTATATATTTATATCTATAAATAAAATGGAATCGGCTACTGAACGCAATAATTGCTACAAGTGTCATAAGAAAATCCACATATCCCAGCAAAAAACAGACAATATTTGCTTGGATTGTCATGGGAAAATGATTCAAAAAATGAAGAGGGACCTCGTAACGAAAGGTGCCTGTTGTGATTACAATGGAACCGAATATTGGTATTAGAATAAATATAAAATTATTATAAAAATAAAAAATGAATTTAAAAACAATAGTTTATTATATATAAACAAAATGGAATCATTTAATTTAGATAATAGTCAAGATGTCCCCTACGATTTGAAAAATCTGGACGATACACATCCCAAAGAAAACAATGTAGAAGGATTGAAAATCCAGCTGATGAATCATCAAAAGACCGCACTTTATCACTGTCTCATGATTGAAAGTAATGAAGGAATTCTTATCAGTGATACCTACTATTTTTCAACATTTGGGATATTGGCATGTAAAGTGGGGTCCGGTAAATCATTCGTTGTATTGGCAATGATAATGAAAAAACCGGTCGTCAATTACAGGCGAATCTCCAATGGATATGGTGGAGGTGTTATTACACATTCTTCATTCAGGAAAATAAACACGACTTCCAATACAGTGAGTGCGAATATTATTCTTATTCCGCATAATTTACTATCGCAATGGAGTGGTTATATATCAAAACATACAAACCTTCGCTATTTTTCAATTCATTCAGCAAAAGAATGTAGTATTTTTCGAGAGAAAGTGAAAATGTATACAGAGGAAACCGATGTTCAAAAACGTATACACTTATTTACAGAACTGACTGAGAATGTCGTATATTTGATAACGAATAAATGTTGGAATCTATTCGCATTAACTTGGAATAATGAAATTAAGAAAAATGTGAGTCGGATATTTGTTGATGAAGTTCATGCAATAAATATCCCAAATTCGATGAAATTACAGGCTAACTTTGTATGGTTCATTTCATCTTCTCTTAATGATTTATTCCGTCATTCGAATAATGGATTCATTAAAGATTACATTAATACTTGGTCTTACTACTCATCATTGAATCATAATGTTGTTAAAAACAATGATGATTATGTTGATTCGAGTATCCAGTTGGAGAGTCCAAATACAAACATAATTCGTTGTAAGACATCACGCTTATTGAATATATTTTCGGGGATTATTACGGAAGAAGTCCGGAGTATGCTTTTGGCGGAAGATGTCGAAGGCGTTATTTCAACACTGGGAATACCGACCGTTTCAGAAAGTAATATTATCCAAGTTTTGTGTAAAAATTTACAGAATGATTTGGAGAATGCGCGGATGATTCACGAGACGAAGAAAATAATGATTTACGCAACGGAACAAATGAAAGAGGAATCCATCGCGAAGTCGCAAGAGAAGATTGACAAGATTAATGAGAAGATTATGGATGTTCGGAAGCGCATTAATGAATGCGATATTGACCCAATTATGCTCATAGATATTGTGAAACCAGTCATAACTGGTTGCTGTAATAACAAGTTTGATTTGGAGAGTATTACAACCCATTATTCACATCAGGAAAAGAATCATTTACCGATTGTTTGTCCATTGTGTAGGGCTCCGCTCGATTTGAAGAAATTGCTATATGTAGGTGAATTTAATGGAGAACGAGCATCGAAGAAGAAAGAGCCCACTGAATGGAACTCTATTGAACATACTAAAATTGAGAACTTGGAGCATTTATTGCGGACGCGGATTGAACAGACGAAAAGGATTCTCATTTTTTCGGAGTTTGAAGGGAATGTCTCACAGCTCGGGGAAGCTTTCCGGAATGCTCGGAAGAATGAGTTATACCCGTTGAAAGGCTCAATTGGTCATATTACGAACCTGATTGAACAATATAATTGTGGAGATATCAAGAACTTATTTTTGAATGCGACCTACTGTGGAAGCGGGTTGAACTTGGAAAAAACGGACGTTGTTATTATCATGCACAAGATGACACAGGATAATATGAATCAAGTTGTTGGACGGGCGCAACGGCTGGGCCGGACGGGTAGATTGGATATTTATTGCTTGTATGCTGAAAACGAGTAGTTTTTAACAAATAATTGTTATAGTATGCGAGTAGAATAAAAAATTGTATTTATTATAATTATTATATTTTTTATATTTTTATTATAATTGCTTTATTTTTGTTCTTAGGTCTAACATATTTATTTCCAAATACATCTTTCAGTATTTTATCAACTATTTCAAACTCTTTCTTTGGAAGGTCCCATTTTATATCAATATATCCTTTATTTTTTGACCAAAAAAGCGATTGATTTGTGTAAAATATGAATGGTGTTTTATATTTTGCCATCTTATCCGCATCTTCCCATGCGTAATCAATAAAATAATAAACGTTCTTCCATCCTATTTCTAAAAATAATATATTGTTCTTTTTCAGTTCAGATGCGACTTTTTTGAATTTTTTGAGTAGTTGAGTTGTATCATATTTATAGAATTTTTTGTTTAGATAATTCTGTGGAAACTGCATGTAATATTCTTCTGCCGTATTTTTCCAAACGAGCTTATGCCATTTGTAAATACCGTTCTTGTTCGCTTTTGAGACGTATTCATCTTCGTCGTTTCCTTTCATTATTTTGTTTGGGTGGTCTTGGGCGGAAACAGGTGGCGAAGGCCTTTTTAGATATTTTGCTTTTAACATACTCTTTTATAGAAAAAATAAATAAAAGATAAATTTTGAATAATAACACGAATAAAAGAGGAGGGGGTGTAAGGGGGAACCTAGGTTCTCCCTAGTCCATGTTACAAACAATCAGCACAACACTCAAAACAGCCGATACAACGAACCCAATCGTCGCCCATATAAAATTGTCGCAATATAAAAGTATATAGTAATATGTAGCCATTATAACCTCGAACATAACACCTCCCACAATCGTATAGTTCGCAAAATGTAATAACTTTTTGACTTTCTCTTCGCGTGGTATATCCTTTAAATAATAATTCGCCATAATGTATGTAAAACCCATTGGTAAAGCACCATAAATAACGCCTCCAATTTTAAAAAATTTCATTTCCAGTAGAACCATAACAGTCCCAACCAATATTCCACTAAATAAGGCATTTCTCAAAAATATGGCTAAATATTTATTCATTGTTATATATTTTTATAAAGAAAAATATAATATTCATAATTTAATGTAATCTTTATCATGAAATAAATAACCAATTTTTCCTTTTATAAATTTAAGCGACTGATTCATTTCTTGATATGATTTTGAGTTACTTCTTAGTTTATGTAGTAATTCTTCTGATGGATATTTTATTATCAAAGAGTCTATAACATGAATTAGCTTATCATAGTTTGTAGTTTTACATTTTTGTATAAAATTTGGAATCCTTTTAGCGAGTTCTTTATACTCATATGAATCTTTTATTTCTTCTACTTCAAATGAATTATATTCGTCATTTGTTATTCCTGAATTACATTTTCTGATATATTCAAATATTGATGAATTACAATGACCAATAAGAATAATGTATAGTTCAGTTGATAATTTATCAAGATTATAATTTGACACCATTTCAGTGAATACTTTTGAATCATCTGATTTTTTTACTTTTGAATCATTTATTATTTTATAAATTTCTCTTAGTTGAACAATTTTTTTATCAACTAAGTATTTATTGAATAGGTTTTTAGATTCAACAATAATTAGCTTACTGACCGCAGTATATGGTGTAGTCATTGTTTTATTTGTTTGTAATATATCTAAAACTGATTGTTCATTTATAATTTTATTATATTGTCTTTTTACAATATTATCAACAGATGAAGTTGAAATATTACTTTTTGAATTTATAAGATAACATCCGTCCAAATCAGTAATTTCTTTACCTCTTCTATCATAAACATTCTTCCAATTTAATTTATTATAGTAAATATTATTTTTATTGAAAAAATCTTCAATTAAATTATTAGCATTTATTTCTTTTATTTTACTTTCAGTTGATATATATTTATTTATAGTCAAAACATCAGATTTCAATGATGATACATCAGATTTCAATGATGACACATCCGATTTCAAAGATGAAATTTCTGATTCAATTTTAGTAAATCGCGGGTCTAAATAATTTATTATTGAAGCCAATAGTTTTTTATCTCTCTTATCCATTATATTATATATAAAAATTATTTTAATTTATAATAGTATTGTTCAAAAATTATATAAAAAATATTTAAGAGTATAATTATGAAAAATCTCTTTATAACAAATACGATAACCAAATTTAAAACAACTCATATCCCATTAGATACACTAATTTACCCCATCGGAAAAAATGATTTAGATAATCATTTTAATAAAATAAAAGAAATAATTGAAAAATTGGAAATAGAAACTGTTTATTGCGACTCAAAATACATATATGACCATTACAAAGATAAACTTCCCCAAATTAAACGATTAACTCGCGATATCCCAGCATATACTTTTATAAATTACGAAGCATCAATCAATTTACGTCGGATATGTATAGCAGGATATCTAACCGTTTTGTTTTTCTCACTATTTCACGACACACTTTTTTCAATCGCAGTTATAATTGTTCTAATCGCATTCTGGTTTTTAATAGAAAAGATAATCCTATCATCAAAATGGACGCCCCATTCAAAGAATTTCATCAACCTCTAATTTTTCTTGTTCATTTTTTATACACAATTTATCAAGTGGATACCCAATTTTTTCAAATATATCTTTCGGGTATATTTTCAAAAATTGCTTCACTATTTTATCATTTGTAAAATACTCTCGCCATTTCTCCAAATCAATGTTCTTATTCGTTATATGTGAGTTCCGTTTAAGGTCCTCTTCGCTCTTATTTCTTATATTGTGGGGCTTCGCCAGTTTCAGAGCAATTATAATCATCTCCTTTGTAAAACCATAATGTTTGAACATATTCCTCAGAACTCCTTCAAAATCCGTCATTAAATCTTCATATTTCAATTCTAAGAAGTTCGTCATATAATAATCCCATTTATAGATATCCGTAATTGTATTAAAACTACTCTCCACATAAAGGTCATTCTTCATTTCAAAAATAATCCCCTGCTCTTTTGTTAGACGGTTCAACAGCTTTTTATAAGTTTCATTCCCATATTCAGCAATCTTCTTATTTGCCCATGGTTCAGTCGTCTTCTTGTGATATTCATACGCGCTCACAATAATTGCGCAAGGGTTCCGTATCATATGCGTCCCAATAATTGGGCGGTCTATTTTTGAAAAATCAATACGACTATGATGTTCAACCCATACATCAGTTGTCGGTTCTAATTTGTCCTGTGCGCAATACTGATACTTTATCCCGAAATAATTACAGACTGCCCTTAATATTTTCTCAATGACAACAGTCCCCGTTTTGTGATGACAGCAGTGTATAATTAGAGGACGTTTATTCGAATATTCTCTATACGCATCTGATTGAATAGCGCGGTGTCTAATTAGTAGTTGCGTAATCTCATCTTTAATGTGCGATTCCATCTTATAAAATAATAATAAATTTAATTGTAATAATAACCGAGGATGGTTGATTACTCATCAGAATCATCAGCCTCATCCCGAACACGGATTCCAGTGAATCCCTTTCCTCGGGAAAGTCCGCCAATCTTAATATTGTTCTTAAATTCGACCTCGTAGTTCGCGAAACAAGTCTTCATTTTCTCAATGAATTCAGTCTGCGTAATTGGGGACCGCTTACCTCCGCTAATATGCTCCTGATAGTAATCCTTAAACATCGAAAATAAGTCCCGAATAATGATTCCATCACATGCATTTTCAGTAATCTCAATCTGTTCTTCCAGAAACTCGCTATAACTATCCTGATTCTTCAACATCCGCGAGGAGTTCATAGAAACCAGCGGGGGAATAACCAGCTTCTGATTGTTCGCAATATACATCTTGACATATTCCAGCAAAATGAGCATATACTGTTGGCGGTATTGAATATTGTCCTTCAATTTCGGCTTTAAGTTCGGGTCCGCCCTAAACTCATTCGATTTCTTCGGCTCGTGCATAACGAACCTGTTCGGGAAATTGATTCCCACATAGCGACGGATGAAACCGCCATCGTGGACATCCTCAATCTTGGGCATCTTATTACAGAGCATAACCAGCGTAAATTTCGGAATATCGGTCAACTCCGGATTCGGAGAATGCGCCTTCCTAATTTGAATCTTGTCTCCACCAGTAATCTCCTTAATGAAATCGATGTTCAGCTTCTTCTCATTGGGCGGTTCATTCACCTGAACATACCGCTTCTTGAAAATACTAATCAGCTTCGAATTGTGGCCCTCTTGCGAGTTGCTAATATTCGTAATATATGAATTATCCAAAATACCGGCGTAATCTCCCAGTGAGTTATCGTGTAGGGTCGTAATAACTCCCTTACCATTTCCACCGGTTCCCTCAAAATTGACGAAAAGCTCATTCTTATTTGTTCCAATGAGCGTCGAGCTCAAAAAGAGGAGGGCGAACTCACAAACATCTGCGTTGGGAAGCGATTTCTGGAACAAGTCCATAATCTCATCACGGATGGACGGTATAACATCGGGGGAGTAGTCGTATCCAGTTGAATAACTGATTTTGTCATCCGGCTTCTGGTCGCGAAAGAGGCCCGATTTCAAGTCATAGACTCCATTATTGAAGCCCAGCAAATGATTGTCCATATCGAGCTCCTTGTGGAAGTTCTCGTCGTAGAACACTTCCTTACACTCATTCATTACGGAATTCTTGTAGGTCGCGCTACTGAGAGTGTGAATGGATTTCTCACAAGCCATCTTCATAACTTTCGTTGGGTCGCTCTCGGGAATCATATCCCCCGATTGTTGTTCGACGTCCGCTATTTTTGTGCTCAACATTGCGCTATAACGGAGGAGTGCCCCCTTGACGTGGATTGTTATGTCCTTCAAAAGGGGGACCGGTTCATCCAATACTTGCCAGCGGTTTGTATAACGATACCAGACTCCCTTTGAATACTTGTATTTTTCGGACAAGATGTGATGGGCCAATTCTGCGTAGTCCGTATGTGTATTACGGAAACTGCGACGAATATAATTCGTCAGGTCGTCCTCTCCCGCGTATTTCTCAATGGTCGAAAAATACTTTTCGGGATTGTCGTGCCACGCCATTCTCCGAAGGGAACCAATTTTTGCTTGGTTTTCCTTGGGGTATGTTGCGTATTTGTGCCAGAGGCGCTCACAATGGGCCTCATCATACTTCGATGATTGGGATGACCATTCTTTCCATAGGCTGATTAAGTTGTCATCGATATTGTGAAGGATTGCTCCAATGCGGAACCAGTCATTGTAATCTTCGACGCGGGCCGGCTTCAATAAAGAGAGGAGCGCCTTCAAATACTCTGGGCTCTTCTTGGAAACGAGCTCTTCAATCAATACTTCGACTTCGCTGGGCTTTTTTTCTCCCAGAATGTCGTCGAGTCCTTTCTTCTTCTTTTCGTTCTCTTTCTCAATAATTGAATCAATGAGAGTTTCCTTCTCTGGAAAATTGTTTTGGAGAGAGAGAACTTTGAGGAGTTGGACATTTATTTCTGGAAGTTCCATCTCATCCATATTCATATCGAATATGCGAGTGAGCTTATAGGTTTGAGACGACGGGGATTTCTTACTCCCGAACATAATAATATTATTACGCTCGATGACGGCCTCATCAATAATACTCTGGATAGATGAAGTGGATGTTGCCAAAATTGGGTCCTCGCTCATTTTATCAATGACGAACTTCCGGAGCCAGTGCTGGGCGCTGTATTTGATACAGATGAACGGGAACATTATGTGAATCCCATCTTTGAGAACGTTCCGCTTTTCATCGATGTCGGGGTGGTCCTTTTCAAGAACGTAGGCGTATGATTCTTTCTGTTGAAGAGTATTACCGAACAATTCCTGAAATCCGGCGTAATAAGTTTGTAATACGCGAGTGAGGAAATCATCGTCATACTGGCGGGAATCATATCTTTCGGAATCGTGGCGTAAATCAATATCTACGAACACTTTCGAAAATTTCTCGGGGTGCTTCTCTGTCAGGAATGAATCATTGGCTTCCGTAATCGTGTGATTGAAATAGATGGACCAAAACTTATCGCGTTCGGACGGTTTAATTTTATATAAACCGCCCATCATGGATGTGTGGGTTGGGCCTTCTTCTTTATTCACTTGGTGGTCAATTAAATAGCGCTTCATTTTATTTTAAATGATTGTCGGTCGGATAAAAATTCAATTTTTACTGATAATTTAAAAAGTGTTTTTGTATACGTTATTGGAAATATTGTGTTATTATTTAAAAATTGATGGTAAAACCATTCAAAATTTTTATAGAATTGCTATCCAACGTTATTTTCGATGCAATCATCAAACGATTCTCAACAAAAACAAGGAAATTCCGCCTCTACGGGGGTGGAAAGCAATTCCGCCTCTACGGGGGTGGTCAATCAAAAGCCCACTGCAGCCCAAAGGCTCAGGCAGCTTAAAGAGAAAGGACCGAATGCTCCTGCTCTTGCTACGGCTCCTGCTCCTGCTCCTGCTACGGCTGCGGCTTCTTCTACGGCGACTGCTACGGCTGCGGCTTCTCCCAATAAAGAGTCCGAAGAAACGAAAGCTCAAAAGCAGTTTCGCGAACGTCAAAAGAAGTTGGTGGAAGATGCTAACAACAGCGTTAAAGAGTTGAATGAAGCAATCGCTGCTTCTAATTCTCGTGCCGCTGCTGCCCAAGCCGCTGCCGCTGCTGCCCAAGCCGAAACTGACGCCGCAACTGCTGCCGCTGCTGCTGCCCAAGCCGCAATTGACGCAGAAGAAGTGAAGGTTCTCTCGGCTGGAGCCAGAATCATGCGTAAATTAGCGAGTTCCATTGTGGAAGCAATCAGTGATGAAAGGGACGCTCCTGAAATTCCTTCGGATAAAGAGTTCAGGAGTGAGTATCATGAATGGATTAAAAATAGGGAGAACCTTCTCTCTGATAAACAACGATTTCATGACTCAGTACCTGATCAGGTCCGCAACGCTGCGTTTGTTGATCCACATTTTAATGAGCTGAAGAAACTCGCGGAGTCGAAAGATCCTAAAACGAGGGAGTCCGCAAAGAAAACGTTTCTCAATGTTATCGAATATCGGAAGCTCATCGCGGAATACGTCAAAATGGAGGAAGCACTTCGTGAGCCACTTTCTCCTTGTAGGCAGCGGCATGACCGTGTGATTCATTTCATGCAGAATACCGGGATTGAACAATTGATTAATCAAGTGTTGAATGGAGACGGTCTGACCGCCCTTCAATGTTTTCATACTGGGTTTTGCCCGATGATTCTTTCATTTATGAAAAGTGCATCGAAGCATGAGCAGTTCTTCTTCTCCTTCAACACAGCATCCCAGCGCGTGGTTCTGGACTTACATTGGAAGAGGATGTTTCGTTCCTACAATAAAGACTTTGACACTATGAATCTTGGTCAAGAAGGGTACTATGTATACTCTCTGCAATTGGCGGTCTACAACTTCCTCACTACGGTGGTTCCAGCGGTAGCGCACAAGCGTCAGGTTCCTATCTGGATGGTTCTTATGAACCATTGCTATATTGCCTACTTATCTCCGGCTGAAATTGCCAAGGTGGATTTGTGTCATTCGGAAGTTCTTCTGCAGGATGCAAGAATGCGGGAGAGCAAGAAAGGCCCTAAAGAGGTCGTTGCTCCGAAGGGAACCTTTTTGTCGAGAGAAGATGTTTTTTCGTTCTTGCTTTCACCTGCCCAATCCAAGATCATTGAACTTGGGATTTCGGCTTACAAGGCGGATTGGAATAATTCGAATTCTTTCGTCGCACAACTTGCAGAGTTTATGCGGAAAAGCGGCTTCAAATCCTTTGAAGCTTCGATCGAATGTTTGAAGGAGTTAGGGGTCATCTCCGAAGAACCTACAAATATTCCGTCGGAGAAAAATCCAGAGCGCATGGCATACACTGTCCTGACCGAGTTGCCAGTGAAAGAGCGTTTTTTGCGTGCGAATATTTTTTCTCATGCACCTGCTGCTTCACCACAGCCTAAACCTGCTCCAAGGTGTCCTTCGCTTAAGGAACTATGTCAACTTAAGCTTGAAGAACTTAAAGCACAGGAGGCTCAAAAACTTCAGCAGGAGAAAGCTGCTCTTGATGCCAAGAATGAAGAGGATAAACGCGATGATGCCGCTTTAGCCGATGCGATGGTGGATGCTCTTGAACAAAAACGCGCTGTTATCCAAGCGAAAGTCGACGCACAGAGGGCTCGTATGGCGCAAGAAAGAGCAAGTAGTTGCATTGCTTCAGCTTCTGACGCACAACCGCCGCAATCGATTGATCCTGCAGCATCTGCTTTGAATGCTGCGAATGATAAGCTTCTTCAAGTGCTTCTGGGAAGGCTTGAAAAAACGAATGCGAACCAAGCAGAATCTCAGACAGGTTCCAACCCGTTTGAGTTTTTGAACCAGCATTGCAGAGACCATTCATCAAAATAATAAACGGTTTTGCCTCCACGGGGAGGTTCCGTTTTTTCCGAGCTTTTGCTCGTGTTATAAAAATATAATATATTATTATAATAAATGAAAACAGATGATATTTTACCATCACCTATGATAAAATGTGGAATTCAATATAATTGTATCTCTGACTCTATTATCTATGTATTACAACTTATAAAACTACTCGATGATAATATCGGTAAAAAAATTCGTCTCAATCAGAAGATATCTCCCCAACTTATCGAAAAAACAATGGATGTTTATAAACAATTCTCAAAGCGCTTTTTTAGTAAGAAGTCTGTCGATTGTATGAAAAAAAATTGTAATATGAAGAAGAACATCCCAGAACTTACCAAATTAATAAAAAGTTTAGAGATATTTATAAATGGTCATCGCGCTATATCAAAAGGATATAAAATTAAACCAAGTTCAAAAATTCCACAAGTTAGCGTTGAACCTTTTATTAAATTCATAACAAAGTATATTGACGTATTCAAAGTATTACATAAAATAGTTGTGGATATTGATAAAAAATACAAAAAGTATTTTTGAATAAGTAAAAATCATAGATTCTATAAATATAAATTACGATTATACATCAAGCTGTTGTTTCCATCCCCACGCAATAATTGATATACGTCCTTCCTGCGAGAAGTTATCCGGATGAATTGGTAATATTCCGTGTTTCCAGTTGACATTTATATCTCTACAAAAAGCGTAAGCGCTACCATTTGGACAAGGAAACGCGACAGTTCTCCGACTATTATTCTCTTGGAAAGCAATTTCCCGCGTCTTCCCAAAACTTACGCCAACCGTCATGTTTTGAACTTTTGCTTTATCCTCTTTAACAGCACTCGCGTCATGATGGAACGGCTTCCAATCCGAGCTATCTTGATACCAATTACAACGCGTTGCTTTTATATCCATATCGAAATATGTAGCTATCCTGTTTATAACCATATTGAACGTTGGGCATTTCTGCTTCCAGTTCGTCTTATCATCGGCGATGAGATGCGTATCCCCATGCCACAGCTTGAATATTTCTCCCCCGCATTTTACCATTTCATCCACTAATTTCTCGTATATCATTGGTCCTTGAATAAAATCGGGAATTAACACAACATCCCGCGTCTGAATATCTTTGCTAAATTTCGTCTGGCTTGTATCAACAATTACTCTCATATCACACGGCTCGTAATTTGGCTCGAACTCAGTTGTGTTCTTTTTATGAGCAGTGAGATTTCCGCCTTCTCCACTAACAAAATGATTCTTTTTACAATCGGCGCCCCACTTACAGGCTCCCCCCTTCCAAAATCCATAACAAAGATTTTTGTCATGGATGTAATTACACGGATTACGAGAACACTTGTGGTTCATAAAATCGCGACATACTTTATCCATATAAAATGATATCGTGATTCTTTTATACTACTTAAAGAATTCTGACTATTATTCATAAACAACGAAAATGAATAACACCAAAATAGAAACAGCAATCCTCGAAGAATGGAAGAAAGATGACACATTCAAGAAACAATTGGAAAACAACAAGGAAAATCCTACGAAGGTATTTTATGATGGCCCTCCATTTTGTACTGGTAATCCACATTATGGTCATATCGTCGCGAGTACCATCAAAGACATATTCCCCCGCTATTGGGCGATGACTGGATATAATGTCCCCAGAAGATGGGGATGGGATTGTATCGCCGAGGGGACCATCATTAATTTGGACAATGGAACCGGCCTATTTATTGAAGACCTATTTGAATATTCTGGTTCAGTCGCAACCTATGTGATTTCCGATAAAACTATCACAAATCGCACATCATCAAATTTCATATGTAAGGGCGACCGCGAATGTATTGAGCTCTTTTTCGATAATAATACATCCCTTGTTTGCACGCCGGACCATCGTTTATATACGGACTATGGTTGGATGAAAGCAGGGGAAATTCAAGATGAGATACTATACGCAACGCCAGTAAATCCGGTTCCATATTATTATATGAATATGTATAATTGGACGATTCAAACTAACGCATTTGTTTTATCTTGTAGCAGTTTGGACAATAAAATTAATTGTTTAGCATATTTCCGTTTATTCGGTTATGTTTGTGGAAATGGGTTCGCCAATAATAACAAAATTCACGTTTTATTCCGCGAAGTTCCTGAATTATTTTTAAGAGATATCGCCCTATTTACAAGAGATGAAGTCTCTATAAAATATGAACCTACTTTTTTAAAATATATGGTTGAAATTCCAGATGTTATCATTGCCTCTTTTATTCAAATGGGGATTAATAACATTATTCCAGCTGTTGTATCGAACGTGGAAACCCCTCTATTCTTGAAATATGAATTTTTTGCGGGATTCTTTTGTGGGTTGTATTCAAATTTTAATGAGAATCATGTGGATGTCGTCAATACAATATTACATGGAGTTTGTGATTCCAGTCTATTTTTGAATAGAGACAAAGAATCCCCATATTTGAGCAATTTTCGCCTATTGGTAGGATACCGATACGACGTGAAGCAATTGATAATACAGACCAGAGTTGTTCGCAAAGAGAGCGTCGGATTGAGACGCGTGTATGATATAACCGTTGAAGATACACACAATTTCATTGCTAATGGAATTGTTGTTCATAATTGCCATGGGCTTCCCATTGAGTTCGAAATCGAGAAGAAGTTGGGTATTAAAACGAAAGAAGAAGTCCTAAAATTTGGAATCGCCAATTATAATGAGGAGTGTCGAAAGATTGTTATGAAATGCTCATCGGATTGGAAATACACAATTGACCGCATTGGTCGATGGGTGGATATGGAGAATGATTATAAGACGATGGACCTCGATTTTATGAACAAGGTATGGGCCGTCTTCGCGAAATTATGGGCCCTCGGGCTCGTATATGAGGGAGTCAAAGTTATGCCATATAGTTGCGGTTGCGCGACTCCCCTCTCTAATTTTGAGGCGAAATCAAACTATAAGAGTGTTAGCGACCCATCTGTCGTCCTCCGGTTCAAAGTATGTGTCGCCGAATTACCGACCTCTCTCCTCGTTTGGACCACAACCCCATGGACACTTCCATGTAATATGGCGATCTGTGTAAATCCCGATTTGGATTATGGTGTGTATGAACGCGATGGAGAGCTTGTTATCATCTTAGTCGAACTCGCTGAAAAATTCGGGATTGAAGGAGAGCCCGTGAATATTATCAAAGGTATCGATTTAGTAGGAACAGAATACGCGCCCCCGTTCTCTGATATCATTATTGGTCATCAGTTTCGCATTGTAGCTGACCGCTTTGTGGATAATTCATCAGGAACCGGAATTGTTCATTTGGCCCCCGCATTTGGAGAGGACGATTACCGTGTCTGTTTAGAGAATACGGTCATTGAGAAAACAAAATTACCGATGTGTCCGTTTAATGCTAATGGATATATGACTGATGAAGTCCCCTTTTTGAGTGGGGTTTATTTTAAGGATGCCGATAAAATAGTATTGAAGAAACTGGCGCCTGTTATTTTCAGGCTGACATATGAAAATCATGACTATCCCTACTGTTGGAGAAGCAACACACCACTTATGTATCGAATTGTCCCTTGTATTTTTATTAATGTTGAGAAGATTCGGGATAAGATGGTTGCTATTAATGAGGCGGAGACAAATTGGATGCCGAACCATATAAAGGATGGACGGTTCGGGATGTGGTTGAAAGAGGCGCGGGATTGGTGTGTTAGCCGGAACCGCTATTGGGGAACGCCTATTCCCCTTTGGAGGTCCGATGACGGCGACATTATTTGTATTGGGTCCGTCGAAGAATTAGAACTGGAATTTGGCTCTAAAATAGCGGATATTCATCGACATCACGTGGATGGGATTGAGATTCGCCGGAATGGGAAAGTATATCGCCGGATTGAGGAAGTGTTCGACTGCTGGTTCGAGAGTGGGAGCGTCCCCTTTATTAATGAGAAATATCCCGCCGATTTTATTGCGGAGGGTCTTGACCAAACGCGGGGCTGGTTTTATACATTGATGGTATTAGGAGTTGCGCTGATGGGGAAGAGTCCATATAAGAATGTCATCGTGAATGGGCTGGTGTTGGCGGAAGATGGGGAGAAAATGAGCAAGTCTAAGAAGAACTTCGAGGACCCGAATGTCATTATTGATAGACATGGTGCGGACGCATTGCGCCTTTATTTAATAAGCAACGGTGTCGTTCGAGGAGAGTCGATGAAATTCAAGGAGGATGGAATCAAGTTGATTACTCAAAGTCTCCACATTTATTCGCATAATACCCTGATTTTTCTGAAACAGATGATTCCTTTATATGCGCAAAAATACGGCGAGAAATTCTATTTCTTTGAAGGGGTCCCACACACATCCAACTTGATGGACCATATGCTCCTCAAATATTTGAGTGATTTTATTGCGTCAATCCATCGCGAGATGGAGGCCTATAATTTGTTTCCAATTGTTCGCAATATAGTGGGATTTATTAATCAGTTGAGCAAGACATACTTGAATATGAATAAGATGCGATTGAAGTCGATGATTACACAGATTGATGCGTTGGAGAGCTTAAATGTTCTGTTTTATGTATTCCGGATGTATTCTTTGATGATTGCGCCATTTGCTCCATTTATGGCCGAGTATTTTTGGAATGAGTTGGCTCTTTTAAAGTGCGGTGTCAGGGGGAATGTATATAAATTTGAGTCCGTCCACTTGGAGAGATTACCGAAGAAATTAGATATTGCGAGCACTTATTTGGGTCAGGAAGGTTTCGAGTTTATTGAGACGTTAATTGAAGCTCGTGGAGAACTCCGGAGCAAAGTTCTGAAAAGTGCGAAGAAGCCCGTTTATAAGCAGACTATATATGTTAAAAATTGGCGGTTAGTCCCTGTTATTGAGGAATTACATGACATTTTTCAGAAGGAGTTTAATGTATTAGCTATTGATATGACTTGCGAGTATTTATCGATGATAAAATATGGATATGAAATTGTTATGGCTAACTTTGGGAAACGGTTCAAAGAGGATGCAAAAGAGATGAAAAAGAAGATTGCGGAGTATATGACTGATGAAAATTTGGAACTTTATATTCGCGTCCGGAGCTTCTTTATTGAAGGAGTCCGTTTTGGTGAAGATGATGTCCGGATTGTTGCGAAAGTGGACGACGCAAAAGTTCGGGAAGGAGAATATGTCCAATTTTATGAGGCGAGTGGGATAATCATTGTTAGCGACTTGACATGGAATGAAGAATTAGAGAGGATTTATTGGATGAAAATGATAATGCGACATATTATGAACTTCCGGAAGGAGAAGGAATTGGTGCCAACTGATAAGGTAGTTATAATATATAAGAATTTGGGAAAAAATAAACTGGTTGAGGAGAAAGAGGGGGAAATGGCGGATTTATTGGGGGTTAAATTATGTAAAGTTTGCGAAGGGGCGATTGGTGGATTTATTGGGGCTACCATATTTGAAGATGACGGTGGTCATTATGAGTTTAAATTATATTTTTCATAAAATATTTTAGTTAAGAAATATATTTAACTTTTTTGATAAAAATATTACTAATTTTTATCAAATGTTTTTTGATTTATTTTTTTTTTTGAAAAAAGTTAGTATATTTTCACAACAACTGCGCGTCGTCGCCCGCTTTTGAGAAGCGATACTTTATGTAATTCATCAGCAGTAAAAAAAAGTAGCATTCCTCTTCGCGGATATATAGTTCTATTGTAAAAATGGAATTCCCCGCCAGTAAAATCTTCGCGATATGTATCCAAGTATATAATCATTGTATATAGGATTGGCTTGTTCGTATATAATCCATAAATATATTTATCGTCCATATGAACAATTTGAATGCTGTGTATTTTTTGTAAAT